>VFSW01000459.1_pt1 | contig 60158 bp, 54 predicted proteins | sample 5358111 | NCBI WGS metagenome assembly VFSW01 (sample SAMN11554181, study PRJNA540505) | mine drainage metagenome | isolation source: sediment from site ElyBrook_90M | place: USA: Ely Copper Mine, Vershire, VT | collected 2017
AGGCAATCGCGCGGGAAACGCTCGACATCTACGCGCCGATCGCGCATCGCTTGGGGATCTGGCGCATCAAGTGGGACATCGAAGACCTCTGCTTGCGCTATCTCGAGCCCGACGCCTATCGCGAGATCGTGGAACGCGTCGCCAAGACGCGCGACTCGCGCGAGGCCGACGTTGCCGAAGCGATCGCGCGGCTCGAGCGGGAGTTCAAGACGCTGAAGATCGAGGCGGAGATCCAAGGCCGCCCGAAGCACTTCTTTTCGATCTATTCGAAGCTCAAGCGGGGGCGCGAGTTCTCCTCGATCTACGACTTGACCGCGATCCGGATCATCGTCGAATCCGTTAAAGACTGTTATGCCGCGCTTGGCGCGGTGCACGCGATGTGGCCGCCGCTTCCGGGGCGCTTCAAAGATTACATCGCGATGCCCAAGCCCAACATGTATCAGTCGCTCCACACGACCGTCGTCGGCTCGCAGGGCGACCCGCTCGAGATTCAGATTCGCACGCGCGAGATGCACCGCACGAGCGAGTACGGAATCGCCGCCCACTGGCGCTACAAAGAGGGCGGCAAGCAGGACCAGTTCGAGAACAAGCTGTCGTGGCTGCGCGCGCTGCTCGAGTGGCAGAAGGACATGCGCGACTCGCGCACGTTCATGGAGAACCTTCGCCTCGACCTCTTCGATTCGCAAGTCTTCGTCTTCTCGCCGCGCGGGGACGTCTATCCGATGCCGGCGGGAGGATCGCCGCTCGATTTTGCGTACGCCGTTCACACGGACGTCGGCAACCACTGCGTCGGCGCAAAGGTCAACGGTCGCATCGTGCCGCTCGATTACCAAATGCAAAACGGCGATATCTGCGAGATCCTCGTCAGCAAAGCCGGCGGCCATCCGTCGCTGGACTGGCTCTCGCTCGTCAAGACGTCGAGCGCGAAGCACAAGATCAAGCAGTGGTTCCGTCGCGAGCAGCGCTCCGAGAACGTGCTCTCCGGGCAGGAAGCGCTCGAGGCCGAGCTCGTGCGCCATCAGGTGCGTCTGGACGCCGTGCGTGCCGAGATCGTCGAGCGCATCGCCAAACGCATGAACTACGGCTCCTCCGCGGATCTCTTTGCCGCAATCGGCTTCGGCGACATCTCGCTGCAGACGGTCGTCAAGCGCTTGCGCGACGAGCTTCGCGCCGACAACGTCGTCGATCTCACGGCGGTCGGGCGGCGCTCTCCCGCGCGGCGCACCGCGCACGGTGGCAGCGGCGTGCGCATCGCCGGAATCGACGACGTGCTCGTGCGCCTCTCGAAGTGCTGTTCGCCGGTTCCCGGAGATCCGATCATCGGCTACGTCACGATCGGGCGCGGCGTAAGCGTCCATCGTGCCGATTGTCCGAACGTCGCCTACATGAGCGCGACGCCGGATCGCATCCTGCAGGCGCAATGGAGCGGCAGCAGCGAGAGCACCCACGCGGTGGACGTGGAAATCGAGGCCTCCGACCGACCGCAGTTGCTGCAGGACATCATGGCGATCTTTGCCGAGCGGAAGACGCAGGTGAGCTCGGTGACCGCTCGCGTGCGGCGCGACGGCATGGCGGTGACGAGCCTCACCGTGCAGATTCGCGATCTCGAGCACCTCCATACGCTGCTCACGCGACTGGAGCGCTTGAACGGCGTGCGACGCGTCTATCGCGTGACCAAGCGCGAGCGCACGCAGAGCTCGTGACCGCCACCGCTTGAGCGCGAGCCCGCTCCTGCCCGATGCGGTGGCGTTCGTTGCCGGCGCGATGAACAGCGTCGCAGGCGGCGGAAGCTTTCTCTCGTTTCCAGCGCTCATCGCCGCCGGCGTTTCGCCGATTCCCGCAAACGCGACGAATAGCGCCGCGCTCTGGGTGGGAAATATCGGTGGCGCACGCGGCTACGCACCGGAGCTGCGCGCGACCCGGGCGCTCCTCGTTCCGATCCTCGCCGTGAGCGTCGTGGGGAGCGTGTTGGGCGCGCTGCTGCTCATTCGCACTCCGGCGCCCCTCTTCGCCCGAATGATTCCGTGGCTGCTGCTCTTCGCGACCGTGACCTTTGCCGCAAGCCCACTGATCAAACGACGCGCCTCCGGCGCACCTCGCAACGCTCCGTGGCAGTTGGTCGCGCAGTTCGTGGTGGCGGTCTACGGCGGCTATTTCGGTGCTGGAATGGGCATCCTGATGCTGGCGATTCTCTCGTTCACCGGGTTCACGGGATTCAACGCCTCGAACGCGCTGAAGAACGTGCTCTCGGTTGCGATCAACGGCGTCGCGCTCGTTCCGTTCGCGATCGCCGGCATCGTCGAATGGCGCTTTGCGATTCCGATGGCGCTGCTCGCGCTGCTCGGAGGCTATGCCGGCGCGCATCTCTTCCGCCGCTTGCCGCCGATCTACGGGCGCAGCGTCGTCATCGTCATCGGCGCGGTGATGACCGCGGTCTTCTTTCGCCGGTGATCTACGTCGTGCTCGCTGCGGGAGAATCGCGCAGGATGGGATTCGCCAAGGTCTTCACGCCGCTCGCCGGCGGGGGCGCGCCGCTCGAGCGCATCGCCGCGCTTCTGCACGATCGCGAGGCGATCGTCGTCGTGTCGCCCGAGCGCCGCGACGAGGCCTCGCGCATGGCGCCGCGCATGCGACTCGTCGCGAACGCGCAGCCGGAACGCGGCATGACGCACTCGTTGCGGATCGGTCTGGAGGCTATTGCTACGGCGGCGCCGTTCGGCGTGCTGCTCGGCGACAAACCGTTCCTGCGGCGCGCGACGCTCGAGCGGATGGAAGCGTCGCTCGCCGGCTTTGACGTCGCGTATCCGGTGTCATCGGCCGGCGTGCCGGGTCATCCCGTGCTCTTCGCTGCGCGCGCGCGCGCGCTCGTCGAGCATCTTTCCGACGGCGACACCCTCGCGCGCGCACGCGACGACCGCTCGCTGCGGCGCAACGCGCTCGCGGTCGACGACGAAGGCGCGTTTCTCGATCTCGACGATCCCGAGGCGTGGAACGCAAGGGAAGCTCCCTAACAGGCCTGCCACGGCTCCTGTGGCGCGAGCGCATCATCAGTGCAGCGCGACGCTCGCTCGGCGGGGTTGTGCGTGTTGTGGCACGTGTACGTCCAGGTATCGCCGACCGCGAGCGGTTGGTAGTACGCGGGAGCGGGCGGGCTGGGCTTGGGCCCGGGCGTTCCGCCGCCTCCTCCGCCGCCGCAGGCGGCGAGAAGGGCGCAAAGCCCGGCGACGACGATCCAATAGCGCATGAACTACCTCCCTGTGGCTGGGGCACGTAGGAGAATCATCTCGCCTGCAGGGCGGCGAAGTCTCGAAGAAACCCTCATCGACCTATGATGAAATCATGAACGAAGCGTATCGTCTCGACCGCTGCTGCGTTTACGCGGACGAACGCGCGCTGCGGTGCGGCGACGACATCGTGCCGCTGCCTCCAAAGGCGCTCGACGTGCTCGTGGCGCTTCTCGAACGCCGTGGCGGCGTGGTTTCGAATCCGCGCCGCGGCTGCCGGCTCGTCGACGGAAGCGGGAGATAATCTCGCCATGCTTGCGTATTTGAGACGCGATTACGTGCGAAGCCGCGCCTATGCGAGACAGTTGCTCGCGCAGAGTCCGGGCGACCGCGGCGCGGCGTTCGTGCTCGCCCTTGCGGACGGGCAGCTCGACCGGCGCAAGGCCGAGCGCGAGCTGGTCGCGCTGCTGAGTTACTACGAGAGCGAGGATCGCGACTGGCCGCCCGCGGCACGGCATGAATCGGCGACGGCGCTGGCGTGGCTCGCGCGCTGGCTGCGCGCGACGTAGTGCGCGAAATCTACGGCGCGATCGCGAGGCGTCTGCGCGACGAAGAGTCTTTTGCGGTCGCGACGCTGATCGCGACGCGGGGAGCGAAAGCCTCTGCAGTAGGGACGTCGCTCGTCGTCGGGGCAGACGGATCGTTCGCCGGGGACATCGGTGCCGGATGCCACGAAGGCAGGATCGTGGAGCGCGCGCTCGCGATGCTCGGCGAAAGCCGTACGGCTCCGGTGCGGCTGTGCTTCGAGCTCGACGACGAGCTCTTGGCGGGAACGGGCTGTGGGGCGTCGCTCGACGTGGTCGTGTGGAGGCCGCAGCGCGACTTCGAGGAGACGGCGCAGGCAATCGCCGCAGGCGAGCGCGACGTGACCTTCGATCTCGAGGGCGCGACGATCGTCGTCGCGCGCCGCCCGCGTCTGCTCGTCGTCGGTGCGACGGCGCTCGCCGCGGAGTTGACCGCGCTCGCGCAGCGCGCCGATTACGTCGTGACGGTCGTCGATCCGCGTCCGCCGTTTGCAACGCGAGAGCGCCATCCCGGCGCCGACGAGCTATTGCTCGCGTGGCCCGACGATTCCGTTGCGGTCGCGCGCGCGCAAGAGGCGGGGGCGATCGTCATCGTCTCGCACGACGTCAAGCTCGATCTTCCGGCGCTGCGAACCGCGCTCGCGTCGTTCGCCGCGTACGTGGGAATTCTCGGAAACCGGCGCGTGCAAGCGGCGCGGCGTGCCGCGCTGCGCGCGGAGGGCTACGAGCAGGCGCAGATCGGGCGCATTCGCGGACCGGCTGGCCTCGATCTCGGCGGCGTCACCGACGGCGAGACCGCCGTCTCGATTCTCGCGGAGATGCTCGCGGTGCAGCGGGAGCGCTCGGGCGAGCCGCTCTCACGCAGCGACGGCCCGATCCACCCTTCGACAAGCTCAGGGTGACACGGTGTGAGCTCAGGGTGACACGGTGTGAGCTCAGGGTGACACGGTGTGAGCTCAGGGTGACACGGTGTGAGCTCGGGGTGACACGCGGCTTACGCTGGAGCCGGCGCTTCGTGCTCGCGCCGCGCGTCGGATTCGGGTGGCCAGTTCGATGCCGTAATCGTTTCCGGCGCGAAGCGCATGTACACGATCGGAATCAAGAGTAGCGTCAGGACGAGCGAGCTCAGCACGCCGCCGATGACGACGATCGCGAGACTCGAGCGCGTCGATGACCCCGGCTCGATCGCGAGCGCCAGCGGAAGCATTGCGGCGACGATCGAGAAGCTCGTCATCACGATCGGCCGAAACCGCGTGAACGCGCTCTCTTTGATCGCCGCGAGCTTATCGCGGCCGCGACCGCGCAGCGTGTTGGCGTAATCGACGAGCAAGATGCCGTTCTTGGTCGCGATGCCGACGAGCAAGATCGTGCCGATGAGCGAGAAGAGGTTGAGCGTCTGATGCGTGATGACGAGAGCGCCGATCGCGCCGACCGCGGCGACCGGAACCGAGAAGATGATGATGAACGGCGACGAGTAGCTGTTGTACAGCGCGATCATCAGCAAGAAGACCAAGATGACCGAGATCACGAGCGACGCGCCCATCCCGACGAGGATTTGGTGCATGAAATCTTGCTGCCCGAGCGGCGCAGGCCGAACGACGACGTTCGGCGGGACACGGAGCGAACGAAGGCGTTTCATGAACGCGCCCTCGACGTTGGAGAGGGACGATCCCGGCGCGACGTTCGCGTCGACGTGGATGACCGTGTTGCGGTTCGTCCGCGTGATGAACGGGGGCGTCGGCGTCCACGCAAAGGACGTGAAGTCGCCGAGGTGGACGATGTTGCCGTCGTTCGTGCGAATCGGGATGGCCGCGAGCGTTGCCAGGCTCGTCTGGTCCGCGAGCGGATAGATGACTTGCACCTGCTCGAGGCCTTCGGGCGTCTCGAACTGCGTCGCGACGTTGCCGCCGAAGGCCGCTCCGGCCGCCTGCGCCGCTTGGCCGAGATCGACGTCGAGCGCCTGCGCCTTCTGCCGGTCGAACACGACGGAGACCTCGGGCGCGAGATCTTGTGCGGAGCTGTTGACGCTCGTCGCGCCGGGAACCGTGCGCAGCAACGCCAGCACCTGCCGCGCGTACGGCGTTGGATCGCCGCCGGTCAGATCGGAGACGAGAAAGTCGAGCGGTTGCGCGTTCCCGCCTCCCGTTCCTGACGACGGAATGACCGACGTGCTCACGTTGGGCAGCGTGTGGCGGGCCAACGCGCGGAACTGCGCCACCCAGTAGTACGTCGAGTGCTTGCGGTTGTCTTTGAGGAAAATGTGGATCTGCGCGACGTCCGGCTGCACGATGAAACCGCCGAACGACGCGGAGTACGCGCCCGCGACCGTCGTCTCGTGCTGGAGATCGGACGTTCTGTCGATCGCGTTCTCGAGCGCGTACGCGCCGACGCGAACCCGATCGATCGGCGTGCCCTCCGGATAGTTGATCTGAACGAAGATCTCACCGCGATCGACCGGTGGGATGAAGGTTGCGCCGACGATGCCCAGCGGTACGAGCGCCATGGAGAGCACGAAGCTCAAGAAGCAGCCAACGACGACGGTTGCACGATGATCGAATGCCCACGGCAGCGCCTTGTGCGCGTACCAACTGCGAACGTTGTCGAATCCGCGGCCGAACGCCTCGACGACGCGCCACGGCTTCCAGTGCGACTTCAGCGCCCACAGTCCGGCGAGCGTCGGCGTGATCGTGAAGGAGATGAAGAGCGACGTAAGCGTCGAGATTACGATAACGAGCGCAAACTCGACGAGAAAGCGGCCAACCTGCCCTTGGATGAACGCGATCGGCAAGAACACGACGACGTCGACGAGCGTGATGACGACCGCGGCCGCCCCGATCTCCATGCGGCCTTCGTAGGCAGCCTCTTCGGGAGACTGCTTGAGCTCGCGAAAGTGGCGCTCGATGTTCTCCAGCACGACCGTCGAGTCGTCCACGAGGATGCCGATGACGAGCGTCATCGCGAGCATCGATATCGTGTCGACGGTCATGCCCATGACCTTCATCACGGTGAGCGCGATCGCGAGCGAGGTGGGGATGGCGATGCAGACGACGATCGCGCTGCGCCAGGAGCGCAAGAAGAAGAGCATCGCGATCGCCGTGAGGAAAATGGCTTCCAGCAGCGTGTGCGTTACGGCGGTGATCTGTTGCTGCGTGAAGCGCGAGGCAACGTTGATGACCTCGAAATGGATGTCCGGAAACTCGCGTTCGAGCTGCGGCAGCGCCCGCAGAAACGCGTTCGATGCGTCGACCTCGCTCGCATCGGCCGTCTTCTGGACGGAGAGGAAGAAGCCGCGGCGCCCGTTGATGCGCGCGTACTGGAGCTCCGGCTCGTTGCTCGCGATAACGTTCGCGACGTCGCCGACGCGCGGCAGCTGATTGGACGCCGTCCACGCATCGACGGTTCCCGGAAGGCCGGAGATCCCGGCGGCGTACGACTGCGTTTGGCCGGCGGTCTGGGAAGAACGCACCGCGCTTCCGCTCGCGATGATCGGTAGTGCCTTGACTTGGTTGATATTCTGGATGTCGCCGCGAACGTCGACGATCGTCTGGCGGCCGGGTTGGTACGCGTAACCGCCCGGAACGCGCTGGTTCTCCGCCGAGATCGTGTTGATGACGTCGTTGATGGTGAGGTTGCGTGCGACAAGCTTTGCCGGGTCGACTTCGACCTCGTACGCGGGCGTGACCGAGCCGCCGACGTTGGCGTACGAAATGCCGGGAATCTGCTGAATCTGCGGGACGACGACGTTGTTGGCGTAGAGCGCCAGCTGCGCGGGAGTGAGTTTCGACGAAAACATCGCGAGCGTCACGACCGTCTCTTCACCCGGGTCGCGGATGTTCACCGTCGGCGCCTGCATGTTCGTCGGAAGCTGGCGCTCGGCGGATTGGACCGCCTTTTCCGTAAGCGCGAGGTCCGTCGCTTCGTTCGAGGTCAGCGCGAACGTTGCCGCGATCTGCGCGCGTCCTTGCTGAACGACCGAGTTGATATTCTGGAGGTCCGTCGTGCCCGCGAGGTTCTCTTCGATCGGCGCCACGATATCGTCGCGCATCTCGGTCACCGAGGCGCCGTTGTAACCGGCTTCGATCGTGATCGTCGGCTGAGAGACGTTCGGGAAGAACTCTTTTACGATCGTGGCGAGCGAGACGACGCCGGCAAAGAGCATCAGGCAGACGAGGACGAAGACCAGCGTCGGCCGCTTGAGAAAGAGCCGCGTCAGATTCACTGCAGCGAAATTTTCTCGCCGTTACCGACGGCCGACAGGCCGTTGTTGACGATGCGCGAGCCCGGCGGGATACCGGTCACGACCGAGGTGACGCCGTCATTGCCGATCTCGCTGACCGGCGCCACATGGACGACGTGCTGCCGGTCGACCGTCATGATCGTCGTGTGGTTTTCGTTGGTGAAGGCGCTCTCGGGTACGCGCACGCCGCTCAGCGCCGGAAGGGCGACTGAGGCTTCGACCGACATGCCGGGCCGCAGCCGTTGCTGTGGATTACGGAGCAGGATCTTTACCGTGAAGTCGGTCGAGCCTGGAACGATTTCGTTCAGGACGCCGACGACCGTTCCCGACACGCGCGTACCGAGATCCGAGGCGTCGACGGTCGCCGGGGCTCCCACGGCGACGTGCGCGATCTGCGCTCCCGAGCCGTGGACGACGGCGAAGATCGGATCGATCTGCTGAAGCGTGAAGATTTGCCGGTTGCCGGGGTACTCGCCCGGATTGAGGTTGCGATTGACGACGACGCCGTCGATCGGCGAGACGATCGTCGCCTTCGCGATCTGAACCTGCACCTGCTGTGCTGCGGCTCGCGCTTGCGCGACCGACGCTGCCTGTAATCCGCTGCCCGCAATCGAGCCGTTGGCTTGAACGTCGGCTCGATCGGTGAGAACGGCTTGCTCGTCGTTGCGAACGACTGCGAGCTGGCCGTCGTAGGCCTGTTGCGAGATGTAGCCGCGGCTCAGCAGCGCTCGATCGCGGCCCAAGTTGCGCCGGTCTGCGTGCAGCGTCGTTTCGGCTTGCGCCAGGGCGTTGACGCCTTGCGAGATCGACAAGCCGCCCTGATAAACGGCGTGCGACGCGTTCGCGTCGTCTGCCGCCAACTGCGCTTGCAAGTCGGCGGTATCGAGCCGCGCGAGGACCTCGCCGCGATAGACCGTGTCGCCCTCTTGGACGTAGACGCCGTCAGCAGGCTCGACCAGCGTCGTCTGGATCGCGACGTTTTCGTACGGGGCCACGATGCCGGCGAGCTGCGACGCGGGCCGAATCGTCCCGACGGAGGCCACCGACGTTGCCACATACGGAGGCGCCGACGCTCCCTGCCCCGCATGCTGGGCGCCGCCGCCGCAGCCGGCCAGGAGCATGGTAGAAACGAGACCGGCGCATGCGAGAGGCGGCCGGCTCTTGGTCCCTAGCGGCGCAGAGCGAGCAACTGGCACTGGTGAAATCTTACCCATAGAGGCTATCCGCAGGACCTTCGAACCGTCTGAGAAGCGGTCGTTCGGTGGTTAGGCCCCATGCCTTGTCGGCGCGGAAAGCGGCGTGATAGCATACCTAGGCTATGAACGACTACGAGGTCACGTACATCTTGCGCCCAAGTCTCGAGGAGACGGAGGTCGACGAGCGCGCGAACGCCATCGCCGAGATCATTCGCACCCAGGGCGGCCAAATCGTCTTCGTCGAGAAGCTCGGAAAGAAGCGTCTCGCCTACGAAATTGGGGACGCGCGCGAGGGCAGCTACGTCGCGATGCAGTTCAATGCATCGCCGGCTGCCGCTAAGGAGCTTGAGCGGCTGCTGCGCCTGCACGAGGACGTTCTGCGAGAGCTCCTCGTTAGGCTCGACAAGCAGGCCCTCGCACAGATGGCGATAGCCAGGGCCGCCCAGCCGCGGCTGGAGGAAGCGGAGGAGAGCCCGGAGGCTCTTCCCTAAGAGTGCCCACCAGTGGGCATAGATCGGTCCTAGGATCGGACTGCAACAGCACCGCGACACTGCGAAAGAGAGAGAGATCATGGCAGGATCCTATAACCGGGTGATTTTGGTCGGTAACCTCACGCGCGATCCGGAGATCCGGTACACGCAATCGGGGAAAGCGGTGACGAAGTTTTCGCTCGCCGTCAACAATCCGCGCAACAAAGAAGAGACGACGTTCGTGGACATCGTGGCGTGGGATCGCCTCGGCGAGACCTGTAACACGTATCTCAAGAAGGGGCAGAACACGCTCGTCGAGGGCCGCCTCGTTATTCGCACCTATGATGACAAAGACGGCAACAAGCGCAAAGCTACAGAAGTCGTCATCGACAACATGCAGATGCTCGGCGGCCGTCGTGACGGCGCCGGCGGCGGTACCGGCGAAGAAGACTTCGCTCCCGTCGGTGCACGCGCAGCAGCGCCGAGCGCAACGGGCGACGCCTTCAGCGGCGACGACCTCGACGACGAAATTCCCTTCTGATACTGTCTCGTCCTAACTCGGACGAAAACGAGTCGCGAGTCGGCCACCGGGTTTGGCCGCCGGCATGCCGCGGCGCTAAAAGGGTCGCCCTGGCGATCGATGCTATAATCGGCGATGATGAAACCTGCGATTCCAGACCTTTCCCTCGATCACGGCGTCCGCGACCACGCCGCTCGGGAAGACACACGGCGACGCTCCCTGGTCATGGCGCTACGTCGGATTCGCGCGACAGAAACGTTCGAATCGAACGTCAAGCCAAACAGCGCGCAGTGGACGACGCAGCCGCCGCGCACCGTCGCTGAAGCGCTTGACCTGTCCGATCGCATCGAGGAGTCCGTACGCGAGTGGACGGCCCGCTGAAGGCCCACGAAGTGGTGACGCGGCTCGCTCGGCGAGGCCGGGTCATCGTTCTCGGTGGCATTGCGGTCGTGCTCCACGGCTTCCACCGTTCGACGAAGGACGTGGACCTCTGGGTCGATCCGCTCGGCGACGAGCGTCTCTGGGCCGACTCGCTACGGCAGTTCATGCGGTCAGAGGGATTAACTGCCGCACGCTTTGCGGATGCCGCCGGCAACTTCGCACCGGTCGATCTCGAGGAAATCCCCGCGGTCGTCGCAGAGGATCGCTTCGTGCGCATTCTCGGAGCGGATCGGCCGATAGACGCGTTCCGAGCGCCGAATCACCTGACGGCGGAAGAATTCGACGAGATTTGGCAGCGATGCGAGCTCTTGGAAGACGGGACGCGTCTTCTGGACGAGATCGACCTCATCGTCACGAAAATGGGAACGGGTCGTCCGCACGACGAAGCCGACACGCGTTTTCTGCAAAGCAAGGTTGAACGATCGTATCGCGAGCGAATCAAGACCTGCTCGCCGAACGAGGCGTCCAAACTGTTCGAGCGTTTCACAACGCCGGATATCGCAGCGTTCGCGGCCACCGAAGCCGAGGATCCGGCGGTGCGTGCGCTCGGCCGCCAAGAGCCGCCGAAGTCATCTGAAATTCAACGGTTGGCGATACCCTGCAATACGCGGGGTGCAAGCACGCGTTCGTAGGCTAGCCTAACCCCGGTCCTTAAGAAAAGCGAAAGGGGTAAGCGCTTGCTGCGTGGCATAGAGCAAGTCAGAAGTGAGCGAGCGCGTCCTGCGCCGGTCACTTTTCTTTTTCTCCAGACCCGTTAAGAGGGAGGCTGAAAGTGACGTATTTCAAGCGAGTGCGAGTTTTTCGCCCCTTGGCTCTTGGTCTAGTTCTCGGCACAATGCTTTTGGCGATCGGTACGCCGCAAGCAGTTCGAGCGCAATCCACCACGGGCACCATTACAGGTACCGTTGTGGACGCGACGACGGGGGCGCCGATCGCCGGCGCGGCCGTCCTGGGCGTTTCGCCGACTGGCAGGCGTGAGGCAACGACTGACGCCAGGGGCTTCTACGCGCTACAAGCGCTGAGCCCGGATACGTACACGGTAACGATCGAGGCCAACGGCTACCAGACAGTACAGCTTTTCGGCATCGTCGTCTTTCAGGGACAGACGGCACGGGCGGGGGCGCGCTTGGAGAAGGCGATGCGGGTGATCGCCCGCACCCAGACGCGGGGTGCCGGCAATTTAGTGCAGCCGAACCAGCCGGCCGACGTCTATAACGTCTCGGGCCAACAGCTGAATGCACTCGAGGGCGGCAACGACCTACACAAGACGATCTATCAATACATCCAGGGCGTTGCCGGCGTCACTGCGAGCGGCGGCTTTCAAACCCAGCCTCGCATCCATGGCGGCGATATCACCGATGAAGCCTATGAGTTCGACGGCATCCCGATTCGCGAACGAATCACCGGCCTATTCACGACGAATCTCTCCGACATCGGCATCGCGAACGTCGAAGTCTACACCGGGGGTCTCTCGGCGGAAATGGCGGATTCCGGCTTGGGCGCCATCAACACCGTCGTTAGGCAAGGCACCTATCCCGGCTTTGGAAACCTGACGTACGGAACGGGCGTCAATAATCGCCTTACGAACTGGGTCTTGGAATACGGCGGCGCGACGCCGAACGGCCGCTTTAGTTGGTACGGCGCGATGGACAAGACCAACGCTCTCAACGAGTACGCGTCGGGTACGACGTACCCTGCCGTCCTCATCGAGGGTGACAACGGTCCTGGCGTCGTAAAAACCAGCGACATCATAGGCAACTTCCACTACCGGCCTGACAACAGAAACGACATTCAGGTTCTGTTCCAAAACGGCGTTGGGGAGTTCGTTTTTGGTTATCTGATGCAACGCGCGCCGGGGCAGCCGGTGCCGTTGACCGCCGTTCCATGCCCGGGCTACCATGCGGCACCGCTCAACCCCACTCCCGGTTGGACGTATTCTGGAGCGACCGGCGGTACCGCGCCGAACGGTCAGACGTGCCCGCTGGGCCTGTACTTCGGAACCGCGAATACCCAGAATGGCGGCGGCAACTGGTGGCACCACTATTCCGGCATCGGCAAGATCCAGTGGAACCACATTATCGACGATCACTCGTATTTTACTCTGCGCCTTGCCGAGAACTATAACGAGTACATTTTCGATCAGCCCATCGTTGAAGCCAACCTTCCGCAGTACGAGAACACCTCCGATTTTTGGGTGAGCTCGCACTGCCCGCTTCTTCCATATCAAGCTGGGACTCCGTTACAAAGCGACCTCGCCTACATCGGTTCGCTCCATGGCCGCGTGTGCGCGCAACAGGTGAACTGGTTCAATACGGGGTATTGGCAGGACCGTCGCTCCGAGATGTGGCTCGGTTCGCTCGACTACACGAACAACGTCAACGATTATACGACGATCAAAGCGGGCGTCGGTCAAGAGTACGACATCAACGCCTACAACGTGTACTACACGCTCTGGTTCAACGCAAATGGGACGTGGCCGGCGGCGAACTTCCTCTCGGATTACCCGGACCACGTACCGTACGCATACGTCAGCGCAGACGTTCACGTCGGAAACCTCCTGTTGGCGCCCGGGATCCGCTACCAGCGGATGTGGTACGATTATCCCGGTGGGCCGCTTTCCGTTGGCATCTGGAATCCAACGTTCGCGTTCACGTACAGGATGGGCCTCAACGACACGGTCCGCGGTTCGTACACCGACTCGACGACGTTCGTCGGTACCGGTTACGTATATAGGAACGTGCCGAAGAATATGCTCAACGGAACGACCGCATACACGGCGTACTTCCCGACGCACACGGGATTCGGAGCGAATCCCACGCTCATCCATAGCGGCGATTTGCAATGGGAGCATCAGTTAGGCCCGACGACGACGTTCCGGTTTGGCCCTTGGTACAATAACGAGAGCAACGTGTTCTACCTCTACTCGCCGGTGACGAGCGCGCCGGGGGTCGTTCCCGTGAAGTACGGCCCACAGGTACCGATGAACGGCGGCGTCCGCAAGGCATTCGGCTTCGAGGCGGCGCTCAATCACATCGATACCCATCCCGTGGGCGTGTCGTATTGGCTCACGGGCACGTACGATAACTTCTGGACGTCGATTCTTTCCTCGCTCACGTCCTCGTTCGGCGTGACGCCGCTGCCTACGCCGGAGCAAAACCATTTGGTGCGTTCCGTATACGACCCGCTCTTTAGTGGAACGCTCACGTTCGACGTTCACGTCAACGACTGGAGCCTGTACCCGGAGATCTATTATCAGTCGCCGACGTTCTATAACATCGCCGTGCAGAGCATCTGCACCCCGTACGTAACGACGAGCACGTATGTATGCACGCATCCGGCGGCGGGATATTCTACTGGAAAGGTCGTGGCACCGTACATCGCCGAGCCCGAGCGGATGGGAACGGGCTACTGGTGGGCAAACTCCACGCTGGCGGTTCGCTTAGGGCCGCAAAAACGCCTGATCCTCGGCTTGCAGGTGACGAATCTCTTCAACAGAGTTGAGGACATCGCTCCATGCACCGCCACGCAGCTTCCGAGCGAGATCGGGAAAATGTATCCAGGCTGCGGTCCGTTCTGGCCGACGTCTCCGCAGAGCGGCATTCCGTCCGTCGCCGCCTCCCAGAGAAACTCGCCGCTGCCGTGGTATAACCCCGCGCCAGGCATATATCAAAACTATTCTCAAACGCCCAGAAGCGTGGAATTGTTCGTGACGGAGAAGATCTGACGAGTCTCTGCAACGAATAATCTACGAGCATCTATGCGGGCATCGCTGATCCCGCTGGTTACCCTCGCCGCGTGCGTCGCGCTCCTCGACGCGACGCCGCGGCCGGCGCCCGGCGGCGTGCGCTGGACGACCGCGCAAGTCGCGCGGCTGCGGCACCGGATCGACATCGTACTGCGCGCCCCGACGTTGCGCGGTGCGGAGGTCGGCTTTCTGGCGATCGACACAACGCGTAGCAGCGTGCTCTATTCGCGGAACGCCGACGAAGAGTTCATGCCCGCCTCGAACTTCAAGTTACTCGTCGGATCTACAGCGCTGCGCCGGCTCGGCACGAACTTTGCGTACGTCACGACGGTGTTGGCGGATGCAGCGCCGAGCGGCGGCGTGCTCGAAGGCAACCTCTATCTGCGCGGCGGTGGAGACAGCCTGCTCGGCGCGACCGATCTCGACGCGGCTGCCGCTGCGGTGGCCGCGTCCGGCATCAACCGCGTCACAGGCGCGGTGATCACCGATGCCTCTCACGACGACGGCCAACGTTTCGGATTGGGCTGGTCGTGGGACGATCTGCCGTATTACTACGCACCGGTCGTTACGGCGCTCGAGCTGGAGGACGGCGTCGTCCACGTCCGGATGATTCCGGGCAGCGCGGTGGGCGCGCCGGTGACGTTACTGATCGAACCGCAGAGCAGCGCATTCACGATCGAGAACGAGCTTCGCACCGGGCCTCGCGGATCGCAGGATACGTCCAACCTCGTGCGGCCTTGGAACGAGCCCCGTACGATCGGGTTGGTCGGAAGCTATCCGCTTGGAGCGAAGGAATCCGGCGACATCGAGCCGAGCGTACCCGACCCGGAGTCCTACGCCGGCGATGTCTTCGCACGAGCGCTTGCAGCGCACGGCGTCGCCGTTGCGGGCGGCGTGCGATCGGGGAGGACGCCCGCGCGCCCGATCACGCTGTGGTCGCACGATTCGCTCCCGATGCCGAGGTTGCTCGCGCGGTTCTGGTATCCCAGCGATAACCTCATGGGCGAGCTGCTCTTGAAGGAGTTGGGCGTCATGCGGTTCGGAGAGCCTGGAACGGACGCGCACGGCGCGATCGTCGAGCGACAGTATTTGCGCTCCATCGGCGTCGACCCGAAAACCGTTTCGATCGGCGACGGCTCGGGCCTCTCGGAGTACGATCGCATCACGCCGCGGGATCTCGTCGCGATCTTACAAAGCGACTGGCGAGGGCCGGATCGCGACGCGGTCATCGATGCGTTGCCGCTCGCCGGGGTACGCGGTACGCTGCGGCGAGCGTATCTCGGAACGCCCGCCGAGGGGAAGCTCTACGCGAAGACCGGCAGCATCAACCACGTGCGCACGATCTCCGGATTCGTTCTCACTCGAACGCATGGCGCGATCACGTTTTCGCTTCTCATCAACCAGTGGATGGGTGAAAACCGGCGCCACGGCGCGCTCCAACTCGCGAAAGTTTTGGCGGCAATCTTTTCGTTGATGGCGACGCAGTAGATCGCGTCGACTCGATCTCTAAGAGTCCAACACCTTCGCTTGGCCACGCGGCGCATCGCTCTCGACGTGCCGCGCACGCCCGACGTAGAGCGCGATCACCTGCGCGGCGACGAGCCACGCAAGCGCATTGAAGGACTCGCCGACGACGGGTCCGAGCAGCGGCACGTCGCCTAGCCTGTTGCCGATGACGTAGCGTAGACTCTCCGCTTCCGCGGCCTCGATCATCGGCCGGTTCACGACCTGGCGCGAGACATCGTCGACGATGCCGATTGCGGCGCAGGAAGCGTCGAGCATCGCGGCGCTCCCGTGGCGAAACTCACCGGCCGAAAATCCCTCGGCGTGAATATAGCTCGCCTCTTTGAGTTTGAGCGCGAACTCGTGCGCCACCGGCAGCCCATAGCCGGTTGCCACGATCAAGACGCTACGGCGGCGCGCGATGCGATCCGCTGCCGTACGCACCGCCTCCACGCTCGGGCCGTCCAGCCAAGAGCGCACGTCTTCGGCGGTTTCCGTCAGCGTGCGCGCGTTACGCTCGTGCTTCTCGGCGAGGAATCCCGCGGTCCAAAGGAGGATCGCCGCCGTCGCCGTCACGCTCTTGCTGGCCGGTACGGCGACCTCTGGCCCGGCACCCACGTCGACGACGAGCGCGGCCCGCTTGCCGAGTGGAGATGCCGGCGTATTGGTGAGCGCGATGAGTTCTCGAGGATTCAGGACGTCGAGCGCGTGCAGCAGATCCTCGGATTGACCGCTCTGCGAGACCGCGATGACGGCCGAGCCCTTATACGAAGCGTGATCGAGAGGTGCCTCCGTCGCGGCGAGCGCATGCGCCCGAATACCCCGGCGGCGCAGCGAAAGCGCTCCGAGCTGTGCCATGAAGAGCGAGCTGCCGCTGCCGAGCAACACGATGTCTCGGCCGCAAATGGCCTCGGCGAGAGCTTGTGCTTTATCGGACGCTGCGATAGCTCGCCAGACATCCGGCTGCTCCCGGATTTCCTTTTCGAAATGCTCTCCTAGCACGATTCGTGTGAACTTCCCGTTACGCCGGACGGCACATACGTGCGCGCAACTCGTCGCCGACCTCGAGTGCCTCTCGTTCGACGAGCGCCTTCGGGCTTGGGGTGAGGCGGGCGACGTCCCAACGCTGCTCCTTTCCCGTTCCAAAATAGCCGTCGCGCAGCGCTGCCTCCGCGTGCGACATGACGTGATCGGCATCGACGGGCACGTCGTAGAACGCGGCGAGCCGGGCGCCGACGCTGCATACGGCGTCGACGAGCTCCTCCGTGAGGGGGAACCTGCCGAAGTCGAAGGGCGTCGCGCCTTCCATGGCCATGACGGCGATGCCGAGCGCGAACGAGTTGCGGTTGCGCGTATGCTGCGCGTACGGGAGGGCCGGTCCTTCGTAGACGTCGCGCATGTTCTCTCGCACGTCGTGCGTGTTGACGACGACGATCGTGCCGCTCGGCAACATTGCGACGCAGAAGTGGTACGCGGGGAAAACGGATCCATAGTCATGCGCCGACCAATGCGTGTAGATGTGCTCGATCCGGCCGGGAACGCCAGGTTTCCACGCGTCGAGCGTCCAGTGAGGATAGGTGCCGATCCGGTTCTCCGGTTTGGGCGAGTGGACTTCCACGATGCGAGCTTCGGCGACGCACGCGCAGAGCCTCGGCACCGGGTGCCAGGTTAACCTGTTAGGGCAAGGCGCCGCTCGCCAGCCGCGCGTGGTCGATCAGCCGCGTGTAGCTGCGGCGATCGACGACGAAGAGCATGCTCGCAAGGAAGACGACCATGAAGACGACCGCGCTGCCGAACGCGATCGGAAAGCCGTAGCGCGTCGCGAGCCACGTCAGGACGAGCGAGTTGAATGCGCCCATGATGTTGAGCACGCCGTTGTAGATGCCGTAGACGAAACCCGTCGACGCGTGATTCGGCGAGATGTCGAGGACGTTGACCGCCCAAGCACCGACGGTCACGTTCATCAGCAGCTGTGCGAGCCCGAGCAGCACCGCGGTTTCGCCTGCGAGCGCTGCGCGCGCGCTAAAGAGCGATGCGACGACGCACGCGGCCGCGCAGATCATCGGAAGGCACGAGCCGATGCGCCGCGCGGTAAGACGGTCGAAGCGGCGAACGAGCCAGTCGTTGAACGGGCCGGAGATGATGAAGCCGAGGAAGCCGAGCAATCCTCCGAGGCTCGCCCACGCCGAGCTCTTGAGAATGCTCATGTGGAACGTGTAGTACATGTAGCTCGGCACCCAGTATAAGAACGTGAAGAGGATATACCCGAACGTCAGATAGACGAGCAGCATTCCCAGGCCGGTCCGGCTGAAGATGACGGCGGCGACGCCGGCCCAATCGGCGCGCTGATGCGCGTGGTCGGGATGGTCGCGAACGATGCCGATCCAGAACGGAAGCAACAGCAGCCCCGCCACGCCGAAGACGACGAACGTCCATTGCCAGCCGAACTTCACGAGGATAATGCCGGCGAGCAGCGTTCCCACCGCCGGACCGAGGAACTGGCCAGATCCCGCCCAGGTGTACAGCGTCGATCGTTCCGAGGGTCGCGCCCACGTATTCGCGCACTTCGCATTGAGCGGCCAAATCGGCGCCTCGCCCGCACCCATGAGCCCGCGTATCAGGTACCACGCCGCCAGCGAGCCGGCGAACGGCGTGAGAATCGTGAAGACCGACCACCATCCCAGGGTGGCGACGAGTCCCCACCGCAGACCGAGCCGGTCGACGAGCCATCCGCCGGGAAAGTTGAAGATCGCGTAGACGATCGCCCACGCAAACCCGATCGCTCCGATTTGCTCGAGCGTGAAGCCGAACGTGTGCCGAATCGCCGGAATCGAAACGGAGAAGTTCACCCGGTCCATGTAGTTGATGAAAATCCCCAAAAACATCAACGCAAAGACCAGGTATCTGCGAGACGTCATCGCACCTTTCTTCTTCATATGAAGCCGGCCCCATTCCGCTTCGTCTTCATCTTCGGCATCGTCAGCCTCTTCGCCGACATGACGTACGAAGGCGGTCGCAGCATCGCGGGCCCGTTTCTCGCCCATCTCGGTGCGACGGGGCTCATCGTCGGACTCGTCGCCGGCGTCGGCGAGCTCGTCGGGTACGGCTTTCGCGTCGTCAGCGGAGCCGCCGCGGACCGCACGCGCCGGTATTGGCCGATCGCGTTTCTCGGCTACGCGATCAACGTGCTCAGCGTTCCCGCGCTCGCGCTCGCGCGAGCGTGGCCGGCAGCCGCGGTGCTGCTCGTGGGAGAGCGCTTCGGGCGAGGCGTACGCAAACCGTCGGTCTCGGCGATGCTCGCTCACGCGGGGTCGCAGATCGGCCACGGCTGGGTGTTCGGCTTCCACGAGGCGATGGATCAGGTCGGTGCGACGCTCGGCCCGCTCCTCGTTGCGGCGGTCATTGCATTCCAGGGCGGATTCGCGGGCGCGTTCGGCGTGCTCGCAGTTCCCGGCGTCCTGGCGCTCGTCGCGCTGACCTTCGCGCGCGCGCAGTATCCGTCACCGCGCGATCTCGAGCCGCACCCCGCACCGCGCATCGAGCGCTTCGGCCGCGCGTACTGGATCTACGTCGGCGCCGCCGCGTGTACCGCGGCGGGTTTCGCGGATTTCGCGCTCGTGTCGTTCCACTTGAGTAAGGCCCACGTCGTCGCGAACCACGTCATTCCTATCCTCTATGCGGCCGCGATGCTCGTCGGCGCCATCGGCGCGCCGTTCTTCGGCCGGCTCTACGACCGCTTCGCGTTGGCGACGGTGCTCGGCTCGTTCGCCTTGGCGGCGTTCTTCGCTCCGCTGTGCTTCTTAGGCAACGAGCCGATGGCGATCGCGGGCGTAATCCTCTGGGGGCTCGGTATGGCCGCCCAGGAGACGCTGCTCCCGTCGATCGTCTCGGGACTCATTCCGGCGGCGCAGCGCGCGACGGCCCTGGGCTCGTTCGACGGGTTCTACGGCATCGCATGGTTCGCCGGCAGCGCGACGATGGGAGCGCTCTACGATCGCTCGCTTTTCGCGGTCGTGATCTTCTCGCTCGTGCTGCAATTTGCGTCGTTACCGCTCTTTATCGTTGCTGCGCGCGCGCGCGGCGAGGTGCGTACATAATGGCAAAGCTCTACTTTCGCTACTCGGCGATGAACGCTGGAAAGTCGACGGCGCTCCTGCAAGTCGCGCACAACTACGGCGACCACGGCCGCGCGGTGCGGATCTTTACCTCCGTTCTGGACGATCGGTACGGCGTGGGGATCATCACGTCGCGCCTCGGTCCGCAACGCGGCGCGTCGACGTACGATGCCCACTTCGATTTCTTCGAAGGCCTCAAGGAAGCTACGGACGCGGCCTGCATCCTCGTGGACGAGGCGCAGTTTCTCACCGCCGAGCAGGTGCGCCAGTTGCATCGCGCGGCGCACGAGCTAGGGATTCCCGTGATCTGCTACGGCTTGCGAAGCGATTTTCGCGGCGAGCCGTTTCCCGGCTCCGCGCACCTCTTGACCCTCGCGGACAGCATCGAGGAGCTCAAGACGGTGTGCGCGTGCGGAAAGAAAGCGACGATGAACGTGCGCATCGACGCGCACGGGAAGCGTCTCACCGAGGGAGAGCAGATCGGCATCGAGGGCAAGCATCACTACGTGCAAGTCTGCGGGAGCTGTTTCTATCGCAAAGCGTGACGAGCGCGTCGGATCGTTCATTCGAGCGGCGCTTGCGAGCTACGTCGAGGATTTCGTCGCCTGCGATCTGCAGCTCGAGCACGGCAGCGCCGATCCGGAGAGCGTGCACGGAGCGCGCGTCGCGGTGCGCCGGCTGCGCTCCTCGCTGCGCACGTTCGAGGCCGTCCTCGACCGAAGCTGGGCGCGCGCCTTGCGCGAGACGTTACGGGGATTGAGCGACGATCTGTCGGCGGCGCGCGACGCCGACGTCACCGTCGAGCGCGTTCGCGCGGCGCTCGACGACATCGACCCGGCCGATCGCGCCCGCGCCGGCGAGATTCTCGCCATTTTCGACCAACGGCGCAGCGACGCGTACGCTCGCGTCGCCGCGACCCGCCGCAGCACGGAGTACGCCGACGTGACGCGCGCTCTGCACGGTGCCGCCGAGCCCCCGGTGCTTGCAGCTCGCGCGGCGGAGCCCGCGGCCGAGCTGATCGCGCCCGTGCTCGAGAACGTCTACAAGCGCTTGCGTGCGCGGGTGCGTCGCTGCGGCTCGGAGCCGAGCGACGATGCGCTGCATGCGGTGCGCGTCGCAGCCAAGCATCTGCGCTACGCGCTCGAGGCGCTGGCCCCCGTCGGCGGATCCTCGGCACGGCGCGACGCCCTGCGCGTCGCGCGCCTTCAGGAGGTGCTCGGCGAGGAGCACGACGCGGCAGCCGTTTCGCTCCGGCTGCGCGAGTTCTGCGCCGATCCAAACCGCGCGTTCGCAGCCGGGGCGATCGCCGCCGTCGAGCGGCGCGCCGTCGTGACGGCGCGCGCTTCATGGCGCGCGCGGTGGCATGCCGTCAAGCGCTGCGTCCGGCGGAAAAGGACGCGGGCGCCCGCGCGCGTATCCTAGTCGACGACTGGAGGTGCTCGTGCGAATCGGGTTCGTAGCGGGGCTCATTACCATCTTCGGCGCGCTCGCGCTCTCGCGCACCGCTGCCGACACCCAATACCTCCCCACGTCGATGACGGCGACGCAGTTGCTGGCAAAGTCCGACGCGGCGTCCGGCACGTTGGCGCCGGGATCGTATCTCGTGGTGCGCCAGGCTACCGGAAGCGGTTGGATGACGCTGCGCATGACGCAGTTCGTCGGAAACGATTCGGTTACGGTCGAACAAGAGAGCTTAGGCTTGACGCAATCGTGGGGCACGTACCGCGGGCAGAACTGGTTTCGCGACGAGAACGGCATCGTGATGCTCGAAAGCGGATTCCACGACACCACCGATCCGAACGTCTTGGCGTGGCGTCACGTCGCCGATCCTCAGTTTCACGTGCGCGTGCTGGGCCTCACGCAAGATTCGCCGAGCGAGTACGTCATCGAAGCGAATCCGCCGGGTGGCCAAGACCAATACGCATACTACGACGCGCGGACGTTTCTGCTCGATCGCGTCGTCACGTTCTCGATCGATCGCCTCCGGCACGTTGCGACGTATTCGGATTACCACACGGTCTTTGGAGAGACGATCCCGTTCCGTCGCCACTTCAGCGACGGCAATCCCGCGGACGAAGAAGACCTCCGCACGACGTCCTTCACGAGTACGCCGACCGTAGACCCGGCCGCCGTCACGATGCCCACGACGACGCCGCTGTTTACGTTGCAGAACGGTCCGGTACCCTTGGCCGCGCGCTTTACCGACGAAGACGGCATCGTCGTCGGCGTGCAGATCGACGGTCAGACGCTCGACTTTACGTTGGATTCGGGATCGTCGGAGCTGCTTCTCGATGAGGGGGCTGCCCGCCGGCTCGGGTTAACGGTCTCCGGCGGTGAGACCGTGGTATCCGACGTCACATTCGGTAACGTGCGCGTCCATCACGTCGCGTTCTCGGTCGCACCGATGAATCTCGACGCCGGTGCTCACGCGCACGTCGTCGGACTTCTCGGATGCGATTTTCTCGCGAGTGCGATCGTCGGCTTCGATTTCAAGAAGGAGCAAGTGACACTCAACCCCTGGTCGGGCTTCGACCCGCACGCACTCGGCGTGCGCGCGATGCCGATCCAAATGGACGACTGCGTCCCCCGCGTCGGCGCGAGCTTCGAAAACGTTCCGGGCTGGTTCCTGCTCGATACCGGCGGCTTCGGAACCATGCTCTACCATCATTATCTCGACAAGCTTCCGCAGGCCGGGGTCGCGCTGCGAACCGGAGACATTTCGCCGCGGGACCTCATCTTCGAATCGGTAAGCGGCGACGTGCACAGCCAGATCTACGACGTGCAGAACATGGTCTTCGGGCCCCTTGCCTATCGCACCGGGCAGGTAGTCGTCCCGGACAGCAACCAGACCTTCCAAGACCCCGATTACGATGGCATCATCGGGCGCAACGTGCTCAAAGAGTACGCATTCTATCTGGACTACAACGACGGCTTGCTGTTCATCAAGGACAACACCTAGCAGGCTCCTAGCGCGAAGGAGCGCGGCTGAGCGCGGCGAACAGACGTTCTCCCAACCGTCCCGCAAGGGACATGGCTAGGGTCGCGCGCGCACCGAGCGACGCGACCGTAACTCCACCTAGTCGAAAGGAAGAACGATGCCCGGTAAGCCTAAGCGCGCGACAAAAGAGCGCCGTACAAAACGAAAGCCGTGCAGTTTCTGCATCGAGAAAGCCGTCGACGTGAGCTATCGCGACGTCAATCGCCTGCGCAAATACGTCTCGGAGCGCGGGAAGATCGTGCCGCGTCGCATCTCGGGCAACTGCGCGAAGCACCAGCGCATGCTCACGGTTGCGGTAAAGCGCGCGCGCCTCATCGCATTTCTCCCCTTCGTTTCGGAGTGACGATCGCTCGATGAAGGTAATTCTGCTCGACGACGTCGCATCGCTCGGGCACAAAGGCGACGTCGTCGACGTTGCCGAGGGCTACGCTCGCAACTTCCTCTTGCCGCGGAGTCTCGCGCGCGAGGCCAGCAAGGGCGCGCTCGCAGTGCTCGGCGAGCAGAAGAAGGCGCACGACAAGCGAGAGGCGCAGGTGCTTGCGGACGCGCGCGAGCTCGCGAGCCGCATCGAAGCGGCGAAGCTCGCGGTTGCGGCGCGCGCGGGCGGAAACGGCAAGCTCTTCGGCGCCGTTACGAACGCGGACGTCGCGGCAGCGATCGCGGCGGCAATCTCCGTACCGATCGACAAGCACAAGGTCGATATCAAGCGTCAGATAAAGAGCCTCGGCTCGTATCCCGTCGAGGTGAAGCTGCACAAGAGCGTCGTCGCAAAAACCACGGTCGACGTCGTCGCCTCCTAAGGATGGCCGCCGTGGAGCATCCATATCGGGCACGACTTCGCCGCAAATACGGCGTCGAAGACGAGCTCAACCGCTACGTAACGGCGCTCTACGAGATGCTCTCGAGCGTCGTCGGTCAGGACAAGCTCGTGCTGCGGGCGGGAAAGGTGAGCGCGCTGAAAATGATGCGCTCGTCCAGCCTGCCCGACCGCCTGTGCGCGCTCCAGCGTCTGACGTTCGAAGACCCGACGGTCGAGCGCGCGACGACGCGCGCGCAGCAGCGCAAGGCGATCGGCGAGATCGAGGAGACGATGGCGAGCCTCATCGCGCAGAAGAGCGTCGAAGACGAGATCGAGCGGCGCGTGAACGCGAAGATGAACGAGCGTCACCACGAGTATCTCAAGGATATCAAGCTCGAAACGCTCCGCGAGAGCGGCGATCCCGAGACGCCGGCAACGCGCGCAAAGCTGGAAGAGCTCAACGTGCTCTCGGGGCGCAGCCTCGCCGCGTCCGCGCTCCAGCGGTTGCGGCCGCAGACGCTGCGCGAGATCGTCGGACAAGAAGCAGCCGTGCAAGCGCTGCTCGCCAAGATCAGCTCGCCGTTTCCCCAGCACGTGATCCTCTACGGTCCGCCCGGCGTCGGCAAGACGACGGTGGCGCGGCTCGTTCTCGAGATATCCAAAGCGCGGGCGAACACGCCGTTCGCGAAGGACGCCCCGTTTGTCGAAGCGAGCGGAACGACGCTGCGCTGGGATCCGCGCGAGACGACGAATCCGTTGCTCGGCAGCGTCCACGATCCGATCTATCAGGGTAGCCGCCGCGAGTTCGCAGAGGCGGGCATTCCGGAACCCAAGCTCGGGCTCGTCTCGCGCGCGCACGGCGGCGTGCTCTTCATCGACGAGATCGGTGAAATGGATCCGCTGTTGCAGACGCGCCTGCTCAAGGTCCTCGAGGACCGTAAGGTCACCTTCGAGTCGTCCTATTACGACGAGAACGCTCCGAACGTTCCGGAGTACGTCAAGCGGCTCTTCCGCGAGGGCGCGCCGGCGGACTTCCTTTTGATCGGTGCGACGACGCGCGAGCCGGACGAGATCGATCCCGCGATCCGCTCGCGGTGCGCCGAGATCTTCTTCGCACCGTTGACGCAGGCGCAGATCATCACCATCGCGCACGCCGCGATCAAACGCCTCAACGCGAAGGCCGCGCGCGGCGTCGCGCCGCTCATCGCCTCCTACACGATCGAGGGACGCAAGGCCGTGCAGATCGTCGCCGACGCCTACGGACAAGCGATCTTTCGTCTACCACCTGCGCACCGTAACGGGCGCGCGGAGGCTGCCAAAGCGCTGACGATCGGCGAAGACGACGTCCGTGCCGTCGTCCAGACGAGCCGCCTCGTTCAGCACACCCCCGTCCGCGCGCGCGCCACGCGTGAGATCGGGAAGAGCTTCGGGCTGGGCGTGCTGCACTATTTGGGGAGCCTCATCGAGATCGAGGCGGTCGCGTTCCGCGCGGCGCAGCCCGGCAAAGGCACGGTGCGTTTCAATCAAACGGCGGGCTCGATGGCCAAGGACTCCGTCTTCAACGCGACGAGCGTCGTGCGCGCCGTTACCGGCATCGATACGGGCGACTACGACATTCACATCAACGTCGTCGGCGGCGGCAACATCGATGGGCCTTCGGCGGGCTTGGCGATCTTTCTCGCGCTCTACTCGGCGCTTCTCAAGCAGCCGCTTCCGCAGGACGTGGCGATCACCGGCGAGCTCTCCATTCAGGGCAAAGTGCGCGGCGTCGGCGGCGTGATCGAAAAACTCTACGCGGCGCGGCAGGCAGGGATGCGCACGATCTTTATTCCGCGCGAGAATCTACGCGAGATCGACGCCTCGGTCGCCGGCGTGCGCGTCGTGCCGCTCGATTCGGTGCAGCAGGTGCTGCGGCGCCTGCATCTCCACAGGTCATCCACAAGGCGGTCCACCGAGCGGCGGCGCAGAGTCGTCGCACGGTCATGAGCGTTACCAACCTCTCCGTCGTCGATCGCATCCCGCCGCACAATCTCGAGGCGGAGATGGGCGTAATCGGATCGGTGCTGGTCGACCGGGAGATGATGGCCGTTGTCGGCGAGATCGTCAAAGCCGCCGATTTCTACGCGCACGTGCACGAGACGATCTTCGGATCGCTGCAGGATCTCTTCGATCGCGGCGAGCCGATGGACAAGATTGCCCTGGCCGAAGAGCTCCGCCGCCGCGACGCGCTCGAGCGCGTCGGCGGTCTCTCCTACCTCAACACCCTGATGGACACCGTCCAAACTGCGGCGTCGGCATCGTATTACGCGAAGATCGTTCGCGAGAAGGCGATCTTGCGCGCGTTGATTCACGCCGGCACGGAGATCGGGCGGCTCGGATACGACGCGGAAGAAGACGTCGAAGGCGCGCTCGATCGCTCGCAGCAGATCGTGTACGATATCAGCGAGCACCGCGGGCACGCGGATTTCACGCCCGTCAAGCATCTGATGAAGGATGCGTTCGATTACATCGACCGGCTCTATCACATGCGCGGCGAGCGGACGGGCCTCACCTCCGGTTTCCGCGACATCGACGAAATGACGACCGGCTTTCAGCCCGGTAACTTCATCCTTATTGCGGCGCGCCCCGGCATGGGCAAGACGTCGTTCGCGCTCAACATGGCGGTTGCGGCGTCGCGCGAGGCCGAGGAGCCGGTCGCGTTCTTCTCGCTCGAGATGTCGAACAACGAGCTGCTGCAACGGTTGATTTGCTCGGAGGCGCGCATTTCGATGCACGACCTGCGGCGCGGGAACATCAAGACGCACCAGTGGGAGGACATCTCGCGCGCGATGGGCGTGCTCAACGATCTCCCGATCTATCTCGACGACTCCGGTGCGCTCACGGTCAACGAGCTTCGCTCCCGCGCGCGACGACTGAAGACGACGGGCGGCCTCGCCGCGATCTTCGTCGATTATCTTCAGCTGCTACGGCCCGGTCCGCTCGCGCGTAACGTCAACCGAAACGAAGAGCTCTCCGACATCTGCCGAACGCTGAAGGTGACGGCGAAAGACCTCCAGGTTCCCATCATCGCGTGCGCGCAGCTGAACCGCGCCGTGGAGACGCGCAACGACAAACGCCCGCTGCTCTCGGACTTGCGGGACAGCGGTTCGCTGGAGCAAGAATCGGACGTCGTTGCGTTTCTCTATCGCGACGGCTACTACAATCCGGAAGGGCACGATCCGACGGCGACCGAGTTCATCATCGCCAAGCACCGAAACGGGCCCACGGGGACCGTGAAGCTGCGCTTCGAGCAGCAGTACACGCTCTTCGTTCCGTATGGAGACGAAGCGCGCTATCCCGCGCCCTAGGGAAGCTCTGATTTAGGCACTCGATTTTCCTGTGTCATCCTGAGCGGAGGCGCGAGGCGCCGTAGTCGAAGGACAGCTTGAATCTCCTGAGATCGCCTCCGCTGCCAGCAATTGCTCATTCGCGATTTTCTGGTAGAATTATATCCATGAAGCGTGAAGAGCAGATGTCCTTTGCAGTCTCTGGATTCGCCCATTTCGCGCGCTCGACCAAACGCGCGAACTTCTTGTCCGAGATGGATCGCATCGTCCCCTGGAAGCGCTTGTGCGCAGTCGTCGAGCCCACTATCCCACCGGCGAGGGAGGGCGGCCGGCAATCGCTCTCGAGCGCATGCTGCGGATTTACCTCCTACAGCAATGGTTCAATCTCGGCGATCCTACCGTGGAAGAAGCGCTCTACGATAGTCGCGCGATGGAAGCGTTTGCAAAGATCGATCTTGGCCGTGAGCCGGTTCCCGACGAGACCACGATTTGCAAGTCTCGTCATCTCCTCGAACGCCATTGCCTTGGACCGGCACTGCTTGAGGAAGTCAACGCGCACTTGGCCGAAAACGGCCTGAAGATCGGGCGAGGGACGATCGTAGACGCGACGATCATCGCGGCACCGAGTTCAACGAAGAACGCCTCGGGGAAGCGCGATCCCGAAATGCACCAGACGATGAAGGGCAACGAGTGGCATTTTGGGATGAAAGCGCACATCGGCATGGACAGCAAGCTCAAGATCGTTCATTCGTTCGCGGCCACGCCGGCCAATGTCCACGACAGCCATCTTCTGCCCGAACTGCTTCATGGAGATGAAACGCGGGTTTGGGGCGATGCAGCCTATCGCGGCCAAACGGCGGTGATCCGGCGGCGTGCTCCCGCCGCAGCAGACTTCACGCACCATCATTCGGCGCGACGAAAAGGCCTCTCCAGGCGGCAGCAAGAGATTCATCGCGCCAAGGCGCGCGTACGCGCCCGGGTTGAGCACGCCTTCCACGTGATCAAACGCATCTTCGGCTTCGTGAAAGTCCGGTATCGTGGCATCGCCAAGAACGCGCACCGGCTGGTCGTGAACTTCGCCCTCGCGAACCTGTACTTGCATCGACGAAGGCTGCTTTCGAGGGCATAGTGTCTCTCGAAGTCGAGATTTTCCGCTGAAACGCAGCCGAAACGAGACGAAAACGAAGCGCACCGCCGTCCTTCGACTTCGCACCTTCGGCGCTTCGCTCAGGATGACACAAAAAAGACCGCTACTTCAGAGCTTCCCTAGCCGGTACGCAGTTCCACGAAGAACTCCGACGCGGTGTCGCGCAGGACGTCGAGCAGCCGCCCGAAGTGCGGCCGAATTTCCTCGGGGGTGACGACGCACAGCTCGATCGTGAAGAGGACGTCGCTCTCTTCCTCCCAGAGGGCCGATTTCACGAACTTCTTGCGCGCGTTGAGCGCGTTGATGATCTGCATGACGCGCGCCCGCTCGGCACCCTCCGGCAGCGACCAGCCGGAGCCGATCATCACGAAGTTCGGATCGTCGCGATAGCTGACGATGAAGTACCGGTCGCCTTCGCTCTTGAACGCGACGCGTAACGCCTCGTCGTCGTCATCGCGCGTGGAGAACAGCCCCTCCTCCTCGAGCGCGAGCTCGAGCGGCGCCAACCGGTCCGCATCCACGCGCCGCTAATCTCCCCGCGTCAAGGACTTGATGAACTTGTTGGCAGCGGCGCGGCTCTCGCTGCGGTCGAGGATGCGCTCCAACGCGGCGACGCCGGCCTCCCGCACGCGTGCGACGCTGGTCCAGAAGTCGCGTTGGAACTCTTGCGGCGACGCACCCGCGCAGTCGAGCGTGACGACGAAGTTCTTCCCGTTCGGCGCCAGGACGAAGTGCACGTCCCCGACGTCGTTGGCGACGTCTCGGAGCGTCACGGCGTTCTGTGCCCGTTCGCGCGCCCACGGTGGAATCTCGTATGCGGTTGCGATCTGAAAATGCGGCGGTTCGCCCTCGCGCACGCCCACGGAAAAGACGTATCCGCGCGAGCGGAAGAGCAGCTCGGCGACGCCGTCGCCGGCGAGCGCGACCTCGACGCGATGCCCCTCTGCTTGGATGAAGCGCGCCAGTTCTTCGCGCAGGAGCGTCATTCGCGGGTGCGTGCCTCGGGAGTGCCCAGGCCGTGCTCGAGATACGAGCGCGACAGCGCGACGTACTCTTCTGCGGAGAGCTCGACCCAATGCGCCGCGTCGCCATCGAGAGGCTTTTTGACTTTTGCCGGCGCTCCGGCGGCGACGACGCGATCGGGGATGTGGTCGTTGGCTGCCACGACGCTGCCCGCACCGATCAGCGCGCCGGAACCGACGCGCGCACCGTTGAGCACGACGGCGTTGCTGCCGATAAGCGCGCGGTCTTCGATGATGCAGTCTTCCATCACGGCCGCGTGGCCGACCGTGACGTCGTTGCCGATGAGCGTGCTGCACCCTTTGCTCACGTGGATGACGGCGTTGTCCTGGATCGACGTGCGCGCTCCGACGCGTATCGGACCGTTGTCCCCGCGCAGCACCGTGCCGAACCAGATGCTCGACTCCTCGCCGACTTCGACGTCGCCGATCAGCGAAGCGGTGGGAGCCACGAACGCCGAGGGATGTACGCGCGGTCGCTTACCGCGATACTCCAAGTACATTCCTAGGGCTGCTGCAGTTCCTCCACGCTCTCCTTCGCAAACTGCACGATCTGCGGATCGAGCGACTCCTCCGCTGCGAGGAACTGCGCGACGGCGAGGTCGCGGCGGCCCTCCTTGCGGTAGAGATACCCCAGCATGTAGTGGAGCCGAGCATCTGCGGGAGCGAGCGAGAGGCCCTTCTGCGCTTCCTGTTGCGCCTGCACGGCCAACCCGTGCTCCTCGTCGTCGAACGCGATGTTGACGTACGCATCGGCCCCGTACGGCCAGACGTACAGCGCGCGTTCGTAGTCGGCAACCGCCGCTTGCCACGCGCCGCGCGCGTCGTCGAGCCGGCCCATGCTCAGGAGCGCCTCCGGCTCCTCTGGCGCGAGCCGGTAGGCACGATCGAGCGCCGCCTGCGCTTGGTCGTAGTTGTGCTCTTGAATCTCGAGCAGGCCCAGCGCGTCGAGGCAGCCGTAGTTCGAGGAATCGAGCACGAGGCAGTGCGCGAGCGTCTGCTCCGCGGAGCTGTTGGCGCGTTCGGCGGTCTGCGCGAGGCCGAGACCGTCGAGCGCTTCGAGAGAGTTCGGATCGATCGCGAGCGCGCGCTGGAACTCGAGCGCGGCATCGCGCGGAAGATAGAGCGCTCCGAAAAGCTGCGCCGCATCCAGCTGCGCGTTCACGTCGCCGGGATGCTCCTGCGCGTTGCGCCACATCTGCTCGCGAAACGTCGCGAGGTCGCCCTTACGCTGATGGAGCTGGACGAGATAGTACGTCGACTCGACGTTCGGCAGACTCTCTTGAAGCTGCGCGATCGCTTCGTCGACATTGTTCTCGATCGCATAGACTTTCCCGAGGCGCGTATGCAAGTCTCGGTCCAGCGGATACTCGTCCAGCATCTGCCGGTAGAGCAGCTCGGCATCGTGAAGGTCGCCGTTGCTGACGTAGAGGTCGCCGAGGAACCCTTCGACGGCGCCCTCATCGGGATGGTTGATGATATACCGCTGGAGCGCGAGGACGGCTCCTGGGAGGTCGTGCGCCACGATGCGATCTCGCGCGAAGCGCAGCGCGTCGTTCGGGTCCGAGATCGTGGAGATGGCAGCATTTTGAAACGTGATGTCGTCGGCCTTGGCGGCTGCGGCGGCACACCACACGAGCGCCCCCGCCGCCAGGGCGAGGGTCAGAAGCCGGCTGCCCTGCTTCATGGAATCGGTGTTCGCCGTGCCGAAGTCTAGAACATGCATCGCCACCGCACCCCCCTACGCGGCGTCAAGGCCATTGCGCGCCCGAAGGCGGACGAGCCCGGATATGCCCCCGTCAACTACCGGTACGCGGGCCAAGAGGGGAGCATCCACGAGGTGGTCGAGGTCGGCGGGCGCGAGCTCGCCAAGGTCGGTTTCAAGGATCGCAAGATCGTCTACTACTATCTCGAGGATCTGGAGCTCGATCCGACCGCCGAGCGGGGCACGTTCCACGACGCTGTACCCTAGGCTCCTTAGCAGGAAGTAACGCCGCCGTCGCGCACGAACGGATGCTCGCCTCGCCTCAAACGCCGACGTAGCTCAGTTGGTAGAGCAGCGGTTTCGTAAACCGCAGGTCATCGGTTCGAGTCCGATCGTCGGCTCCAGGACAGGCGGTTAGGAGGCCTAGGAGCCCTAGCGCAGACCCGCGTACCGGACTTTGCCGCTCACGATGTCGCGCACGCGTTGCGGGACGTCGTCGCCGATGGTTTCGTTCACGCTATCGTCCCACGCCCAGACCATCAGCGTCCGAAGCTCGCTCGCGCCGAACGCGAGGCGCTCCTCCACGAAGGCCTTTGCCTGCGGCGTACCCGTATTGAAGCCGCCGGATTGCGCAATGCGGTAGAGTTGCGGCACGGTGGCGTTCGACGCTCGCAGATACCGCACTACCGCTGCCATCACGCGGCCTTGATCTATGAGTTGCGTGGGCGCGCGCAGATGCAGCGGCGCCATACGCGCGGCTACCGCGGAGCGACGGACGAACCGATCGACGAACTGCGTTTCGAACAGATCGTGCAGGTGGGTGGAGTTCGAGTATCCGTGTGGGTTGGGGTATTTGCCCCAGCCGTTGAAGTGCACGGTGACGTGCAGCGGCTGCGAGGCGTCGGCGACGTAATGGCCCCAGACGCCCGCGTCGCGACGAGCGAGCTGCCCGTCGACGTTCTCGCGCATTGCCGCGGTAGCGCGCAAACGCGCGGTGCTCGCGTGCGCGGCCTCGTAGCTGTCAACGCGCCAGTAGGCAAACACCATGCGCAGCTGCTCCCAGCCCTGCACGATGGAATACGGGAGATATCCAGCCTTGTATTGGTCGGTGCCGCGCGCGCGTAGCGCGGTGTCGTACGCTTCACGGGTTGGCGGAAGCGCGTCGAGTGAGAGGTTGCCTACAATCTTTCCGTCATCCGTCAGATCCAGGTAGTGCCCGGGGTCCAGCTCCGAGTCCCATTCCGGCCCGGCACCCTTGAGAAGGTCTAGCTCGAGGCCGAGATAGGTAAGCTCGTCGGTCGCAGAAGGCGTTCGCATGAATGCCGGCATCGTCGCCGGGAGCGACTGCGCCGCAAGGCGGTTGATGAGATAATGGCCTTTCGCTCCCCAGGCCGATGCCGGCGAGCGTGTGCCGATTGCAGCGAGCAAGAACGAGCAGAGCACGGCGGTTCTCAGTACGGCAGTTTTATGCATTGCAGTACCGCCAGGTATTGGACGCCTGCATGACGTTTACTTTCTTATTCCTAAGCCCGCAGCTATTAAAACGAGCAATCTTCGTTCGTGACATAGCGACGGAAAGAAGTGCGCGCATAGGTGTAAACCAGTCGCTTGTTTGGGTATCTCTCGCCCAACTTTCCACGCTACGCCATTATCGGAGAGAGAAACATCATGCAGAAGAGTACCTGGATTCTCGCCGTCGGATTGTTGACGGCGTCTTGTTCGGGCCATGGCGCCAATTCCGGCGTCGTGCCTTTACTGTCATCGCAGGCGGCGCGCGCGTCCGGCGGCGGCATCGGAACTACGCGGATGTCGCCGACGGCGATGACGGCGCCGTCGGGATGGTCGACGACCAACACGCAGGCGCTCTCGCTTTCGGGCGCATCGGACCTCGGAACGCTCTCGGCATCCACGCAGCTCACGGTCGTCGTCGGTCTGCAACTGCGCAACGTATCGCAGCTGCAGTCGGCGCTCAAATCGGGGACGCCGCTATCGCGCGCCGACATCTCGGCGATGTCCGATCCGTCGCCCCAACAGGTGCAGCAGGTGGAATCCTATCTGCAGAGCGCCGGCCTCACGAACGTGAGCGTCACGCCGGACAGTTTGCTCGTCAGCGCGAGCGGCACGGCGGCGCAGATGCAAAAGGCTTTCAACACGACGCTGCACTCGTTTTCGTGGAACGGCGCGACGGTCTACGGCAACGTCTCTCCCGCCTACGTGCCCACGTCGCTCGGCGGCATCGTCGTTGCAGTGCTCGGTCTCAACGACGTCAGTGCCTTCAGCGACAAGCCGAAGATGGCGACGCAGGCCACGGCCTGCGAGCAGGGCGTCACGGTGCCCTGCGTGCGCTTCTACGATCCGGCGACCTTCCAGAGCGCCTACGACGTCGGTTCTCTGCCGCCGGCGACGAACACGTCGCTCGCCATCATGGCGGAAGGGAACGTGTCGCAGGCAGTCGCCGATTTTCGCACCAACGAGACGCAGTTCCATCAGCCGCAGGTACCATTGACGGTACGGCAGGTCGGCTTGGCGAGTCCCGACACTACCGGGAACGATGAGTGGACGCTCGACATGACCTATTCGACCGCAATGGCGGGCAACGTCAAGATGCTCTACGTCTACGACACGACCTCGCTCACCGATTCGGATATCGCGCTCGAGTTCGACAAGTGGATGACCGACGATCTCGCGCAGGTGGGCAACGCGTCGTTCGGCGAGTGCGAGGTCTTCCCGTACGTCGACGGCGCCATGCTGCTCGACGACGAGATCCTCGTGCAGGCTGCAGCGCAGGGCCAGACCCTCTTCGCCTCCTCCGGCGACTGGGGCGGATACTGCAACGTCGAAGGCGACACGAACGGCGTTCCGGGCGGCGTTCCCATGGTTGCGTATCCCTCGGCATCGCCGTACGTGACGTCCGTCGGCGGAACCGATCTCCTCACCAACGCCGACGGGAGCTATCAAGGCGAAGTCGCGTGGGAAGCGGGCGGCGGCGGTTTGAGCCAGTTCGAGTACGCGCCGTACTGGGAGGCGCAAGCGCAGCCGGTCGCCGCGCAAGGTGAATCGTTCCGCGGTCTACCCGACGTGGCAATGGACGCCGCCATCGAAACCGGCGCCGAGCTGTACTCGTCCGGTTCGGCGGTGAATGGATCGTGCACGCCTTGCATCACGGGCGGCACGAGCCTCGCATCGCCACTCGCGGCCGGATCGTACGCACGCCTTCAGAGTGCCAAGAACAACGCGCTCGGTTTCGGGCCGATCCGGTTCTACACCATCTACCAGAACAATCCCAACGCGAGTGAGAACAGCACTGGCCTGGGCGCGTGGGAGCTCGTCGGCGGATTCCACGACATCCTCACGGGAACGAACGGTCTCTACACGGCGCTTCCCCGGTACGACATGACGACGGGTCTCGGCAGCTTCGACGTTTCGAAGACTGCCGCGGCGATCTGACGCCATGCGGAACGTTTATCTCGTTATTGCCGTCGTCGCCATCCTCACTGCCTGCGCCGGACACGGCGCAGGCTCGATGGTTCCCCCGATGACCGCGTCACAGGCAAGAGGAGCCGGCGCCGGCGCTCTGCGGACCGCCGCGATCGCCATCGCCGCGCCCGCGGGCTGGGTCGCGACCTCCACGCTGCCGCTCGCGCTCTCGGGCGCGAGCGATCTCGGCGCGCTCTCGCCCTCACAGTCGATCGCGGTTCGCGTCGGGCTCCAGCTCAACAATATCGCGGCTCTGAAAGCCGCCGTGGCGTCGGGACAGACGGTTTCGCACGCAACGTTCATGGCGTCGTATGCGCCGACCGCGGCGCAGGTCTCGCAGGTACAGTCATACCTGCAAAGTCAGGGCTTTACGAGCGTTAAGGTCGAGCCGAACAACCTCATCGTCAGCGCGACCGGTACGCCGGCGCAAGTCGAAAAAGCCTTCGATACCAAACTCGAGAGCTATTCGCTCAACGGCACCACGTTCTACGCCAATCAGACCGCGGCGTACGTTCCGCAGGCGATGGCCGGCGTTGTCGTAGCGATCCTTGGTCTCAACAATCTCGACCTGGCGGAAAAACAGGATGAGGGGAAACACTACGAACACTGCGACCAATGCGACGGTCAAGGAAATCCGCGACCGACGCCGACGCCGCCGGGCACGCCGGAGTCGCCGTGCACGCTCTACGGCCTCGAAATCCTCGGCGCTCCAACGCCGTTGCCGGAGCCGGGTTCGTCGACGGCGGGCTGCCTGCGAAACTACCGGCCGGCGGACTTCTGGCATGCGTACGACGAGGCGGTATCGCGGCTGCAAGCGGCCGGCACGGACGTTGCCATCATGAGCTTCGGCGGCGTTGGGACCGCGGTCAGCGATCTTCACGTCAACGAACAGGCCGATAACGTGCCGCAAGTACCGGTGACGATCGAGCACGTTGGACTTGCCGGGGCACCCCCCGTTACCGACGGGCCCGGCGAATGGACGCTCGACATGACGGAATCAAGCGGCATGGCCGTGCACATGCAACAGCTCTACCTCTATAACACGACCTCGGGATCCGACTCGGACGTCGTCCTGATGTACAATCGCTGGGTCACGGACGATCTGGCCAGGGTTGCGAACTCCTCGTTCGGAGAATGCGAAGCGTTTCCGTATCTCGACGGAGCGATGGTCTTGGCCGACGAGATCCTTCTCGAAGGCGCGTCGCAAGGGCAAACGATGTTCGCTTCGACCGGCGATACCGGGTCGTTCTGCCCGGTCGCGGCCGGAGCGAACGGCGTTCCTGCCGGCGTGCCGTTCGTCAACTGGCCGGCTGCGTCGCCGTACGTGGTAGCGGTTGGGGGCACGACGCTTCTGACGGACAACGCCGGAAACTACCAGGGTGAAGCGGCGTGGTACTCGGGAGGTGGCGGCGTCAGCCAGTTCGAGTACTCGCCGTATTGGCAGACGACGCAGCCGCTCGGCGGAAGCTTCCGCGGCGTGCCGGATGTCGCCATGGACGGCGACTTGCAGACCGGCGCGATCCTGTATTCGCAGGACTACGGCGGTTGGACGATCGTTGGCGGGACGAGCCTAGCGTCGCCGCTTGCCGCGGGCGTTTGGGCGCACATGCTGTACCTGCATCGCAACCTCGGTTTCGCGGCTCCGGCGTTGTACGCCGACTTCACGTCGCACGCTGCCGGAACGCAGCAGCCGGGTCCGCCGCCGTGGCGGCCCGACGGCGGATTCCACGACGTCCTCACGGGCGGCGACGGCCTGTACACGGCGTTGCCCGGGTACGACTACACGACCGGCCTTGGATCCTTCGACGTCAATCTGCTGAGCAGCCAGCTCTAGCGTCGGCGCTCCGTTGGCATAGCTGCTGGTGCCGGTACTCCCGGCACCCGCAGCGAAGAGAGGTCCCATGCCGCTCATTGCACTTCCTCCGCAGCACGTCGGGCCGCCCGCCGGATTCGATTACGTCACCGTCGACGCGGTTCGCCACCGCGTTTATGCCGCGCACGGTCACGCGCAAAAACTTCTCATCGTCGACGCCGATACGGGCGCGGTGCTCAGGCAGGTGACGGTCGGGCATATGGCCGGTTCCGCGATCGACCCGACGAACGGGCACGTCTACACCGGCAACGGCGACGACGATTCGCTCTCCGAAGTGGACCCCGTTGCCGGTCGCGTGCTGCGCACCGTCAAGGTGCAGGGACACGTCGACGCGATCGCCTACGACCCGGCGCTCCATCGCATCTATGCCGGTGAAGACGACGGAACGCGCATGTTCGTCGTGGATTCGCGAACGTTCAAAGAGATCGCCGTCATTGCGCTCCCGGGTCACAAGCCCGAGTACCTCGCGGTCGATCCGGTCACGCACGCGGTCTATCAGAATATCTCCGATGCGAATCCGCGCGTCAGCGCGATCGCGGTCATCGACCCGCATCGGCTCACCGTCGTACGGAGCATTCCCACGCCGGATCTCCTGATGAACCATCCGCTCCAATTCGATCCCGTGCACCGCGTCTTGCTCGTCGCCGGAGAGAACAACTGGCTCGACGTCTACAGCGTCGCGGGCAAGCGGCTCTACCACGTGGCGTATCCTCATCGCGTCGATCAGTGCAGTTACGACGCATCGCGAGGCTGGCTGGCGTGCGCGGGTGACGTCATTACGCTCATCGCGTTCGATGGGCACGGTCCGCCGCACGTCCTCGCGCAGACCGGCGTCGTCCAGGGCGTGCACACGTGCGCGATCGATCCGGCGACCGGAACGATCTTCGCCGTGTGGTCGAATCCACGCGGATCGTTCGTCGGAAGGTTTGTCTACCGCCGCTAGACGTTCGGGACGTGACAGGCGACGTTGTGCCGCTCGAAGTACCGTTGGTGGTACGCTTCGGCGGGCCAGAACGTCGGGGCCGTTACGATTTGGGTAGCGATCGGCTCGTCGTGCCGTGGCTGCTCGCGCGCTAACGAGGCGCGTGCTGCAGCTTCCTGTTCCGGGGAGTGGACGAAGATCGCCGAGCGGTACTGCGCGCCGACGTCGGGGCCTTGGCGGTCGATTTGCGTCGGGTCGTGGATCTTCCAGAAAATCTCGAGCAGCCGGTCGTACGAGATACGTGCCGGGTCGAAGGTGATCTCCGCCGCCTCGGCGTGACCGGTGCGATGCCCGCAGACGTCTTCGTACGTCGGTCGCTCGGTATGGCCGCCCGTGTAGCCGACGACGACGTCGATGACGCCCTGCACTGGGCGGAAGGCCGCTTCCGTGCCCCAGAAGCATCCCGCCGCGAACGTTGCCTTTTCCGTCACGTTCCTGCGCTCTGCGTTACGTCGTTTCTCAACACGTCCTCCAGCGATTCGCGCCGCGCGAGGAGGCGCTCCTCGCCTCGTTCGACTCCTACAACCGCGGGACGCGCAAAACGGTTGTAGTTGCCCGCCATGCTGTAGGTGTACGCGCCGGTGACCGTCATGGCGACGAGATCGCCGTCACCCAGCGCGCGTGGAAGCATGGCGCGCCCGAGCTCGTCGTTCTCGCAAGAACGGCCGCAGAGCGTGACCTCCTGCAGATCGAGATTCGGGCGCGAAACCGCGATCGCATGGTGGTAGGCTCCGTAGAGCGCGGGTCGCGGATTCTCGTAGAGGCCTCCGTCGACGACGACGAAGGTTCGGCGAGCCTGGCGTTTGACCGCACAGACGCGATAGATCGTCGTGCCGGCCGCACCGATCAGCATGCGTCCTGGCTCGATGCCGATCTTCGGCACCGGGAGGCGCACTCGCGCCGCTGCCGCGCGCGCGGCGCGAGCGAGGGATTCGATCGTTGCCGGGAAGTCGATGCGCTCGTTCGGACGATCGGGATGCGTCGTCACGCCGAAGCCGCCACCCACGACGACTTCGTCGACGCCCAAGCCGTCGCGTGCAAAGCGCGCGGAGGCTTGGATCAGCGCTTCCGCGACGGCGACGTACGCGCCCGGCTCGTAGATCTGCGAGCCCACGTGCGCGTGCAGTCCGCGAAAGCGCAACGCCTTTGCATCGCGCAGCATCGCTCGCGCCGTGCTTTCGTCCTTGGGCGAAATCCCGAACTTCGTATCCTCGCCGCCGGTGCGTACGAACGCGTGCGTGTGCGCTTCGATCCCCGGGTTCAACCGCAGGAGCACGTTGACGGGCGCCCCGCCGGATGCGATCCGCCCCAGACGCTCGAGCTCCTCGATCCCGTCGACCACGACGCGACCGACGCGTCCATCGGCGGCGGCGCGCAGTTCCTCATCGCTCTTCCCGCAACCATGCAGCGTTATGCGTTCGCGAGGAAAGCCGGCGCGCTCGGCCGCGAGCAGCTCGCCGAGCGAGCAGACGTCGAGCCCGAGTCCGCGCTCGGCGACAAAGCGCGCGATCTCGACGAGCAATAGCGCTTTGCCCGCATACGAGACTTCGACGTCGTACGGAGCGCAAGCCGCGCTGCAGCGCTCGATTGCGGTGCCGAACGCGTCGAGGTCGATCGCGACCAGCGGCGTGCCGTACCGCTCGGCGAGCGCGGAGAGGTTCAAAACTGCTCCAGGAAACGATCGATTCGCGGCTGCTCGATGCCGGCGGCGAGGAGCCGCGCCGCGACGAATCGCGCGTCGGGAGGAGGCATCACGAACATGAACGGCGCCTCGTCGCCCTCGCTGGCACAGATCGTGCAGCGGCCGGCGCCGGCCGGTACGAGCGCCGTGTCGTACGGCGCGAGCGTCGCGCCGGCGTCGCCGCACGAGAGCGTCAGGCCGCGTTCCAGCGCCATGACGATGAGGGGCCGGTCGTGCGTCGCCATCGACGACGGCTCGTCGCGCGCGACGACGCGCTCGACGAGGAAGCGCGGATCCGCGATATAGATCGTGCGTTGCAGCGATTCGAACGCGTACGCGATCGGTTCGAGGGCTCCCCTTGTCCCGGCGCGGTATTCGAGGACGTCGGCGGCCTTGCGCACCTGCAGCTGGCGCGGCTTGCCGTCGAGGCCGGTGCGGTTCCAGTCGAAGATGCGGTACGTGAGATCGCTGGCCTGCTGCGTTTCGAAGAGCACGATGCCGGCGCCGATTGCGTGCAGCGTTCCCGCGGGCAGGTAGAATGCGTCGCCGGCCTTGACCGGTACGCGCCGCAGCACGTCGCCGAGCGTGCCGTCGGCGACGCGCCGCTCGTACTCTTCGCGCGACATGTCGCGCGTCCAGCCCAGCACGATCTGCGCGTCCGCCTGCGCGCTGAAGATGCACCAGCACTCGGTCTTGCCGTTCGCCTGATGCTCGACGCGTTGCGCGTACGCGTCGTCAGGATGAACCTGGACCGAGAGCCAATCGCGTGCCGTGATGATCTTGGTGAGGATCGGAAAGATGCGTTCGGAATCGATCGTGCCGAGGAGCCGGCTCCCGAGCGTTTCGCGTAGCTGCGCGACGCGCATGCCGGCGAGAGTGCCGTTGCGGACGCGGTTCTCGTCCCAGCACTTCCAGGACTCGCCGCCCCAGATCGCGGGCGCCTCCTTCGGTTCGAGAACGTACGGGTAGAGCGGTTCGCTCGCCATGATGCCTGCTGGAGGTACGCCCAAAGGTTCTGGGAATCCTCAGTTCTCGCTATGCATCTGGCCTACGTCGGTCTCGGTTCGAATCTCGGGGACCGGCGTGCAAACATTCTTGCGGCGCTGCAGCGCTTGCGCGCGCAGGCGCGCGTCGTCGCGGTCTCCGCGTTCTACGAAACCGCGCCGGCGGATGGAGCCGAGGGGCCGGCGTTTCTCAACGTTGCCGCGCAGCTCGACGTCGACGAGGACCGCGAGGCCTTCTCGCGGCGTTTGGAAGGCGTGCAGCGCTCGGTTGGGCGCGTCGCTATGCGTCGCCTCGCGGCGCGGCCGATCGACGTCGACCTCCTCGTCTTCGATTCGTGGGAGCGTCCGCAGCTCGACGCGCGGTGGTACGATCTCGTACCGCTGGCAGAGATCGCTCCGGCGTACGCCGCGCGCGCTCGCGGCGCAAATGGCAGCGTTCGCCGTCTGGAGAGCGGCCTTCGTTTCCGCACCGATCGGCAAGAAGAGGTTCCCGAGATACGCATCGCGCTGAACCGCGCCGGGGTGACGCGCGTTCGTCGTATCGTGCACCTGGAGATCGACGGGCACCCGGGCGTCTTCAACGGCGAGTTCACGATGGTGGCGGATCTCGGCGCGCACCGCGCGGGCGCGCACATGTCGCGTTTTGTCGAGAACCTGGAAGAGACGACGCTCGAGGTGCTCTCGCGCGAAACGACGCCGATGCGCGTCGAGCTGCTTGCGGAGGCAATCGCCCGCGAGATCGTCGCGACGCAGCAGGCGAGGGAAGCCGACGTGCGGCTACGCGCGGATTTCGCGTTAGAGCGCTGGACGCCGGTGAGCGCAAAGCGCGGCGAGGAGACGTACGCGCTCGTCGGGATCGCGCACGCAAGCGGCGACGGCGTGCGGCGCGTCGTCGGCGTCGAGGCGGAGGGGATGACGGCGTGCCCGTGCGCGCAAGGCATGATGCGCGAGCATTCGCTCGCGCAGCTCGAGGAGGCGGGATTCAGCGACGAACAGGCGCGGCAAGCCCTCGACGTGCTACCGGTCGCGACGCACAATCAGCGCGGGCGTGGCTCGTTGCTCTTGGGAACTGCCGGCGGCACGGAATCGAGCATCGACATCGTCGACCTCGTGGAGATCGTGGAGAGCTCGATGTCGAGCGAGACGTACGATTTGTTGAAGCGTCCCGACGAGTTCTTCGTCGTGAACAAGGCCCACCAAAATCCAAAGTTCGTCGAAGACGTCGTTCGGGGCATCGTTGCGCGCGCGCTGGAAACGTACGAGCGCTTCGACGACGATACGTTCGTCTTTGCGAGCCAACGCAACGAGGAGTCGATCCACAAACACGACGCATTTGCAGAGGCATTCGGATGCTTCGGAGAGTTTCGGCGCGAGCTACAAGACGCGGCGGCGGTTATTCCGAAGACGGATCTTGCGACATGGCTTCGAGGGCGCCGATGCGCGACTTGAGCGACGGGTGCGAGCTAAAGAAGAGCTCGTACCATCGCGGAACTTCGTCCTCGGCGAGATTTTGATCGCGTAGGCGGCAAAAAGCTGCGGCGCCGGCGCGCGGGTTGTGCGTCGCTTCGACGGCGAACCGGTCGGCGGCGGCTTCACGAGCGCGGGTAAAGGCGAAGAGCAACGGGCGCAGGGCTTGCGTTGCGACGAGCATGGCGGCGTACAGACGCGCGAGGACGATGGGCCGGTCACGCATCCCGCTGCGCGGCCCGCTGGCGGCGTTCGCAATGAAGAAGAGCGCGCCCGCGAGCGCGTCGCCGAGGGCGGTCAGCCGCCAGACATCCTTCGAAACGTAGTGGCCCAGCTCGTGGGCGACGACGAACTCCGTTTCGTCGTCCGGGAAGCGATCGACGAGGGTGTCGCCGAGAACGATGCGATGCGTCCGCGCGACGCCGACGACGAAAGCGTTCGCTTTGCGCGTCTGGCGGCTCATGTCCATTTTCAATATCTCGGCATCGCCGACCCCGTACCGGGACGCCAGCGCGCGCAGTCGCTTCTCGAGCGGTCCGTCGAGCGGATCGAAGCGGTTGAACATCGGCAGCACGTAGATAGGAACGATGAGGTTTCCGATGACGAAGAGCGGCAGGGCGCCGAGCGTTGCGAAGAACGGCCACCATCGCGGCGACCGCCGCACCGCGGCGCCGAGCAGCAGCGCGCCGACGGACGAGATGATGGTCGAGATGACCGCGCCCTTGACGTAGTCGCCTAGCCACGCTTCGGGCTGCTGTTCCGTCAACCCGTAGCGTCGCTCGAGGAGGTGGTCGGCGACGAACGATGCCGGAAGCTCGACGGCGGCGCCGCAGAAGGAGACCGGGATCACGAAGAGCGCGGGCCGCAGCCACGCCGGCGCGCGCAAGGTCGCGCGATCGATGCCCTCCCCCAATGGACCGTACGCCACGGCAAGAGCCCCGCAAATGCCTTGCAGCGTATCTGCGACTTCCAGCGCGCGCCGCATTCGCCCGTAGCTCGCGGCACCGTCGCGACGACGCGTCTGCGGCGCGCGCAGCTCGCACCATGCCTCGTACCCGCGCGCGCCGAGGTATCCAGTGGCGAAACCCGCGGCTACGCCGAGAAGAACATCACGGCCGCGCATGGTATCCTCGCATCGCATGCAGATTCTTGACCGCGGCCGGTTTTACCGCTTCGATGCTCGGACGGCGCGGTTCGTTCGGCACGACGCAGCGATCGTCGACGAAGGGAGAATTCGTTCGCTCGACGCGCGCGACGCCGGAAACGGAGTCGCACGCGTCGATCTTCGGGGCGCGACCGTGCTGCCGGCATTTGCCGATTGTCACGTGCATCTGACCGACGTCGGATACTTCCTCGGCCCGCGCGATCTCGCGACGACGACGGATTACGCGTCGTTCGAGCGCGCGGTCGCGAAGATCCCGCGCGAGGGCGGCATCGTGTACGCGGGCCAGTACGACGAATCGCGCTGGCGCGACGGCGCATCGGCCGACGCTCGCCCGCTCGAGCGGCTGCACGCGGACGCGCGCGCGATGCTCGTGCGCATCGACGGACACTCGTGTTTGGTCAACCGGGCGACGTTGGAGTGGCTCGCGCTGCCGTCGCAGACCGAGGGCATCGAGCGCGACGAGCACGCAGTTCCGACGGGCAGGCTGACGCTCGCCGCCAATTGGCTCGCGCAGTCGCGCTTCCTGAACGCCATTCCGCTCGAGCAACGGCGAGAGGCGGAGCGCCGGGCGGTCGAGTTGGCGCTCTCGCGCGGCGCGCTCCATCTGCACGCGCAGCTGTGTGGCTTTGCGCGAGAGCGGTATGCGGACGAGATCGACGCGCTGCGCCGCCTGCCGGCGAAAATCGTTCCGAAGGTCTGCGAGCCCGACGCGGCTCTCGCCGTCGAGCTCGGATTGCCGTTCGTTGGCGGCGACGTCTTCACCGACGGATCGATCGGCAGCCGCACCGCCGCACTCGCGCAGCCGTACGCGGACGCTCCGACGTGCGGGGCGCTACGATTCCGCGACGACGAGCTGGAGGCGTTCTTTGCCGATGCCGACCGGCTCGGCGTCGCCGCGGGCGTGCACGCGATCGGCGACGCGGCGATCGATCAGTGCGTGGCTGCGTGGGAGCGCGTGTTGAACGGGAAGCCGTCCGCTCGCGGCGCTCGCCACTTCATCGAGCACTTCGAGTGCGCGCGCCCCGAACACATCGAGGCGTGCGCGCGCATGAACCTCCATCTTTCGATGCAGCCTCTCTTCGACGCGCAGTGGGGCGGTGCGGGCGGCATGTACGAGACGCGGCTCGGAACGGCGCGCATGCGTGGGATGAACGCGCTTGCGAGCATCGTTCGCGCCGGAGCCGTGCTCTGCGGGGGAGACGACGCGCCCGTCTGTCCGCTCGATCCGTTGGCGGGGATGCGCGCGTGCGTCGAACACCACGAGGCGACCGAGCGGCTGACGCCGCATGACGCGCTCGCCGCCTACACGGTGAACGCGGCGCGGCTAGCCTATGCCGAAACGCGAACCGGAAATCTCGCGCCCGGCCTCGCCGCGGATCTCGTCGTTCTGGACCGCGATCCGTTCGAGGACGGCTTTGGAGACTGCACGGTGCTCGAGACGTGGAGCGACGGGAGGGTCGTCTACCGCGCCTGACGCGAGCGAGGGGCAGTCATACGTGGCGTGGAGCCACGCCAAGCGCAGCGGTCGCGCGACGCAACCCTTTGTGTTTCGCTCCGCACTTCGCCCGCAGCCCGCTAGATGAGCGAGATCGTTTCGGGTTCTTTCGGGCGTGCCGCGATCGCGTCGAGAAGCGCGGTCGCAAGCGCGTCGCAGATGGGATCGTCGATCTCCTCGACGCGCCCGGCGTCGGCAAGCTCGGCCTTGCGCGAATCGATTGGAATGCGGGCGAGGACCGGAGCGCGCGCAATTTCGGCGACGGTATCCGCATACGAGGGGCCGAAGATGTCGTACCGCTTCCCCGTATCGGGGGCAATGAAGTACGACATGTTCTCGACGACGCCGAGGATCGGCTTCTTTAGCTGATGCACGAGGTTCGCCGCCTTGCGCACGATCATGGTGGCGAGCGCCTGCGGCATCGTGACGAGCACGACGCCGTCGACGTCGAGCGACTGCAGGACGGTAAGCGGCGCGTCGGACGTTCCGGGCGGTAGGTCGACGAGGAGAACGTCGAGGTCGCTCCAGACCGCCTGCTCGTAGAACTGCCGGATGACGCCGGAGAGAATCGGTCCGCGCCAGACCATCGCGGTGTCCTCCTTGTCGGTCAGGAGGTTCGCGCTGACGATCTCGATTGCGCTGCGCGAGAGCGCGGGGGTCATCAACGGTTGCGGCTGGCCTTGCGGCGTCGTTCGGTGCGGGTCCGCTTCGACGAGCATCGGAACGTGCAAGCCGAAGATCTTGGGAATCGAAGGGCCGGTGATGTCGGCATCGAGGATGCCGACGCGCAAGTGCCGCCGTCGCAAGCCGAGCGCTAACAGCGCCGTGACGAGCGATTTGCCGACGCCGCCCTTACCCGACATGATGGGAACGATGTGCGCGATCTTCGCGCGGCCGGTAAAGGGGCCCGGCGCACGCCGCTGCGGCGTTCGATCGACCTGTGCGACCGCCGGCACTCTGCCCGATTGCTGCGCGACGAGCAGCGCGGTGAGAATCGGCTCGATGCGCAGACCGTGCGCTCGCGCGCCTTGCTCGAGCGTCTCGTTACTGCTTACCCCGCAACCGGGGCAGCCGAGACCGAACTGCTCGAGCACGCCGGCGGCGAGCGGCAGCGCTGCGACGAGATCCTTGATGTTCGTCTGCGGAGCGATTTCGATTTGCGTCATGCGATTCGTCATTCTCGCTTCGCGGGCGCACAGGGCAGCACCCGTAACCGACCGAAGTCGCAGAACGTGCGCGCCCTTGCCGATCTTTCCGAGCGCGCTCGCGGCGTGCTCGCGGGCGGCTGCGATTCGCCGGTGCGGTCCGGCTGGTCGATCGGCGAGCCCATGTTCGTGCAGGCATCGGCGAGCGGCGCGTACGCGTACGACGAGCACGGACGGCGTTACGTCGACTACATTATGGGGTACGGCCCGCTGCTCTTCGGTCACACGCATCCCGCCTTGATCGAACGACTCGACGAGCTCGCGAGCGCCGGGTTCGTCTGGGGAGCGACGCATCCGCACGAGGTACGCCTCGCCGAGCGCATTCGCGCCCATCTCCCTTCGATGCAGCGCATGCGATTCGTCACCACCGGAAGCGAGGCCGTGATGAGCGCGGTGCGCGTCGCACGCGCGTTCACGGGGCGCGATCTCGTGCTCAAGTTTGCCGGCAACTACCACGGGCATTTCGATCTCGCGCTTCTCGATGCCGGAGCGTCGGCGCAGACGCGCGATGCGCGGCAGAGCGGAATCCCCCAAGGCGTAACGCGCGACGTGGCGGTTGCGCGGTACAACGACCTCGATTCGGTCGACTCGTTGCTGCATGGGCGCGAAGGGGAGCTCGCCGCAGTTCTCGTCGAGCCGGTCTGCGGGAACATGGGATGGGTCCCGCCGGCGATCGGCTTTCTCGAAGGGTTACGGGAGCGGTGCGACCGCAACGGCGCGCTGCTCGTCTTCGACGAGGTCATTACGTGGCTGCGGCTTGGGCTGCGTGGAGCGCAAGGGCGGCTCGGCATCGCACCCGACCTCACGACGATCGGGAAGATCATGGGGGGCGGCGTGCCGATCGCGGCCTTCGGCGGGCGCGCGGACGCGATGAGCGTGCTCGCTCCGGACGGCGCCGTTTTCACCGGCGGGACGCACGCCGGTAATCCGTTCTGCGTCGCGATGGCGCACCGCGTGCTCGATATTCTTGAAGCGCATCCCGAGTACTACGCGCAGATGGACGCTCTCGCGCTCCGGCTCGCCGGCGGCCTTCGCGCGATCTTCGCGCGCCGCGGGTTACCGTATGCGGTCGTTCAGGATGCGTCGGTCGTCGACTTCGCGTTTCGCGCGGGCGCGCCGAGCCGCAACTACGACGACGCGCGCGCGGCGGAGAAGGGCACGTATGCGGCGTACTACCGCGCGATGCTCGAGCACGGCATTCTCTTGCCGCCGTCGCAGAACGAAGTGATGTTCCTCTCGACCGCGCACACGGCGCAAGACGTGGACGAGACGCTCGCAGCCGCCGAGGAGTCCTTGGCGTCGTAGGTCTACGCCGTTCTGAGCGCGGCGGTTCAGAGCAGCGGTTGCTGGACAGCGCGAAGAGCACGTTGAGTCGCTTCTCGTTCTTTGCGCATCGTCGGTCCTTCGACTCCGCGCCTTCGGCGCTACGCTCAGGATGACACAGGCAATGCCATCGCCGGTCCTTCGACTCCGCGCCTTCGGCGCTACGCTCAGGATGACACAGGCAATGCCATCGCCGGTCTACGAGGCTGTGCCGCAATACATCAGCGTTGCCCTAACAGGCTAGCAGCCTGCTAGGGGAGGGAACTACCTTTGATCGGCGGCGCTCTCTCCCTGACCGGCGTCGGGTAGACGGCCGGACTGCGCAGGCCGTGCGCGTCGATGCTGCGGACGCCGAAGATGTAATCGTCCTTCGCCGCGTCGATGGTCACGGAGAGCAGGTTACCGAGGCGATGGGCGTACTGCCAGGTCGGCGCATCCGTCGCGCGCCAGAGAACTTCGTAGCCGACGGCATCCGCGGCCGGGCGCCAGCGCAGCGTCGTCGTGTAGCCGATATGCTTGAGCACCATCTGCACGTTGCCGGGCGGCGCAGGGCCGAGCGCCAGCGTCGCGAGCGCAGCCACGTTGGTCCGCGTCACGCGGGCGAGGTAGGCGGGATCGATGTATTGCGGCAGATCGCCGTACTGCACGCCGTTCTCGACGCGTACGTCCTGATGCTGGTGCGCGAAGTTCTCGTGCGCTTCGACGAAGCGCACGGCGGTGTAGCCGACCGCCTGAAACGACTGCTGGTCGCCGCCGCGTAGAAATCGGTCCGCGCGGAAGATCTGTCGCACGGCGAAACCGGGAACGTAGACCGGCGCGATCTCTGCGACGAAGCGCGACAGCTCGCGCGAGGGGGAGTCGTTCTCAGAGCCGATTGCGTTGACGCGCGCGTCTACCGTTCCGGCGGGAAGCCCTTCGCTGAAGACGCGCACGATGCCGGGCTCGGAGAGTCCGCCGCCGCCGTCGATCGAACCGACGATGTCGTTGTTGAGGACGGCCAGTACGGGCGCGTGCGCCGCAGCGAGCTCGCGTGCGTAGTGATTCGATCCCCACAGACCGAGCTCTTCGCCGTCAAAGCATGCGAAAACGATCGTCCCGTGGAAGTGCGTACGCGCCATGACGCGCGCCGCCTCGAGTACTGCCGAGACCGCCGAGCCGTTATCGTCCGCGCCGGGCGCCACGCGCGAGCCGTTGGTGCAGTCGCCGTTGCAATCGTCGTAATGGCTCGACATGACGTAGATGCGGCCGGGCTCGTCGCCGCGCAGCGTCGCGATCACGCTCGATTCCGTGACGGCGCGCGGCGTGCGTGGCGTCTTGGGCTGCACGTAGGTGTCGAGTGCTACGCTCATGCGGCCGTGCGCGGTGGCGGCGATGGCACGAAACTCTTTGGCGATCCAGTCGCGAGCCGCGAAGACGCCGTGCGTTTGCGTCGACGTCGTCTCGGAGAAATCGTTGCGCGTCCCGAACGCGACGAGGCGCCGGTCGTCGGCGCCGAGCCGGGCGGCGCTGACCTGTGCCACCAGAGCGGCAATACGAGGATCGGGGAGGAGATGTGGGACGGCGTCGGCGGCCGGGACAACGGCGAGCAGCGCCAGGGCGAAGAGTGCCGTGCAGAGAGCCTTCATGGCTCCTGCATTTCAAGAAGCCGAGCCGTTCTCCTGAATCCGGCGCAGCAGCCCGAGGACGACGGCCGTCCCTCCCCCGGGGAGGCGGCGCAGCGAGAACATGTCGGTGCAGCGCTGCATGATCGGGATACCGCGACCGCCTTCGGACGTCGGCTCGGGAAGTGGCAATATCCGGTCGGCTGCGCAGCTATCGACGCCGCGCCCGCTGTCGATGATCGTCGCGATGATCTCCCGCTCGTCGATGCGGCACTGGATCTCGACGTCGTGCGCCGTGTCGGAATGTTCGACCGCATTGGCAAGCGCTTCTCCCACGGCGAGCAACAGCGTGTCGAGGTCGCGCTCTGCGACGTGGTGTCTGCGGGCAAACCCGGCCAACGTCTTCCGTACGTCTGGAACGTGACGCGCGTTTGGCGGTATGCAGACGCGAAGCACGCGATCGCTCTCGGTGCCGATCTCCGGCTTTCCCCAATCCATGGTAATTGAACGCTTATCCCATCAGGGAGAGCGCGCTAAACCCGAAGCCGTCGTGTACGTCCTCGCGTGCGCCGACGGCACCCTCTATACAGGGTGCTCGACGCACCTGGACCGGCGCTTGCGAGCACACCGCCGTGGCGCCGGCGCGCGGTACACGCGCAGCCGTTTGCCCGTCCACCTGCTGGCGTGGTGGTACCCACCCGAGCTCAATACGGCTCGTTCGCACGAAGCGCGCTTCAAAACCCTCGACCGGGCGGCAAAGCTTGCGCTGCTCGCTTGCGACGAGGCCTTTGGCTGTCCGCTGCACAAAGCACCGGCTCTCACGACGCCGTCACAGGAAAGCGAAAGCATGAGCATGACCCCACCCGATCCGTCAGAGATCGCGCAGTACGCGCAGCGCGCGAGCACGTCGCGCGCGCGCATCGTTACCGAGCACGGCGACATCGTCTTCGAGCTCTTTGCGGACGACGCGCCGCTGCACGCGGCAGCGTTCATGAAGCTCGCCGACGCCGGGTTTTACGACGGTCTCGCGTTTCATCGCGTCGAGCCGGGATTCGTAGTGCAGGGCGGCGACCCGCGCGGTGACGGAACCGGCGGCCCCGGATACCATCTCAAGGCCGAGTTCAACGCGCGGCCGCATCTGCGCGGCACGGTCGCCATGGCGCGCGCGTCGCAGCCGGATTCCGCAGGCTCGCAGTTCTACATCTGCTTAGGCGACGCGCCCTTTCTCGACGGCCAGTACACCGTCTTCGGGCAGATGACCGACGGGTTCGAGGCGCTCGACGCGATTCGCCGCGGCGACACGATGCGCTCGGTGTGCGTCGAGCCGCGCTGACAGGCTCCTAGGGCAACTCTGATCTATCGACGTTTACGGCGAAGGGTTGCGATGCGCAGGTATCCGTCGGTCCTTCGACTCCGCGCCACTTCGACGAGCTCAGTGTCGCTGCGCTCAGGATGACAACAGCATTGCCATCGTCGGTCCTTCGACTCCGCGCCTTCGGCGCTGCGCTCAGGATGACAACAGCAATGCCATCGTCGGTCCTTCGACTCCGCGCCACTTCGACGAGCTCAGTGTCGCTGCGCTCAGATGACACAGGCAATGCCATCGCCGGTCCTTCGACTCCGCGCCTTCGGCGCTACGCTCAGGATGACACAGGCAATGCCATCGTCGGTCCTTCGACTCCGCGCCTTCGGCGCTGCGCTCAGGATGACAAGTGCAATGCCATCGTCGGTCCTTCGACTCCGCGCCACTTCGACGAGCTCGGTGTCGCTGCGCTCAGGATGACAACAGCAATGCCATCGTCGGTCCTTCGACTCCGCGCCAATTCGACGAGCTCAGTGTCGCTGCGCTCAGGATGACAACAGCAATGCCATCGTCGGTCCTTCGCCTCCGCGCCTTCGGCGCTACGCTCAGGATGACAACAGCAATGCCATCGTCGGATTCAGGAGCGACTCTGCGCGCAGTACATCAGAGTTGCCCTAGAGATCGCTGCCCGCCACCGAATCGTACGTAAGTCGCGCGACGCGGCGGATCGTGCGCAAGCAGCCCGCGTAATCGCCGACGCCCTTCGTGAAGATCGAGAGGATGAACGGGGAGTCGCCGAAGGGCTCGACGATGCCGACGTCGTTGCGCGTGCCGTCGAGTTCGCCGTCCTTGTCTGCGACGGGCGTCCCGGGAGGCAGGCCGGCCGGAATCTTGTCCCGGTCCTGCTGGATCAACATCAGCCGGATCATGCGACGGCAATGCTGTGGCTGGACGATCGTTGGCACGCCCTCTCGCGCGCCGTACTCGATCTGATACACGAGCGTGGCCATGTCGTAGGGCGTCGTGACGTTGAGGTCGTGCACTTTCCATGGAACGTCGATGAACAGCCTCGCGAGGTGCGTGTCGAGCATCCCGGCCGCAACGCCCACCGCGTTGATGAGGTCCATGCCGAAGTGGCTCATGAGCATGTTCGCGGCGGTATTGTCGCTGTAGAGAATCATCGGCCTGATGAGATCCGCGACGCGCAGACGCTCGCCGTCGGGCACGTTCTGCATGTAGTCGGATCCTCCGATGAGGAGACCGCGGTCGAATCGAATGCGCTCGGCGAGAGCGCCCGGCGTGCGCTCTTGCGCGTAGAACGCCGTCGTCATGACGAGGACCTTGATGGTCGAGGCGCAGGGGAAGCGCTCGTACGCGTTGATCGCGTAGAGGGCGGGTCCGGTGGCCATCGTACGGGCGAAGACGCCGAAGGTTCCGTCCCCTTGTGCGAGCACGTCTTGGATTTGCTGCTCGAGTTCTTGCCCTCGCGCCCCTTTCGGCAACGCGGCGGCGGCCGCTACCGCGAGCGCGGTGCCGATGAATCCGCCTCGCTTCACGACCCCGTTCCTTGGTACCGGCGCAGACCCACCTGCCAAAAGGCGTATGCAACGCCGGCCCACGCGACGCCGATCGCTGGCGTGAGCAGTCCCACCGCCGGATTCAATCCCAACCCCGTCTCCTGTTTCGCAAGCAAGAACGTTGCCGGGAAGTAGTTCATGAAGGCAAACGGCAGGACGAAAGCAAGGACGAGGCGCACGCCGCGCGCGTAGATGCTGATCGGATAGCGCGTGAAATCCTGTTCGAGCGACATGACCGCCCACCGCAGCGTGTCGACTCGAACGAACCAAAACGAGAGCGTCGCAATCGTCAGCGAGATGCCGAGATCGATCAGCGCACCCCCGCATACGACGAGCGCGAGCACGAGCAGGAGCAGCGCGGTGACGTGCAGGCCTGCGACCGCAAGGGCCACGCCCAGCGTCGCCAACGCGAGCACGAGCCCGTCGGGGATCAGTTGCTGCGGAACGATCAGCACCTGGAAGAGCGCGTCGAGCGGCCGGACGAGGAAGCGGTCGAAGCGGCCCTCGCGTACGAAATCCGGCACGCTGACCACCTGGAAGAAGAACGTGTTGTGCAGCTCGTGCCCCGTCATCCAGAGCGCGTAGAGGAAGAACATCTCGCGAAACGTCCAGCCGTTCATGGATGGGAACTGCCGCATAGTGACGTAGAGCGCCCCGAGCGCGACCGCATGATAGACGATCGTGAACGCAAACCACATGATGAAGTTCGCTCGGTACTCGAGCAACGTCAAGACGTTGATGCGCCAATACTGCGCGTACGCCGCTAGCATCACCACGTGATTCCTCGCCTCTCCATCTCGTACCCGCTTGCAGAATTCCCCGCATGAATCTCGCGTGTTTTCCTGTCGCACGGACTCGTACGGCGACGCGCGCTGTGTAACGAGAGCCGAGCTATGGAGGGCGAGCGCTACCCGCCTTGGATGACGATCCTTCGCGCGGCCGCGCGCCAGATGCCGAATGCGGCCAAGCCGAAGGCCGCGAGCCAGAGGCACTGAACGATAAGCGCGTTACGCCAGCCGCTTGGGTGGATGATGCCCACATAGATGAGGAGCGGCGTCGAGTAGATGGCGGCGAAGGGAAGCGCGAAAAGCAGCCGTCCGGCCAAGCCGGGGAAGAGCGTCAACGGAACGATCTGCCCGGAGAGCAAGTCGGAGACCCACCGGACGATGAGCTGCAGCGCAAACGTCTCCAGCGTCCAGAACGCGATGGCGTTCATGCAAAAGTTCAGCACGAAGTTGACGCAGTACGCGACGAGGAACGAAAGGGCAAACGTGCCGAGCGTGGCCGGCGGCGGCACGTCGATATGGACGAGCAGCAGCGCGCAGAGAAGCGTCGGTATCACGAGAACGGCGTAGAGCAGCGTTCGCCCCGCACCGTCCGAGAAGAAGTAGAGCGGCAGGCTGATCGGTTTCATGAGATCGGTCGCGATCGTGCCTTCGCGAAGCTTCTCCTGGATCAGTCGCGTTCCATCGATCTCGAGCACGAGCGACATGAGCAGCGCGACCGTTGCGTAGGTGATCATCGCGTGCAGCGGGAGGTTCATGGGCGCGGCGTTCTGCGCGTAGAGCGCCGTCCACAGGCAGCGCAGGAGGTACACGCGCAGAATCAGCGATCCGACGTTGGTGAAGACCTCGAAGCGATAGGTCGCCTCGCGCGCAAACGCCTTCTTCGCAAACTCCCAGTACGGCGCAACCACTGCGGTCACGAGGCGAGTGCTTCAAGCGTAGCAGACACCGCGGAATGGAGTGCATGCGTCCCTTCTGAGAAGCGTGAGACTTTCGCGCAAAAGCCATGGATGGCGAACTTCCTTTGAAGTTGCGCGAAAGCGACCGAGCAGGAGCGCGCAAGGATGCGCGCGACGAGCGTCTTCGAAGAAGGGAGCATGTACTCCGTCGTGCATGGGAGCGTTATTTCGGGCCGCGTTGTTTGCGCAGCGCCTCCTGGCGCCGGTGCTCCATCTCCTGCAGCTCCAGCATCATCGCGTTGTCCACGCCCTCGACGTGCGGCGCCTTCGGAATCTCCTCGGGCAGCGCAGGGCGCTTCGACGCTGCGTGCTTGGGCTCTTCGATGGGAGCGTCGCCGGCGTGCGTCTTGCGCAAGAAGCCGGCGTACGTCTCGGCGTTGCGCGCGCGCGCGTTTTCGCCCTGGGCGGTCGCGATCGGGACGTGTGCGTCGGCGGGAAGCACGACGTCCACGACGTAGGCGTGCGGAGCGACGACGCAGCGCTCGCCGAGCTTGAGCGGTTTGGTCGTGGCGCGCAAGACGGCGTGCTCCATGACGACGCACCCCTCGCCGATCTCGACGGGAGCGCCCTCGGCGACGATGACGGCACCGTGGAGCACGGCGCAGCCGGCCGCGATCGTCACGTCGCCGCTGACGACGGCGGTTGGGGCGACGTACGCGCTCTGGTCGATGCGCGGCCGCTTCGTTGCGCTGGAATAGATCACGTCGATGCCTCCTCCGGAAAGCTGTCGTATCCCTCGATGTAGATGCGGCGAATGATCGACTCCAAGTCCGGCTCCTCGATGCTCACGTCCTCCAACGCGTAGCGTTCGCTCGCCTGTCGTATGAGTCGCTCGGCGCGCTCGCGCGTGCGATCGAAGCGCAGACGAGCCGTCGACCCCTCAACGCAAACGAGTTCCGCGCCTTCCAGTTGCGGTTGCGCGACGGGTTGCGCAAAATGGACGACGAGCGTTCGAAAGCGACCGTATTCGTTCTTGATGCGCTCGACGTCGCCGTCGTAGATGATCGCGCCGCGGTCGATCAAGATGATACGTCGGCATAACCGCTCGACGTCGGCGAGATCGTGCGTCGTGAGGACGATGGTCGTTCCGCGCTCGGAATTGATGCGCGCGATGAAGGTGCGAATCGCCTCTTTTGCCACCACATCGAGGCCGATCGTCGGCTCGTCGAGGTAGACGATCTTCGGATCGTGGAGCATCGCCGCCGCAAAGTCGCCGCGCATTCGCTGACCGAGGGAGAGTTGCCGCACGGGCGTCTGCAAGAAGTCTGCCATCGCGAGCAGATCGACGAAGGCGTCGAGATTACGGCGGTAGCGGTCGCGCGGAATCGCATAGATCGCTCGCAGCAGCTCGAACGACTCGACGAGCGGCAGATCCCAATAGAGCTGGCTACGCTGACCGAATACCACGCCGATGTTGCGCGCGTTACGGCCGCGGGCCGCGTACGGGACGACGCCGGCCACGGTCACGTCGCCGCTCGTCGGGACGAGAATGCCCGTGAGCATCTTGATCGTCGTCGATTTTCCGGCACCGTTGGGTCCGATGTATCCGACGAGCTCGCCCGGCTCGATCGCCATGGTTACCCGCGAGACGGCGACGCGCTCCTCATATTCGCGCGAAAAGAGCGTGCGCAGCGCGCCGAGCGCTCCCGGCCTGCGGCGTACGGTTCGGAAGACCTTGCGCAGGTCGTGGGTCTCGATGATCGGCGGCACGAGCGCTCACAGTATTCAAAACGTGCCGTCCCGAAGCCCGTTGCCGTGCGTACCATCGTCACGATCGGCAACGAGTTCGGCGCCGGCGGCACCGGGGTCGGCCGGCGCAGCGCGGAGCTGCTCGGCTTCGACGTGGTCGACGATCAGCTTCCGGTCGTGGTGGCCAAGCGTCTGCAGATCTCGGCCCAGGACGTCGAAGCCGCCGAGGACACGCGGCGGTCGATGGGGGAGCGGGTCCTCGCGGCGCTCGAGCGCGCGACGCCGGAGCTGGCGCAGCCGAGCGTTGCGGCCGAGCTCGGCGAGCGATATCTCGCCGAGGTCCGCAACGCGGTCCTCGAATACGCCGCTCGAGGGCGGGTCGTGATTCTGGGACGAGGTGCGAGCGCAATCCTCGGCAGGCGGGCCGACGTACTGCGCGTCTTCCTGTACGCGCCGCGCGCGTGGCGCGTCGCCCACGTCGCACGAGCGTACGGCGTCGAGGAGGCGAGCGCGGGCGAGGAGGTCGATCGCATCGACGCCGCGCGGCGCGCGCATCTGCGCGACGTCTTCGGATGCAACTTCGGCGATCCGCACAACTACGATCTCTGCCTCGACACCTCCGAGCTTGGCGTAGACGGTAGCGCCGCCCTCATCGCCACAGCCGCGCGCGCGTGATCGACCGCCCGATCCCCAAGCGCGCACCGCTGCTAGCGGCGTTGCGGTATCGCGATTTTCGTCTCTTGTGGGGAGGCTTGCTCGTCTCCAATCTCGGCACGTGGATGCAGTTCACGGCGATGGGCTTCTTCGTCGCCCGCATGGCTGGATCGCCGCACCAAGCGGCGCTCTATCTCGGATTTCTCGGTGCTGCGCGCGCCGTGCCCGTGCTCTTGCTCTCACCGATCGCCGGCGTCGTCGCGGATACGCTGCCGCGCCGCGCGACGCTGCTCGTGACCAATGCGGTGGAGTCGCTCGTCGCTCTGACGCTCGCGGTCCTGGCGACGATCGGGCACCTCAACCTTGCCGGCCTCATCGTGCTCTCGGCGATCAACTCCGCGGGCGCGGCCTTCGATTCGCCGTCGCGGCAGAGCTGGGTTCCGCTGCTGGTCGACCGGGCCTACGTCCCGAACGCGATCGGCCTGAACTCCGTCGCTTTCAACGCGCCGGCGGTGATCGGTCCGGCCATCGCGGGTCTGCTCATCGTGTGGGTCGGCGTCGCCGGGTCGTTCTATGCGAACGCCGTGATGACGCTCGCGGTCGTCGTTGCGATTCTCCTCATGCGTCCTTCGCCGCCGAGCGCGCAGCGCGGCGAATCGCTCTTCGCCGCGCTGCGGCTCGGCATCGTCTTCTTGCTGCGCCACCCGATTCTGCGCTGGGTGATGCTCTCGTTCGTCGTCACGGCGCTTCTCGTGCGGCCGTACGGCCAGCTGATTCCGGCGTTCGCCGTGAACCTGCTTCACGCCGACGCGCAGCAACTCGGCTGGGCGGTGGCGGCGGTGGGCATCGGAGGATTCGGCGGGGCGCTCGTGACCGCGTATTTCGCGCAACGGGAGCGCCGCTCGTACCTCTGGCTCATCGCCGGCTGCACGATGTCCTTCGGCGTCCTCCTCCTGGGTGTGGTGCCGAGCCTCGCTCTCGCGTTGCCGGTCCTGAGCCTCATCGGCGTTGGAACGCTCGCTTTTCTCGGCACGACGAACGTGCTGATCCAGACGCTCGCGCCCGACGAGGTGCGCGGCCGCGCGATCTCCGTGTACACGATGGTGGCGATTGGCGTCGTGCCGCTAGGATCGCTGCTCGACGGTACGGTTGCCGCGTTCGTCGGCTTGCACGAAATGTTCTTTGCGGCGGGAGCGATTTGCGTGCTGCTGCTGCTGGGGATTTGGGTCGTACGGCCCGTCGTGAGAACCGCATAAAGAAAGCGAGTTTGCGCATATATGACTGCGCAAACTCGCATGGGTTAGAGAACGAAAAAGGCCGAGCCTTTTAGGCGGCCTTCTTCCGACGACGGCGACGCGTGGTCTTGCGCGCAGCCTTCTTACGAGTGGTCTTGCGTGCAGCCTTACGGCGCGTGGTCTTCTTACGCGCTGCGCCCTTGCGAGCTTTCTTGCGGCGCGTCGTCTTCTTCGGAGCTGCCGCCTTGGACGCGGCTTTCTTTCTCCGTCTCTTAGCTGCCATTATATGCAACTATCCTTTCTCCGGTCGCGAGGAGCGACCAGGGTTGTTGCCTACCTTATACAGTATTAGCGCGATTTATGCAAGTTTTGGTCGACGACGGTATCGCGCTCGACGTCAGCGTTGCCGGAACCGGCGCGCACAGCGTCGTGTTGCTGGCGGGATTTCCACTCTCGCGCGAGATCTGGGAGACGACGGCGCGGGAGCTATCGGCGCAGTGTCGCGTCGTGCTTCCCGACCTGCGCGGCATCGGTTCGTCGGGCGTCGCGAACGGACCGTATCTCATGGAATCGCTTGCCGCCGATCTGGCGGCGGTGCTCGACGCGCTTGGCGATTAGCGCGCGACGGTCGTCGGTCACTCCGCGGGTGGATACGTGGCGCTCGCCTTCGCGCGGATGTTCGCGGAGCGCGTGCGCGGGCTCGCACTCGTCTGCAGCCGCCTGGCTGCCGACGCTCCCGCGCAGGCACGGGAGCGCGAAGCGCTCGCCGCGCGCATCGAACGCGAGGCGAGCATGGATGCGGTCGTCGACGCGTACGTTGCGCGTCTGCTCGCGCCCCAGACGCTGCTCGAAGCGCCGGAGATCGTCGCTCGAGTAGCCGCAATCGCCCGCCGCACGGGCCCGCGCGGCGCAGCGGCGCTTTTACGGGGAATAGCGATGCGTAGCGCGTCCGACGACATCGCACCCGAGTTGACGATGCCGGTACTCGTCATTGCCGGCGCGCGGGACGCGGTCGTTCCGCTCGACGAAGCGCGCGGCATTGCTGCGGCGTTCCCACATGCGACGCTCGTCGTTGCGGAGCGCAGCGGTCATCTGCCGATGCTGGAAGAACCCGCGTTTACGAGTGCGGCACTCTCCGCGTTCATGGGAAGGATCGCGCCGGCAAGCGCGAGCGGATCGTAATCGCCGACGCGGACGTCGTCGGCGTGGGCGCTCCGGCGTGCCGCGCGAAGCGCGTCGAGCGCCTCCGGCAAAGCAAACTGCTCGCCGCCGACTCCCGCGACGAAGCGTCCGCCGCGAATCTCCCCGCGCGCCTCCATCTTGCGCAGCACGACGACGAGCTCGCGCCACGGCGGCGCGAGACTCTCGCGCGCGGTGACGTCACGGCAGACGACGCCCCAACGCGCGAGAAGCCGAGATGCAAACGCGGCTGGGTCGACGCGCTCGCGCGTTCCGGCGAGCAGCGTCCAGCGGCCGCTCGAGGAGCGCGGACGCGCCCGCAACCCCTTTTCGCCGAGCCGGCGCTTCGCGTCGATGAGCGAGCGAAGCGCGTCGAACCCGTCGGCGGTGACGCAGCCGGCGGCGACCAACTGCCAAAGAGCCTCCTCGACCTCGCTCGGTAAGCGTTTCGTCGCCCGTACGATGTCGGCGAAGAACGGGGCGCCGCGACGCTCGATCTCCGCGAGGACCTCGCAGGACGCGTGCGAGAGGGCCGCCTCTTCCCCGAGAGGAGCCGGGGAGCGCACGACCAGCGCCTCAGCGCTTTCGCGCAGCAGCAGCGCGATCGGCGCCAGCTTCGTGGGGCGTACGCGACTCCGCAGCGGCGTCGAAGGGCGCGTCTCGTCCGCATCGGCCGCCGCAAGAGCCGGGTGCGGCGAGAGCCGTCCCCACATCACGTCTCCCGAGTAGCAGAGGCGATCCAGATACTCGGGCTTGTATGCAGCGACGCGCGCTGGAAGAATCTGCGTCTCCCAGGCGGCAGCGGGCGCTTCGAATCCCTCGAGCTGGCGCACGATCTGCAGCGTTCCGTCGACGCCGTAGAGCCGCGTTGCAGGCGTCAAATGCTGCCAGCGATGGAGGAAGGCAACGTACTCCGCCGCGGAGACGGGCTCGATCTCTCTGCGCAGCCGCCCGATCGTCAGGCGATGAATTCGCGCGACTACCCGCCGATTGCAGAACTGCTCCGATGCGGCGGTGAAGCGGCCGCGCAGAACTTGGCCTTCCGTCTCCAGCCGCAGCAGGGCGGTTTCGACCGAGCACGCGTCGAGGGCGAGGCGTTCGCAGAGATCGCCGGCGCTCGCAGGTCCGCTGCACTCGAGCCATCCGCGTAGAACTTCGGTCACCGCCTCGCCTTCGCGCTCGTTCGGAGATTGCGGGTACGCGCGCCGCGCGAGCTCGGCGCGTTCCGCGCAGACCCAGAACCGGCGCTCGCCGGCGGCGAGGACGAGCGCTCTACGATCGGCGCAGAGGCGCTCGAACCACGGCTGCCACGCGTCGACGGGCGGCAGGACGACGAGCGTCGTCAGCGCGTCGTGCAGCTCGTCGGCGTCGCGCACGATCGGCCACACCTCCCGCGCAACCGCGTCGATCGCGGCAGCGTCGAGCAGCCCGGCGCCGGTGCCGTCGTCGCGTAGCGTCCGTCGCAGCGGTACCGCACGCGCCCGGCGCTCCTCGAGCGGTGCGTCGTCGAGGAACGCGTACGGATTGGCGTTGAGAATCTCGTGCGAGAACGGAGAAGGCTCCGGCGTGTCGATCGCGTGCGTCGCAATCTCGCCCCGCTCGATCGCACGGAGAATGTCGAGCAGGCCGTCGACATCCATCGCTTCGTGGAGGCAGTTGCCGATCGTCTCGCGGACGAGCACGTGATCGGGAACGCGAATCGGCCCGGTCAAGTTCTCCGCGCAGGCTGCCTGGTCCGGAAAGACGGACGCGAGCAGATCGTCGGAGCGCATGCGCAGGATCTGCGGCGGCACCTTTTTGCCGCCGCGGCGGCGCAGCACCGCGAGCGACCGCGTCGCGTTCCAGCGCCAGCGAGCCGCGAACATCGGCGCCGGCAACAGTGCCTGCGTCAACACACTTTCGGCGCTGGCGGATTTCACGAACTCGAAGACGATCTCGAGCGGAAAGGCGTGCTGGTCGGTGAGCGAGAGCACGATGCCGTTGTCGGTCGCCGCCGCCTGCAGCTCGAGATTGAACGAACGGCAGAAGCGCTTGCGCAGCGCGAGCCCCCACGCGCGGTTGATGCGCGCGCCGAACGGCGCGTGCAGGACCAGCTGCATTCCACCCGCTTCGTCGAAGAAACGCTCGGCGATGACGGTGCGATCCGTCGGGAGGGCGCCGAGCGCGGCACGTCCGGCGCGTACGTACGCAACGGCTTGCGCGGCGCCCGCCTCGTCGAGACCGCACGCGCCGACGAGAAACGCGCGTGCTGCGTCGTCGTCGCTCTGCTCGATGCGCTCGCGAACCGCGCAGAGTTCGCGCGAGAGCTCGATCGTGCGGCCGAGCCCCTCACCCTTCCAAAACGGAATGGAGGGCGGCGGGGGGGGGGGGGGGGGGGGGGGGGGGGGGGCGGCCCCCGGCCGCGGGGCCGGGGGGGGGCCGGCGGGGGGGCGGGGGGGAGCAAGGCCAGCAGGACGGGGTCGGGCGGGGGGGGGG
>VFSW01000460.1_pt1 | contig 60004 bp, 48 predicted proteins | sample 5358111 | NCBI WGS metagenome assembly VFSW01 (sample SAMN11554181, study PRJNA540505) | mine drainage metagenome | isolation source: sediment from site ElyBrook_90M | place: USA: Ely Copper Mine, Vershire, VT | collected 2017
CGAGCACGTTCGCGATCTCGTGCGGGTCGATGATGACGGAGGTGGTCCCGTGCGGTACGACCGCGCGCGCGAACTCGAACGGCGGCACCATCGCGCTTTCGATGTGGACGTGCGCGTCGATGAACCCCGGCGCGATATATCGCCCGCGCAGATCGATCTCGCGCCTCGCCGGATAATCATTGCCGAGTCCGATGATGCGCGAGTGCGCGATCGCGACGCCGGTCTCTTCGATCTCGCCGGAAAAGACGTTGACGACGCGCGCGTTCTTGAGCAGCAGGTCGGCTGGCTCTTCGCCGCGTGCGACACGAATGAGTTGGGAGATTTCCATACTTGCTTTCCTTATTTGCTATATCTGTTCACCGCAGAGACGCGGAGGACGCAGGGTTTTATGATTTCGTAGGGGCGAAGCGCGCTTCGCCCCTACCGCGCGTGCGGTGAATTCAAATCACAATTTGTTCAAATCAACTTCAATCCCAGCGTTCTTGATTTCTTTCGCAAGCGCCATTCGCCACGCGCCAGCAGAATCCATTGGAATATACAACACACCTTGATAATCAGACGGAATCTCGACGCCTTCTTTGTAGAGAGCACATACTCTACCGCGTCCGAGTTTGCCCATAAAGTAGCCGAGTTCAAGTATGACGTTTTGGCGAGCGCGTGGTCTGGTTTCATCTTTGTTGACTTTTGATGCGCCGATGTCATCAGGCGTGAGCAGTACTACCGCAAACCCGACATTTGAGTAGTATTCAAATTTCTCAACGATAGTTCTTCCCGCGCTGGGTTGTTCGTGAAGGATAATAGTTCGCAGGCTTAATCTCTCGGTAAATCTTGCGACAGATTCTTTTGCCGCCTCATCGTGGCCATGCACTATGAAAATATCATTACCGAATTTGCTTGTTTCCGCTTTGGGTTTCAGTTCGTGTTCAGTTGCCGGTTTTGATCTTTGGGCCGTGGGTGAAACTTCATGTAATACAGGCGGCAACGCTGCCAAATTTGCGTGTGATGCACCGTCTCTCTGTGATGACCCTAGGAAGATTCGCGGTCGCTGCACCGCTTTTTTGCTAGGTTTTGCTTTCTGTTCCGATGGCGCAGTGGAAGCCGCAGGCGGTTTGGTTTTCTTCCACACTTGCCCATCGTGCATGTACCACTCACCGGTCTGCACGCCGATTTGCCACCAGCGTCCTTGTCCATCTTGCAGTCGTAGCTTGGCCACTTCGGCTTCAAAGTCCGCATCGGTCAATTTGCCGGCAGCGTGTTGTTTTCGCAGATCAGTGTAAATTCCTAGTGCTTCTTGGAAGTTCAAGGAGACCACTTCTCCACCATCTCCCGCGCGATCCGATTATGCCGCGCTAATCCAATTGCTTCATCAACGCCGGCGATTCTTTTTCAAAGAACCTCTTGACTTGACTCCAAGTTACGCGCTTGAGCATCCGCGGCATTGGGTCAGATTCGGCTTCTTCAAAATAGGTCAGCGCTTTGACGTAGTGAGCCAAATTGAGCTCGACCCCTTTGTATTTTTCGCAATACCAGCCCAGTACGTCTTCCAGTGTGTGTCCCGCTTGACAAATGAAATAGAGGTCAATGAAATCGCGCTTTTTGCCGCGCGTGCCAATCGCCTCTAATTTCATCGCACCGATGTCGAGCACGCTGGCAATCGCGGTGTTCAATACAGTTGTCGGAGTAGCAAGCATTGGATATGAGTAGCGAAAGAAACTCACTTTGACGTGAGCAAGAGTTCCAAGCAGCGTATCTTCCTTTCGCTGGTCTTGCGTAAACGCACCGACTCTGGCGAGGCGCCGAGAGAGCGCCAGCGCGTCGAAGGATTGCGCCATGAAAAAATCCAAATCCATTGATAGCCGGTGCCCCAAGTGCAACGCGAGTGCGGAGCCACCGGCGAGATAGAATCCGCGCGTGATCTTTTTCGCGCCTAAAAGTTCCAGACTGCGTTGTGTTGCTTCTGGTAACGTTTCGATAAACATACAATCTCTTTTCGCGGCACGCCAAAGTATACCGCCCAAAAATTCGCACTCATCCGCGAAAGTGAATGAGTTTTCTTTAGGACACCGATAATTTTGCGGCGCGAGTAGCGCTGCAAAAGCCAGCGTGCCGACTGAGGATTGCCCCATTCCAACAGTCGCTCAATCACGTAGGTCGAGTATTTATCCGCGTCCAGTTTTTGCGCATCCACGTCCCAGAAATATCTTTGTGCGAACTGCGGGATGCGCTTGCCGATTGATTCTGTTTTAGCCATATCTATCTCGTCCCCGCCTTGTCCACCATCTCCCGCGCGATCCGATTATGCCGCTCGATCACCGGCGGCAAATCCAGCGTCCTCAGTTCGCCATTCTCGACGACGACCTTGCCGTTGATAACGGACAAGTCCACGCGCGGCAGCGTGCAGAAGATGAGCGCAGACACCGGATCGTGTAGCGCGCCGGCAAAGTCCAGGCAGTTCACGTCGACCGCGATGAAATCCGCCGCCTTGCCCCTCTCCAGCGCGCCGATGTCATCGCGACCCAGCACGCGCGCGCCGCCCAGCGTCCCGAGTTCCAACGCTTGCCGCGCGGTGAGCGCACGCGGATCGCCGCCGACGCGCTGCAAGAGCATCGCCTGCCGCGCCTCCGCCAGCATGTGCGACGAATCGTTCGACGCGCTGCCGTCCACGCCCAAGCCGACGTTGACGCGCGCGTTCAGCATTTTCACAATCGGTGCGATGCCGGAGGCGAGCCGCATATTGCTCGACGGGCAGTGCGCGACGCCCGTACCGGTCGCCGCGTAGCGCGCGATCTCCGCGTCGTTCACCCAGACGCTGTGCGCGAACCACACGTCGCTGCCGAGCCATTCCAGGTGTTCCGCGTAATCGACGGGGCGGTAGCCGAATTTCTGCAAGCAAAAATCTTCTTCGTCGCGCGTCTCGGCGAGATGCGTGTGCAAATGTACCTTGTACGCGCGCGCCAGGTGCGCCGATTCGCGCATCAGTTCCGGTGTAACGGAGAACGGCGAGCAGGGCGCGAGCGAGACGCGGCACATCGAGTACGGCGCGGGGTCGTTGAACGTTTCGATCACGCGGCGCGAGTCGCGCAGGATCGCCTCTGCGCTGTCGCACACGCGGTCGGGCGGCAAGCCGCCTTGCGATTCGCCGAGCGACATCGAGCCGCGCGTCGGATGAAAACGAATACCGATTTCGCGCGCGGCGCGGATCTCATCGTCCAGCTTGGAACCGTTGGGAAAGAGGTAGAGATGATCGGCGGCGGTCGTGCAGCCGCTCAAGACCAATTCGGCGAGTCCAATCAGCGCGCTCGTGTAAACGGCATCGGGCGTGAGTTCCGCCCAGATCGGATAAAGCGTTTTGAGCCAGTGAAAAAGGTCGGCGTCTTGCGCGGCGGGGATGACGCGCGTCAGCGTTTGGTAGAGGTGATGGTGCGTGTTGACGAGACCAGGGAGGACGACCATTCCTCGCGCATCGATCACCCGGTCGGCGGTAGTGGGAAGTTCAGCGGTTGCGCCAACATTTTCGATGACTTGGTCGCGGACGAACAATGCGCCGTCACGAATTTCGCGGCGCGCTTCGTCCATGGTCAAGATGACTTGGGCGTTCTTGAGAAGAAGCGTCGCCATTGATCGCTCCGTAGAAAAAATGGCTCATCCCGCTGCGACACTGCGTTTGGGAATAAGCCAGTTTGAATGTACCACCTTTCACATTATATCACACTCCCAAAGCCAAAGCAAAAGATTGCGCGAAAAATCTGCACGAACCTGAGGTGGACTTGTCCGGTATTTCATACAACCCGCGCGCGGCGGCGCGCGCCGTTGCGCCAATATCAAAACGCGCTATAATTGAATCGATGAAAACGACTGACCGCGAAAGATACATTCGACAAATCATCTTTGCGCCACTCGGCGCGGCGGGACAGGAGCGACTGCTCGCCGCGCGCGTCGTCCTGATCGGCTGCGGCGCGAATGGCACGGTGATGGCGAACACGCTGGCGCGCGCCGGCGTCGGCGCGCTCGTCATCGTCGACCGCGATTTTGTCGAGCTGAATAACTTGCAGCGCCAGGTCTTGTTCGACGAGGACGATGTTACGCGCGGCACGCCGAAAGCGATCGCGGCGGTAGAGAAACTGCGGCGCGTCAATTCGTCGATCCAGATCGACGGCGTGGTCGCGGACGTGAACGCGGAAAACATCGAAGAACTAATCGACGGCGCGACGTTGGTGATGGACGGGACCGATAATTTCGAGACGCGTTTTCTCATCAACGATGCGTGCGTCAAGCATAACATTCCCTGGGTCTACGCCGGCGCGGTCGCGAGTTACGGAATGACGATGACGATTGTGCCGCACGAGTCCGCATGTCTGCGCTGTCTGTTCAACCGCGAGCCGCCGCCCGGCACGCTGCCAACGTGCGATACCGCTGGTGTGATCGCGCCCATCGTCAACGTGATGGCATCGATTGCGAGCGCGGAGGCGCTCAAGTTTCTCGTCGGCGCGGGGACGCGCAACGCCGGACTCATCAACGTCGATCTGTGGGAGAACACCTTCGATTCATTCGCGGTCGCGCGTCGCGACGACTGCGTCGCCTGCGGGCAAGGCAAGTACGAATACCTGGAAGGCGCGCGCGGCGGCACGATGACCGCGTCCTTGTGCGGGCGCAACGCGGTGCAGGTGAATCCGGGACGTGGGCGCGCGCTTGATCTGACGCGGCTGGCGGAACAACTGCGCGGCGTTGGCGAGGTTTCGGTCAACGAGTATCTATTGAAATTCTCAATCGACAATTATGAATTGACCATTTTCCCTGACGCACGCGCCATCGTCAAAGGCACGGACGACGCGACGGTCGCGCGCAGTGTCTACGCCAAGTACGTGGGCGTCTAGTCAATGAGCCAATTTGGCAATGCACCAATGAACAAATCCTTTTGGCTTGCAATCTTGCCAATTATCTTGTTGGTGGCTTGCAGTCAGAGCCAGCCACCGGCGCAACTTACTCCGATGTCCTATTCGCCTTTGTACGCCTATATCGACGATACAACCAGAGGCGTACGTATGATGCGCCTGATCGCTCTACCCAAGTTCAACGGAGCAGCATCTACCCCGGCGCAGTCCGAGGTGGTTCTAACTTTCTGTCGACCAATTCCTGACAATCAAATCGGCCAAGTTCCCAAGATCATCGGCTTCACAGAGGATAGAGGAGGGCGCATTGCCGTGGTGCACTGGGATCCAGAAGAAAAGGTGTATGCTCTCTACGTTCTGGCAATAGATCAAAAACAAGCTTACCTTATCCAGCGCGCCAAGCAAGGAGCGGGACCAGACTTTTTCCTGCAGGCGGCATTTGAGCCATCAGACCCTGATGCGCTGGTTGTAGTGGACAACGTAAAATATTTTGATCAGACCCATGGCGCGGTCAAAACGTGGGATATTTGGGGTCTTCATTCATACAATATCGTTCCCCTTGAGCCGGCGAACGGCTGCTATTGATTCCAGAGGCATCTAACCGATTTGAAACACCAACTCGCCGCGGTCTTCGCCATTATCGTCTTCCTCACCTTCGCGCTGCTTGCTTCCATTGCTAGCCCCGCATTCGCTCAATCACCCACGCCGACCCCGTATCGCTTTTACTTTCCACTGATCTCGCGCGCCAACGGCTTGCCGCCAGCGGCGACGATGAGCCGTTACATGAGCACCGTCAACGCGACGACGCTGTACAACGAAGGATGCGCGCAGGGCAGCGCGAAGCAAAGCGGCATCGCCGTGCTCGATTTCGGCGCGCCGCGCGTGATGACCGGCACCTACGGCACGCGCCTCTTCGGCGTCGGCGGATTTGCGTCGACCGCGCAGGTTGGCAGCGCGGCGCAGGCGTGGCTGCAAGGGTACTGGAATTGCGCGCCGACGTACGCGCATGTGACCCTGGCGATCGGCACGACGAACTGCGGCAATGGTACGGGATCGAATGTGTGCAACGCCGGCGGCAACAACATCACGAACGCGCACGGGCAGGCGTGGGCGCAGATGGTGCGCGATGTCAACGCGTGGATCACATCGAACAGTTACAATTCGAAGATGAACGCCGCCGGCGCGAACGATATGGAGCCGGGTTGGGACACTCCGTCCGAGACGCGCGCGTGGGTGAGCGGTTACTTTTCGCTACCGATCACGCAGACGTTCGCGCTGTACAATTATGGCTCGTGCGACAGTTGTCCGTATTTCAGTTGTCCGTCATGCACCCCGCCCAACGGCTGGACGCTGGACGACATTTGGTACGTTTCGTGGGGCGCGACCGGCGCGTACCCGCTGCCGGAAATTTATCTGACCAGCGGAGCGAACGCCGATCAGTGGTATCGGATGGGCGCCTACGCCTACGCCAATCACGGCAGCAGTATGAATTTCAGCGGCGCGTTCACGCAGTGGCAGGCGTGTCAGGATGTCGGTCCGAATGCGTGCCCGTACACCAATAACACGCCGAGCGCGGGTTGGACGCAGCTCTTCAACTCGCTCAATACCGATGCGCGTACCGCGCAGCCGCTGAATTGGTCGACGGACATCTCGTGGCAGAATTGAGATCATCCACGAGAAAAGACTCGACGCTCTTCGCGGACGAATAAGCGATTCGCAAGATGAATCCAAGAAAAACACCACTCCGTTTCTTTCTCGCGGCGTTCGTTGCGGTCATCATTTTCGCCACGCTCGTCGCGCTGGTGCTGAGCGCGTCGCCGCCAGGCTATCCGCCGGCGAAGCAGACGCTGGAGGCAAGCGTCGAGCAGACGCGCGTCGCGTCGCTCAAGACGCCGCAGCCGCCGCCGGGTCCATCGCCGGCGCAGGTGACGAGCGCGCCTGCACCAATCGCGCGGCATCCTGCCGGCGCGGGGAATATTGTCACCGATTTCGTTCCGCCCTTCCCGGCAATGTCGTATGTCATCACGAGTCTGTGGTACGAAGACGCCGCCGACCAGCGCATTTTCGTTTACGCCGGCGCGCTGCGCGACAGTCCGGGCACGAACTCACCGGCGTCACAGGGCGTCGTCATCGTCGTCGTTCAGACGCTGGACGGCGGCGCGCTGCCGGGCGGTGGCACGTATCGCGCGCCCGGCAAAACCGGACCGCTGCGCATCGTCGACGCGAATGGCACGCGGCTGGTGCTGCAATCGGACAGCGGCGCGCGGTATTACTTTGATGTTCCGACGCGGCAGTTCGTGGCGTCACCGTAGCGCAACAGCGATCGCCAAATCGCCGGGCAGGACGTACGTTTGACGATTCAAAAGAGTTCGCGTATACTATGATCAATGCCGGGGCGTAGCGCAGTTGGTAGCGCGCATCGTTTGGGACGATGAGGTCGCTGGTTCAAGTCCAGTCGCCCCGACCAGAAAAGCAAAAATGCCAAATTGCCAAAACTGCCAAACGCGCCAAATTACGTTTGGCATATTTGAACAACGCGCGGGAGTAGCATAATGGTAATGCGCCAGCCTTCCAAGCTGGTGACGCGGGTCCGATTCCCGTCTCCCGCTCAACGCTGACGGAAGACCGATGACGGATGACAGAAAGGCGAACTGTTTGCTTTTTCCGTCGTTGGTCATCCGTCTTCCGTCGCTATTGGGGCCTGTAGCTCAATGGCAGAGCAGCGCCCTCATAAGGCGTTGGTTGCTGGTTCGAGTCCAGCCGGGCCCATTGGATTGCAGATTTCAGATTTTCGATTGCAGATTGGTTCCAGCCGAATCTGCGATTTGAGATCTGAAATCTGCAATTATATTATCGGAGTAAAAATTCATGATTGATTTCCTCTCGCTCATCTCCGCTGCTTTGCCCAACTATTTGCGCGATCTCGAAACGCTCGTCAATACCGATTGCGGCACACACAACAAAGCCGGCGTCGATTCGGTTGCCCGCGTCGTGCGCGCGCGGTTCCGCGAGTTCGGCGCGGAAGTGATCGATCTGCCGCAGGAAAAATATGGCGACATGCTGTACGCGCGTTGGCGCGGCAAAGGCACCGCGCGCATCGTCATGATCGGTCACCTCGACACGGTTTATTCCGATGGCGCCGCCGCGCAATTTCCGTTTCACAGGCGCGGGGCGCGGCTGATGGGACCCGGCGTCAACGATATGAAATCCGGCTTGCTTGCCGGTATCTACGCCGCGCACGCGGTCGCGCAAACCGGTTTTGATCAGTTCGCGGAGATTGGTATGTTCTGCAACAGCGAAGAGGAAATCGGCTCGCCAGTGTCGCGCGAGCTATACGCTCAGTTCGCCCGCGGCGCGGACGCGGCGCTCATCCTGGAAGCCGCGCGCGAGAGCGGCGCGATCGTCAGCGCGCGCAAAGGCGTCGGCACGTACACCCTCACCGTGCGCGGTAAATCGGCGCATGCCGGCGTGGAGCCGGAGAAGGGCGCAAACGCGATCCTCGCGCTGGCGCGCTATACCGAATCGCTGCACGCGCTCAACGGCTGGCGTCCCGGCGTGACGTTGAACGTCGGCGTGGTGCGCGGCGGCACGCGCCCGAACGTCATCGCGGATCGCGCGGAAGCGGAAATCGACGTGCGAATCGCCCACGCGGTGGACGCCGCGCCGTTGGAGGAAGCGATGCGCGCCGCGCTCGTCGGAGACCCCGCGGTTTTGAGCGGGGCGCGCGGGGTGGTGCCGGGCGTATCGGCAGAATTGACCGGCGGCATCTCAAATCCGCCGATGGAGAAGACGGACGCGAGCGCGCGGCTGGTTGCGCTGGCAAAGGAGTCCGCGCGCGAGCTGGGATTCGAGATCGAGGATGTCGCGACCGGCGGCGGGTCGGACGGCAACTATACCGCCGCGCTCGGTGTGCCGACCATCGACGGCTTGGGTCCCATCGGCGGCAAGAGTCACAACGCGCTGGAGGAATGGCTCGACGAAAAGTCGATCGTGCCGCGGATGGCGATGCTCGCCGGACTGATCGTGAAGATTGCGGGGAAAAATAATAGACCAGCAGGTGCGCGCGTATGAGCAGACCTAACGGTTACACAGACCAAGCGCATCGATTGCTCCGTGGGCGTCGGGGTATATGACGCGGGAGCGTGCGCGGCGAACAGTGAGCTGATAAGAGTAAACGCGAGCAAAAGGATGATCAGGAGCAGCAGGACCGTGATCCAATCGAGCTGTTGGGGAGATAATCGATTCATTTGAATGCAAGTTGCGGCGTCACGTCAGAAGTTTCTTCGACATCGAGACGCTGGATGATGTCTTTTTCTTCCGGCGTAACGAGAATCTTGATCGTCGTGAAAAATCCGTCGGGCATCACAAAGACGCAGTAACCGCGCGGGCGGCGAGCGCCGCCGATCAGATCGACCAGCGTTGGTTCGTATCCCTTTTCTTCGAGCATCGCGCGGTCTTCGGGTCCTACCTGAAAGTAGGCGACCGTGCGGAACTTTTGCAGAGCGATCCCCAGGTTGCTTCCAAGCAAATCGCGCAGCGTCTGCGTCGCGGCGGCGATCACCATCTTGCGCTCCGCCCAATCTTTGAATGCTTCGGCGACCAACGTCGCGGCGGCGGATGCATTCGCCGAGAGCGGCATGTCCTTCGGCATCAGCCGGTGAATCTCGTCGATCACTAGCGCCGCCGGTGTGTCGCGATGCGGCAGCCATTCTTCGTAGAAAATCTTCATGAAGGCAAGCAAGCACGGATCGTCTGCGATGGCGAACGGGCGTGTGCCTTTGCGCGGTTGATAAATCACCGCGCGATCCGTCGCGAGCGCCTCGCGCGTCGCTTGTTCGAAATGCGCGAGGTCGTCTTCCGGATGCAGCACGCTGCCGTTAATATTTTCCACTGCGGCTTGCATCCGCGATGAATATTTTAAATTCACGGCAACCGTTTTGTAGTTGAGCAATTGCAGGCGCAGGATGAACCACGTAATCAGCGTCGACGTTTTGCCGCCGCCTTGGTCGCCCACGAGCAAAACCGGACCCGTGTCGGATCGAAAATCGACGTAGCGCAAACCTTCTTTGCCGAGACTGATGCTTCGACCCAGCAGAATGCGCCCGCGCGCGTCGGCGAGGTAGATGTCGCTGCCTTCCTCGCGTTCGAGCGTCGTGATCGCTTCAGAAGTCAATAGGCGTTGCCGCTCAGGTGGTGGGGGCGTCGTCAGCCAGTTCAGCCCACGCGACCAAACGCTTGAGGTGCGCGTCGTCGAAATGATAGGCAGCCAGACCGGCATCGAATCTTCCAGCGCGCGTTTGGACAGCGGCGTCAGGTTCAGCGCGGTCAGATAGGATTCGGCGATGGCTTGGTGTGTTTGCGCCGTGCGTTCGTCTTTGCCCCAGGTCACGAAATGCACCTGTGTGTCGAAGAGATATTCCAGCCCGCGCGGGTCTTCGAGTTTCTTCAACACCTCGCGCAGATGGCGCGCCGGTTGCGGATGCCCAAAACCGGGCACGCGCGCCGCGAGCAGACTGCCGCGAATCTCTGTGGCGGTTGTGTCACGCGGCAGAGGCGTGATGCTCACGGTCAGCATTCCCTCCGCCGCGTGCAGCGCGCGCAGGAGCGCGTCGCGCGCGTCAGGATACGTCGTGTTGACGCGCAGCACATTCAGCGAGTGATGCCCCATTTCAACGCGGTCTTTGAAACTCAGGGTCTCGGGGACAAAGCCGCGGTACGCCGCACGCGGCAATCCGCGACCGTTGTTGAGGATTGAAGTTTGAATCTGACTGAGGAAGCTTTCGCCGCTGAAAATCATGCGCACAAGCGATTCGGCAGCGAAGGCGCCGAGCGGCGCGAGATCGTAATCTAGCTGCGCCAGCCATTCGTGGATGCGGCTTTCTTCTGCCGATGGGTAGACGATGCCGGTGATCACGATGCGCGCTTTGCGCGCGCCGGACTGGGCGAGGGTACGCAGTTCGCGCACGTAGTCCGGCGAGATGCGCTCGTTGTACGGCAGGTCCATTTGCCCGAGATGATAGTCGGTCAGCCAGAAGAGTTTGATCGGAATGCCGCCGCCCTCGTGTTGCGCCAAATACGCGAGGAATTTGGTGAGGATATCGGCGACATCGACTTCTTTCAGCGCTGGCTTGAAGCCGCTGCGACGGAGGGTGATGATTGAAACGCGCGCGTGCGAGCCATCGCGATGAACGACCTCGCCGCTGCGTAGAATCCCAGCGATAGGGATGCGCGCCGCGACGGTATCGAGTTTCAGCGCGCCGCCCAGCGTCTCGCGCCGGTCGATCGTCCAGAGCAGGAGGATCGCTGCAAGTGAGACAAGGGCAAACAGCGCGGACGCGCGGGGATCGATGCGCCACAGAACCAGCGCGAGGACGACCACGCCTGCCATCAGCGCGTAGCGATAACGTTTTTCGTTCGGCTGTGGCTTGACATCCAACGGCTTGCGCAGCCAACCATAGAGCGCGCGCAGCCAGCCGATTGGAATCTGTAGTTCGCGGAAGAAACCGAAGAGCAGGATGTAGATCGCCAGCGGACCGATGAAGGCGATGCCGGTCCAATCGCGCAGCGCATCCCAGACGAACATCAAGCCGGCGAGCATCGCGGCGAGCAGTTCGAGCCAGGTCAACGTAATGCGGGTGCGGTAATTTAAGAACGCCCAGAAGCGCGTCAGGAAGATCGACAGAGGATGGCGCGGCTTCATTTCAAATCATCTTCTAAGGCGCGCCGTCGCGCCGCATCGATCTCTCTGGCGCGCGTGGCTTCCGCAGCGGCGGGCAAGGACGCAGCGGTTTCGGTCGCGGTCGAAGGCGCAAGACTGGACCACGCGCGTTCGACCGTACCGCGTACCATAACGAAGATGACGCCGAAAAACTTCCACGACAACATGACGATGAGTAATCCCGCCGGTAAGACGAACCAGATGAGTTTAGAAAAATCGCTGCCGCTCGCGATGGCGAGGACGATCAATAACAAGGCGGCTTTGCCGACCAGATCAAGCCAGGACTCAAAAAAACCGGCAAGGACTTTGCCCGCGCTTGTTGGATGGACGCCTTCAAGCAGCACCGAGAATGGAATCACTAACACAGTGAGCAGTCGCCAGATCGCCAGAGAAATACCGCGGTAGGCGAGCTGAATCAGAATGATGAATGTTTCGGCAGAAGCAGCGAGCAAGACCGGCGTCGCTAGGATGCCGCCATTTTGTTGCAGAACGACGAGCGTGCGTAGAATGGTTTCTAGCGCAGCGTGCGGGTAGAGCGCATCGCCCGCGCCGCCGAATGCCAGCGCGAGCGCGCGCCCGAGTTCAAGGATGCCCTGCGTGATCACGGCGAACGCGGCGAGGAATACCATGACCCCGATCACGAGCGCCGTGTACAAGAGCGGATTCGGAACGGGGTGTTCCCGCCATACGCTGTAGATCAAAAAGAGGAGATACCCTGCCGCATAGAGCGGTGTCAGCAGCAAGAGATCGCGCGCAACGGCAGCGGCGAATTGATTCAAACTCAAATTGGGATTGCCAAAGTCGAGGAAAAACGGATCGGCGCTGGAGCCCGTCATCAACTCGGTAACCGATTGCTTTGACTGCTCGAAAAGTTGATCCGCGTTAGCCGAGGGCTGTCCTTGCAAGGTATCCAGCACCAAGCGTGCGATAGATGTCAGCGTATCGGTGGGGGCGGTGCTTTGAGTGGGAGGTGGTGTAGGGGTTGGGTTTTGCGCGTACGCGGGGGACGGGTTATGCATGACGCTGAACGCGATCAGGCATAGCAGCGCGAGCAGCCACGGGATCGATCTCGTCAAACGCATTTTCCCTACTTGCCTAGCAGCCAATCAAAGAAACCTTTTGCAGCAGTCGATGCATTCGCCTGCGCGATGTCGCGCCCGATCCGGACAAATTCGAACGCAAAGCCAGAGAAGAGCGCGATAAAAACGCTGATAACCAGAAGGCGGACGAGATTTCTCGTCTGCCGTTTGCCTTCGGGGCTATCGGTGAATTCTTCGCCTTTGACGAAAAAGAACCATCCCAGCCGAAGGAGGAAATAGAATGCTAAGAGGACGAAGACGATGAAGATCAACGTCAAGGGCGAACTAAAATTTCCTGCAAGTAGCCGTTGAATCATTCCTGACATTGGATCATGCTCCTTACCATTGTGCTTGGACGTTGAGCATAGCGCGCTTGTTCTATTCTGTCAAATCGATGCGACGCCGTTACGTCATTGAGACAACGCCCGGAGCAAAGTCAACCCGCCGATAGATGCTGCCGGCGACGTTGATTTGAGCGAGCGCAGGAAGGCGATGAGGGCGTCCAATTCGTCGGGTGTGAGTCCGCGCGAAGCTCGGCATGTTCGCCCCACCGTTACGGAACGTACGCCGCCGCCAGCGCGATGCCGGTGGCGACTTGGCAGAAAAACCAGCAGCGTCGCGCTGCCCAACACGTACGCCCAGCCGATATTCGACGGTCCTGGGTCTTGAGCCATCGGGTCTGTTCATCCTGGCGAACTTGCTTACCGCGCGGGAAGTACCCTAGCGGCGCGCGTTCGGACTGATATGGTCTTGTAGAGTCACGCCTTTGCCAAAGTCGCCTCGCCATTGAAGGTAAACCGCCCCGTCTGGCGAATGTCGCGTGACGAACTTCCCACGAGTAACTCGAACTCGCCGGCTTCGGCGACCCAACGCGCTTGCGCCGGATCGTAGTACGCCAACGCGTCCTGATCGAGCGCGAACGCGACCGTCTTGGTTTCTCCCGGCGCGAGCGCCACTTTGTCGAACGCCTTGAGTTCTTTTTCGGGGCGCGTCAGGCGTGACTCGATGTCGCGCACGTAGATTTGAACGGTTTCCTTACCGGCGCGCTTGCCGGTGTTCTGAACATCTACGCTTACGCGAATCTGGTCTCCTGCCGCGTCCACTTTGAGGTTGCGGTACTCGAAGGTCGTGTATGAAAGCCCAAAGCCAAACGGGAACAGCGGCGCGAGGTCCTTCTTCTCATAGTAGCGATATCCGACGTAAAGTCCTTCGCCGTAACGAACCGCGCCGTTTTCGCCCGGATAGTTGATGTACGCAGGATTGTCTTGCAAGCGCTTGGGAAAAGTCGTTGGTAGCTTGCCGGAAGGATTGACCTCGCCGAACAACACATCGGCGATTGCGTTGCCGGTCTCTTGCCCGAGGTACCATGCCTGCGCGACGCCGGCAACCTTGTCCAACCAATTCATCGTGACCGGCGAACCGGCATTGAGGACGACAATCGTATTCGGGTTCGCCGCGCTCACCTGTTCGATCAGTTTCGTCTGATCGCCGGGCAGTTCCATATCGACACGATCAAACCCTTCGCTTTCCCACTCGTTCGTCAGACCGGCAAACACAATCGCCACGTTGGATTTCGCCGCGAGCGCGACCGCATGTTGGATCGAATCCGCTGGAATTTGCAGCATACATCCGACGCGGAGGTTACGCCAGCGCGTGCTAGGTCCGGAAGCGTACTCAACTTGAATCCGGTACGATTGACCCGCCGCCCACTTAACCGGAACAGTTTTTTCAACTTCCGCCTGGGGTTCGTCCCAGAGATTGATGACTTGTTTGCCATCGATGAGCAATCTACTCTTGCCGACGGACGACAAGCTTAGATCAAATACTCCGCTTTCAGGCGCAGTGAACGCGCCGGTCAATCGAATGGAAAAGTTATTCGGCTCGACGTGTGCTATCGTGTCGCCAAACCAAACGAGTTCCGTTTTGCGCGTCATTTCGGTGTGGACCGGTTCGCCGGACAAATCGCGGTTGGTGAAATACTGCAGGGTGAGATCGCCGGTCAGCCAATTCTTGTCGAGCAGCGGTATGTGTTTGTGGACGGTACAGCCGATAGCGTATTCGACTTTGTCTCCTGCCCTGCTCTCAATAGCTTCGAGCGGTGTGACCACGTAATGCGGGCTGACCCGCACGCTGCCGCCGCCCATGATGGACGCCCATTTGGCAGTCGCGCCAATCACCGCGATTGACTTGAGCTTGCCCGTGTCGAGCGGCAAGATCGAGTTATTGTTCTTGAGCAACACGATTGCTTCGGTTGCCGCCTGACGCGCGACGCGGCGGTGTTCGGGGTTGTCGATCGCTTGCTCGCGTCGGATGTCCGGCTGGTCGAATGCGCCGGCTTTTTCGATGGCACGCAGCAAGCGCGTGACCTTGTCATCGATCATCGCCGCGCTCACCTCGCCGCGCTGAACCGCCGCGCGCGCGTGCTCGCCCATCCAGCGCGCCGGTCCCGGCATTTCCAGATCGAGTCCGCCTTTGGCGACGTTCGCATCATACGTCCCGTACCAGTCGGACATGACGATGCCTTCAAATCCCCACTCGCCTTTCAGGATGTCAAGCAGGAGACGACTGTTTTCGCTGGCAAACGTGCCGTTGATGCGATTGTACGACGACATCACCGCCCACGGCTTGGCTTCGCGCATCGCGATTTGGAACGGACGCAGATAGATTTCGCGCAGTGTGCGCTCGTCCACCTCAGAACTCATCGACTGGCGCTCGAACTCCGAATCGTTGCACACAAAATGCTTGATGCACGCGCCGACGCCATTACGCTGCAAACCGTTGATGTAGGCGATCGCCATCCGCGCAGTGAGGTACGGGTCTTCGGAGTAGCATTCAAAGTTCCGACCCGCCAACGGCGAGCGGTGGATGTTTACCGTCGGCGCTAACAGAATGTGCGCGCCTTTGGATTCCGTTTCCTCAGCGAGCGCTTTTCCCACGCGCTCAACCAACTCCGGGTTCCACGTTGCGCCGAGCGCTGTGCCGCACGGAAAGCACGCCGAGGTCGGCGCGGATGGATCGTCAGCGCCGCGCGCGCCGATGGGACCATCGGTCACTTTGATCGCCGGAATGCCGAGGCGTTGGATGGGTACGGTCGTCCACTGATCTGCGCCAGCCAGCAAAGAGATTTTCTCTTCCCAAGTCAGCTGGGCAATCAAACCTTCGATTCTCTCATTCATTTGAGCTACCTCAATTTAATGTGATTGCGCCACTGCCATCTTTAGCGAGGAAAGCTTTCACGCCCTCCAGGGTTTGGAGCGCACTCGACCCGCTGTAGAATTCCCACGTTTCGACATGACTGACGGTTTGACCCGGCTCCAAACGGCACAGCGGCGCGAGAGTTTCCAATTCGACGAAACGTTCGTTGCAATAGACTTCGACGTTGCAGCCCATATCCGCGTGCGGCTGATCGCCGTGGGGTTCAAATCGTTTTACGAACAAGACGCCTTGGCGATGATATGCGATCCAGCCATGGTGATTCATATAGCCCACCTTGAAGGCGGACGCTTGCGGACGCGTCTCGATCAAGATGTGGTCGTCGCCTAGACACAGGCGTGGGTCTTGCCAGTGCGTGTAGGGCCACAACACCAAGTGGCGATTAGGTAACACCCCATCGCGATCCATCGGCTCAACCTGCTGCGGTAGCACCGCGGTGCCGCCCAGCGGCAACTGCGTGATTGCCCAAGGCGCCAGTTCCACGAGCCACGCGCCGCCATTCCACAACTCGTGGAGCAGCGTCACCGCGGGTCGGTTGTCATGAAGTTGGATGCTCAGGCTTTTGCGGATATGCGAATCGGGTTCTGGCGGCGCGACGAGCCGGACGATACCATTCTGTTCCTCAACAATCAGCCCTTCATTGTCCGGCGCGGAAGAACGCGGGATTGCTTCCGGCGCGTGCCAGAGCCGATGCCCGCCGCGTGGATAGTACTCGCCGTATGGCGTCGACCAGTGGACATCCGGCACTTCAGCCAATTGGTTTTCGTCAGAGCCAGCCACGATCAGGCGAACGATGCGCGGGCCGGCTTCGGCAAGAAATTCCAGACGGAAATATTGGTTGGCGAGAATCTGGGTGGGTAATCCATAGAAATCACCGGTCATGTCGATCGCTCGCCCATCACAAGATGTACCTGATGAGTTCCTTCACCGAAGATTGGAATAACGTTGTGCGCGATGGACTTGCCGTCAACTTGGACCGATCTAATTCCGCGGCAGATGTGCTCTGGGTTTTCGACCGTAATATGATACATTGCGCCGCGAAACCCGCGCGTTGCCTTGAAGCCGTCCCATGCGCGTGGAATGCACGGATCAATCATTAAGCCGTCGAACGTGGGGCGGACGCCGAGAATCCACTGTGTGATTGCCACATAATTCCAAGCCGCGGTGCCGGTCAGCCACGAGTTCTTCGCTTCGCCGTGCGTCGGCGCATCGCGTCCGGCGATCATCTGCGCGTAGACGTACGGTTCGCAGCGATGAACGTCGCTGATCGCTTCACGCGCGGAGGGATTGATGCGTGTGTAATAGTCGTGCGCCTGGTCGCCGTGTCCAACGACCGCTTCGGCGATCATGATCCAGGGATTGGAGTGGCAAAAGACGCTGGCGTTTTCTTTGTAGCCGGGTGGATAGGAAGAGATTTCGCCGAGGTTCAAATAATAACGCGAAAAAGCCGGCTGCTGCAAGACGATGCCGTGCGGCGTCGCGAGCTGCTCTTTCACCGATGCCAGCGCTTTCTCCGCGTGTCCATCCGCGAGACCGATGCCAGCCATGACGCACCATCCCTGCGACTCGATGAAAATCTTGCCCTCGTCGCATTCGTGCGAGCCGATCTTGCGCCCCGCGGCGTCGTCCGCGCGACGCAACCATCGCCCGCCCCAACCATGCTGTAACCCGGTCGTCCGAATTTTTTGGGCGGCATCGGGGTAGACGACGCTGGCGCCAGCGTCGTCTACATGCCGTTCCATCAGCGCCGCGAGTTCCTCCGCGGCGACGACGAACAACCCGGCAATCAGTACCGATTCCGCGATCTTGCCATCTTTGTTCGTCGTCGTCTGGAACGATTCGCCGGGCGTGTCCGAAAAACAATTCAGATTGAGGCAGTCATTCCAATCGGCGCGGCCGATCAGCGGCAGTCCGTGTGGTCCCAGCCGGTCCAAGGTATAGCGAATGCAGCGCTGCAAATGCTCGAACAAAGGTTGTTCCGTGCCGGGCTGATTGTCGTAGGGAACGCGCTCTTCGAGGATCGTCCAATCGCCCGTCTCTTTGATATACGCGGCGACGGCGAGGATGAGCCACAGCGGATCGTCGTTGAAGTTGCTGCCGATGTCGTTGTTGCCGCGTTTGGTCAGCGGCTGGTACTGATGGTACGCGCCCCCGGATTCCAACTGCGTCGCGGCAATGTCGAGGATGCGCGCGCGGGCGCGCGCCGGCGCCATGTGGACCGCGCCGAGCAAGTCTTGGTTCGAATCGCGGAATCCGATCCCACGCCCGATGCCGGACTCGTACAGCGACGCCGAGCGCGAAAGGTTGAACGTCGCCATGCACTGGTACGCATTCCAGAGATTGACCATCCGGTTCGTGTGAACGTCCGGCGTTTTGACCTGGAAGCGCTCCAGCAAATCGTCCCAGTGCGCGCGCAGCGCGTCGAACGCGGCGGCGACGTTCGCCGGATCGCGATAGCGCGCGATGACCGGCGCAACCGTGCGTTTGTTGATCGTCTGCGAGTTTGGCGGATCGAATTTCTGATCCGGCGGATTCTCGTGATAGCCCAGCAAGAAAACGATTTGCCGGGTCTCGTTCGGCTGCAAAGTCACCGGCACGTGATGCGAGCCGATCGGCTGCCAGCCCTGTGCGATCGAGTTAGTGGATTCGCCGCGTTCGACGACTGCCGGGTTGTCCCAGCCGCGATACTCACCGAGGAACGCTTCTCGCTGCGTGTCGAACCCGGCGAGCGTCTCGGAGCCGGCAAAGTACGCAAAGTGATTGCGGCGTTCCCGGTACTCGGTCTTGTGATAGATCACTCCGTCGGAAACTTCGACCTGGGCGGTGTTAAAGTTGCGTTGGAAATTGGTCGCGTCGTCTTGCGCGTCCCACAGGCAGAATTCAACCGCGGAGAAAACCGAGAGGTGCGCGGCATCGGCGCGTTGATTGGTCAGCGTCAGTTGCCAGATTTCAAGAGTCTCGTTCAGCGGGACAAAATATCGGATCGCGGCGCGAATGCCTTGATACGTGGAGGCGATGACCGTGTAGCCGAGACCATGCCGGCAAGTATAATCTTGCAAGTCGCGCCGCGTTGGCTGCCACGTCGGCGACCAGAATTGCCGGGAATCGTCGTCGCGCAGATAGACGTACCGCCCGTTGGAATCCAGCGGCGCGTTGTTGTAGCGATAGCGCGTGAGCCGGCGCAGGCGCGCGTCGCGGAAAAATGAATAGCCGCCTGCCGTGTTGGAAATGATTCCAAAATAATCTTGGCTACCGAGGTAGTTGATCCACGGAAGCGGCGTATCCGGCTGGGTGATCACGTACTCGCGATGTGTGTCGTCAAAGTGTCCGAATTGCATATTTATCGTTGGAGGTTGTTATTCAGATAGGATTTAATCACCCACATGATCCAGGACTGGCCGCGCCACTCGACGAAGGCGGGTCAACTCATGGAATATCAAGACCAACATAGCCATCAGCACGAAAGCTGTAGCCATCATTTCCAAGCCCGCATTTTTCCCAAGCGTGCCAAACAAGCTGGGCAGGATTGCCGAGCCAATGCCAATCGTCCCCATTTGCAAACTGATGGTATTCTCCGCATGTTCCGCGCCGACACGCTGTGCCGTATCGCTCATCAACATCGGGAAAACGGGCGCCTGCGCGAAACCAACGACGACCAGTCCCAGTAGGGCGACGGTGCTCGCAGGATTCCACCAGAACAGGAACGTGCCTGCCACCATACCCAGCATTGCGAACCGTAAAATGCGCGTGATCTCGAAGCGATCAGCAACTACCCCTAACAGGATGCGTCCCCCGGTAAACGCGCCCCAGTAGATACTCACGCACAGCCCGGCGATTCCCGGAGCAATCGCACGTGACTCGGTCAAAAGGGTGTATGCCCACTGACCGATACCGATTTCTGTTCCTACATAGATGACGAAAGTCGCCATGCTAAACCAGACGACCGGCGTTGCGAGTGTTTCGGCGAAGCCAGCCCGACGGATAGGTTTATTTTCGACAGTTTGAAACCCTTCCGTGCGCCATTGACGACGGGTAAAAGCAAACATCAGGATGATTGCCGTCAGCGTTACCCCAACGATGGCGTAGCCGGACTGCCACTTTAGGTTCTGTTGCAGAACAAATGTCATAATCAGCGGACCGAAGGTAATGCCTAACCCGAAGCTGGCATGTAGCCAACTCATCTGCCGCGCCGCATGATAAGTGGCGAAGTACAAATTCAGACCAGCATCGAGAATGCCGCTGCCGAAGCCGAACACCAGTGTGAATGCAATCACAGTGACCCAAGTCGATGAGACCGCGATGCCGAACATACACGCGCCCATCAGGCTGACTCCAGTCAGTAACGTTAGTCCGCTACCAAAACGGGTCATTAGTCGTCCGATGTAAAAACCCGACAGCGAATACGCTACGGTTTGCGCAAGGAATAGTATGCTAACGGCGTCAAGCGGCAGGCGAAACTCTTTTTGCATCGAGGGCCACGCCAGCCCTAACAGCCCCGATGTTAACCCTAGCCCGATAAATGCCGCAAAAGCAATTGCGACCGTCTGTTTCCCCACGGATTTAGAAACCATGTCAAAAATGGGTAATGTCAGTGATGCCGCACCGATTAGCCGAAGGAGTGGCGGATGGTTGTGTTTCGCAACAGCGGAAACATTCCTGGGATCGACAATCGCATGTTCAACCGGTCGTCAAGACTCTTGAACTCATCGAGCGTGTCCATGCACTTGCACGAGCAATCCATCGATGATCTCGTCAGCTGGCGCGGGGAGCGCGCTTTCACGAAACTGCAGGAGATCACGCAACGGCATGTCCATCACCATGCTCATCGCGTCCATGCCCATCGCGCCATCCTCACTCTCGCCGCTTCCAAACAGAGTTGCCATTTGCGCCAGGAGGTTCTCCAACAGCGGCTCAAAAACCCGCTTGCCGCGTGGGTCATCCAGCCACTCGCGCGGAGTGGATTCGCGATTCAGGATCGATGGTCGTTCCTGGGTCGATTGAAGCGTGACCGTCTTGGTGCAGCGGATGTCGGCGGAAGACGCGCCGATGAGAATGTCAAACCCGCCGTTCTCGGTGACCCATTGCTGGTAAGCCGGGTGGTAGTAGGCGAAGGCGCGCCAGTCGAGATGAATCGCGACCGTTTTGGTTTCACCCGGTTGAAGCTCGATCTTGGCAAAGCCCTTGAGCTCCTTGGGCGGACGAACCAGGTTAGACTTGTGATCGTGCACATAAACCTGAACGACTTCCTTGCCAGCCATCGCCCCGGTATTCGTCACGTCCACTTGGACGGTCAGCCCGTCCACATCTTTGAAGGTCGACGCCGAGACCGCAGGATTGCTGTAGGCGAACGTTGTGTAGCTCAGCCCGTAGCCAAAAGGGAACAGCACCGGGATTTCTTTGGCGTCGTAGTAGCGGTAGCCGACGAAAATGCCCTCGCCGTAGTGCGCCTGTCCATTCTCGCCTGGATAGCTCGTGAACGCCGGGGTATGGGCTAGTTTGAGCGGGAAGGTTTCAGCCAACTTGCCGGAAGGATTCACTTTTCCGAAAAGCACATCCGCGATCGCGCCGCCGCCCGCCTGTCCCATCATCCATGCTTCAATCACCGCGGCTGTGCCGCCCAGCCATTCGCTCATTGCCAAGGCGGAGCCGTTGTTGAGGATGACGACGGTCTTGGGTTGCACCTGGGTCACCGCTTTGATCAAGTTCACCTGCTGCGCGGTCAGATCGAGATCCGCCCGATCGTATCCTTCAGATTCTTTGAAAGTCGGCAGCGCAACGTAGAGCAGCGCGACTTGCGCCGCGCGCGCGGCGACGACCGCTTCGTCGATCAGGGATTGCTGAGAACTATTGTCGACGGCGTAGCCCTCGGCATACGTCAACTCAGTTTCCCCGGCGACTCGGCGCAATTGATCGAAGGGAATATCGATCTGGGTGGGATTGATGTGCGAGCTGCCGCCGCCCTGGAAGTGCGGCTCTTTCGCCGCGCGACCGATTACGGCAATCCGCTGCCCGTTCTTCAGCGGCAGAGTCCCATCGTTCTTGAGCAGAACGATCCCTTCCGCGGCGATCGCACGCGCAAGAGCATGGTGAGCAGCCGCGTCGAACTTGCCACCTTTGGGCGTCTGGCTCGCTTTGAAGACGATTCGCAAGATCCGGCGGACCGATTCATTCAACAACGCCTCGTCTAGGTTGCCGGTGCGGACGGCTTCCACGACCGCCTTCACGCGCCGCTCCTGAGGACCGGGCATTTCCAAATCGAGTCCACCTTTCAACGCCGCGACCCGATCATGCACAGCGCCCCAATCGGAAACGACCAATCCTTCAAAGCCCCATTCATTCTTGAGAATGTCCACTAGCAGCTCGTGGTGTTCTGAGCAATAGGTTCCGTTAAGTTTATTGTAAGCGCACATGACTGTCCAGGGCTGCGCTTTTTTTACGGCGGTCTCGAACGCGGGCAAGTAGATTTCCCGTAGCGTGCGCTCGTCCACCTCGGCGCTGATGCTCAAGCGTTTGAATTCCTGATTGTTTGCGGCGAAATGTTTGAGCGATGTGCCCACGCCTTTGCTTTGGATGCCATCGATGAGACTGACTGCCATTTCCCCGGACAAGTAGGGGTCTTCGGAATAATATTCAAAGTTGCGCCCGCACACCGGCGTGCGCTTTATGTTGGCACCGGGACCGAGCAAGACATCCACGTTCAAGGCGATGCATTCGTCGCCCAGCGCCTGTCCCATCTCGCGAATCAAGTCCACGTTCCAGGTTGAAGCCAGGCAAGAGGCGGTCGGAAAACAGGTTGCCGGCAGACTAGAGCCAGCGAGAGCATTCGCGTCCGGCACGCGGCGCACTCCGTGGGGACCATCGGATACGAAGATTGCGGGCACGCCGAGCGGTTCCACCGGCGTCGTCGTCCAGGCGGTTGCGCCGGCGCACAAGGCGGCTTTTTCTTCAAGCGTCATTTGTGCGATGATGGATTCGATGTTCATCGTTCTCTACTCCTTGACGATCAAAAAGAATCGTAAACTGATCGAATCTTGAGCGCGGCGCGCGCTTGCTCCAGTGTCCACCCTGCGGGCAGTGGACAGGAGACGGTGACCGTTCGTCCAGCCGGCAGGTCGAAATAGTTGTCGCTACAGATCACGTCTGCGTCTTGGAACGACAATTCCACCAGACGCGCCAGCGATTGGGATTTTAAGTTGATGGTCAACTGACTCTGGTCGCGGCGCAGGTTCGCCATCACGCCCGGGTTCGCTAGCGAGAGATGCTTGGTTGGAACGAAGGTTGCTACTTGCAGCGCGATTCGCCGATCACCTTGCCATAGTTCGGCGACGAAGATCAACTCGCGTCGGTTATCGTCAGAGACGCGGTCAGCAAAGTCGAGGGCGCAGACTTGCGTTGAAGACCGCGGCGCGACCTTCCCGGGCACCTCACCTGAGGTCAGAACATCACCGCCGAGTGTCTCCAATGACCAACGAACGATCCCTTCCCAGGGCGCGTCCAGATCGCTCGTCAGGTGAATGGTTTGCTCCGGCGGCTTGTCTTCGATGGAAAGCATCAGCGGCGCGTAAAAGCGGCGCGCGGCGTAATGCAGCGCCTTCCATCGACCGAAATAATCCAGACTCGACCAGGACGCCACGGGCCAGCAATCGTTGAGCTGCCAATACAGCGTCCCTGCCACGCGATCCATGTGCCGCCGCCAATGCTCCACCCCGTAGCGAATGCCTTCGGCTTGCAGCACCATGCTGAGGTAGACCAGGGATGAAAAATCTTTGGGCAGCCGAAAAGTATCGAGCATCTGTCCGACCATCAGACTGTTCCCGCTGGCGTTCTTCTGGTGTTGCTCCATGATATACGAAGTCATGTTCCAATCTGGCTCGTCAGCGTATGTGCAAATCGTCGACAGCGGCGGCAGCGCCTGGAAGCCGAACTCGCTCATAAAGCGGGGATACTGATCACGGTAAGCGGTGAATGGTTTGCGCCCGTGCCAGACATCCCAGTAGTGAGCATCACCCTGTTTCTGACCGTTGGGATCGGCGAACGGAGTGTCAGACGACGGCGAGCTGGGCCAATACGAATGATCTGGGTCTTCGGCGTTGCACCATTCGCGCAGCGTGTGGTGGAAGAATCGGTCGTATGCTGCCTTCATATCTTGCAGCTCGTCCCGGTTCCAGCCCCAATCACACCAGCCCCACTCCATCTCGTTGTTGCCGCACCAGAGTGCGAGACTGGTGCGGTGACGCAATCGCCGAATGTTCTGGATCGATTCGACCCGGACGTTCTCAATGAATTCGGGATCGTCGAGCGGGTAGACGCTGCAAGAGAAGATGAACTCTTGCCAGACCAAAATGCCGTAACGATCGCAGAGATCGTAAAAGCGTTCCTCTTCGTAGAAACCACCGCCCCAAACGCGCAGCACGTTTTGGTGCGTCGCGACTGCGGAGCGAATCAGCCCTTCGAGGTGCTCGTTGGTGATGCGGGTGGGAAATGAGTCTGCGGGAATCCAGTTCGCCCCTTTGGCGAAGATCGGCATGCCGTTCACTACCAAGACGAAAGAGCGTCCCCACTGATCATCCTGCTGGCGCAACTCGATGGTACGCAATCCGATTTGTAAAGTGCGCGAGTCGAGCGGCAGGTTCGCCGATGAATCGCTGCGGCGCAGAGCAATTTGGACTTGATAGAGCGGTTGATCGCCGTACCCATTGGGCCACCACAGTTGAGGTCGGGTGATCGGTACGTTCACCGTCGCTTCGCCACTCGCCGCGATGACTGCGTGCTCCTCCGAGACCGCGCCATCCGGCGCGCTAACGCGTACCTCAGCCACTAATGGCGACTCACTCCAACGCTGGACGGTTACCCGCGCCTCGACGGTCACGTTACCGTTCTCATGGTGCTGGCGCAGGTGTACTTGTTCCAACCGCGCCGCGGTGTACGCTTCCAGCCGGAGGTCCTTCCAGATTCCAATCGGCGGCAGTTGCGGACCCCAGTCCCAGCCGAAATGGCACGGCGCTTTGCGGAGGTAAGGTCCCCCGGGGATCGCCTGCGAGACACCTGGCATGGCGCGGACTTGTTGCTTCTCGCTGATGTAGCGCACCGGCGAGCGGAAGAGGATTTGCAGATCGTTCGCCGCGTCGCGCGCGTGTAAACAGGATTTGACGTCCCAACGGTACTGCCGGAACATGTTGTCCGTGCGACCCAGTTCCTGACCGTTGAGCGTGACTGTGGCTAGCGTATCCAGCCCGTCGCAGACAAGGAAGATTTGATCCGCAGCCAGTAGTTCCGGCGCGCAGGTGAAGCGGTACCGATACTCCCAATCGGACTCGGCAACCCATTGGACGCGCTTCTCGTTATCAGCCGCAAACGGGTCGGGGATGCGACCCAGGGCTAGTAAATCGGTATGCACACCGCCGGGGACACTGGCAGGCAGCCATTCTTCCGTGCCTGTCTGGCGAAATTCCCAGATACCTGCCAGAGATTGAATTCTCATGGTGTTTTCCTGTGAACTCACTTTTCTTTCCAAATATCCTGCAAGGCTCGATAATCTAAAAGTATGATGCCTTCTTCCTTGACAATATCTTTCGCCGGTTGAGACGTCAAAAAATCAAAATCCGTCTGGCGAATATGGTTACCACCAGGTTCTATTGCCAACAACTCTGGAGTGTCGAGACCAGGATGAACCGCCCATTCACTCAGACCAACGGGTAACTTGTGCAAAAGTTCAGAGTAATCAGCGGCTTTAGTGACCGGATCAAGGAGGTAACTGTCCAAAAAGTCGTAATCGTTGCTGGGGAAACCCCGGCTTTGCACTTGTTCAATCCAGGATCGTCCGGCAACCCGGAGTGCCAGTCCATATTCTCTTGCCAGCCTCAGCATCACATCAAAAATATCCTCCCTGCCACCGATACGCAGAGCATGCCAATCCAGGTGAGTCGGCTTTAGCCCGGCTGCCAGCACAACTTGGATCTGCGCCCTGAATTCCATTTCTAGTTGATCTAAACTGACCTGAGCCAGAAATTCCGGCATGTGTTCAAAATTGTAGAAATATCCCGCTTTGTCAATCAGGGATGGCACCTTTTCCCTGGAGGTTACTGGTCTCCAACGATAATCAACCCATTCAGAAATAACAGTGAGGTGAACGCCGAAGGGGATTTCAGGTTGATCTGCTAGGAAATGCATGGCGTGCAAAGCCCAGGGGCAGGGGACCATCAAGGTTGTGGAGCAGACTAGACCTTCCTTCAACGTGCCCAAGATGGCAGTATTTACCGAATTGCACATCCCAAAATCATCGGCGTTGATAATCAGTAGACGAGCATCAGCGGGATACCCTAGCAATCGGTTTGTTTGCCCTTGGGTTGATGTGTTCATTATTTCGCTTGCATCCAACTCAAGAAGAATGCATTACACCGTTGAGAGATCCCATGCTTCATGGATCTTGGGAACATCATTGATCAGGCGTTTGGTGTAAGCCGCTCTCGGAAGCAGAATCACTTCATCTGCCGAGCCGCTTTCAACGAATTTTCCGTGCTCCATGATATATACGCTGTCCGAAACATAATACGCCAAGCCAACATCATGGGTGATGAAAATAATCGTCATCCCAATTTCGTTACGCAAGTGCATCAGTTCGTCCAGGATGGTCGCGCGTGAACAAGCATCGATCATCGAGGTCGGTTCATCCGCCAGCAGGATCTTTGGCTTCAGCAGGAAGATCCGGGCAATCATCAAGCGCTGCATCTGTCCGCCGGAAAGCTCAAACGGATACTTGTTGGTCAATTCCTCGAACTTTAAGTTGACAAAGCTACACGCCTCGACCATCAATTCTACTTTTTTCGCGCGCGGAAGATTTCCACCGCCGCGCATGTGAATGCAATCTAACAGCACGGCATCGATCTTGCGAAAGATGTTGTAGGAGGAGAACGGATCCTGAAAGATCGCCTGAATGTTTTTCCAGTATTCCTGTTTCTTCTTTTGGGAACTGATATCGCGCTTTTGCCCCTGGAAGTAAATCTCACCCTCCGTGATGCTAATCAATCCCAAAAGCATCTTGGCTAACGTAGTTTTTCCGCTGCCCGATTCGCCCACGATCGAGACCACTTCGCCCTCGTAGAATTTGAAATCCACATGATCAACCGCGATCGTTTTCTGGCGACCGAAACCAAACACCTTGGTCAGCCCGGACCCGCTCAGGCACACCTGTTTAATCGGCATTTTTGTTGGTCCCTCTCTGATAACCATCCCTTAATACTTTTTCCGATAAGATACAGCGGTACGCGCGGTTGCGATACACCTCCAAAAGACCGACAGACATCGCCCTGCATTCTGGCTGAACGTATTTGCAGCGTTCGGCAAACCGGCAGCCCGTGGGTGGTTTTTTAAGATTGGGCGGCACCCCGGGAATCGCCGCCAGTTTGACATCCCGCAGACCTTTTTCAGGCACGATGATCGAGCCCATGAGGCCTTTGGCATAAGGGTGGAGCGGATCAAACACAACTTCTTTTGCGGTGCCCTTCTCCACAATCTGTCCCGCGTACATGATCATAATATCATCAACGACGTTGTAAAGCAGCGGAAGTTCGTGCGTGATGAATATGAGCGAACTGATGACGTTATTTTCCATTAAGGTCTTCAACATCTTGATGACCATCTTCTGAGAAGTGACATCGAGCGCCGAGGATGGCTCATCTGCAATCAACACTTTGGGTAAAAGCAAAACAGACACCGCGATCACCGTGCGCTGTTTCATACCGCCCGAAAGCTCAACCGGGTATTTTTGCAGCACTTCCGCCGGAAGCCCCAGCTTCTCAAACATCTGCCTGGCACGGTCATGAATGTCTTTCTTGGTGATGTAAAGATCGTGTGCCTGAATCACATCCTCAATAAAACTGATGATTTTTTGGGTAGGGTTGAGCGCGTTCATCGCGGATTGGGGGATATAAGCAATCTCCGTACCCAAGATCGATCTACGGACATCGTCGCGGTTCATCCCAGAGATATTATTTCCATCGATGATGATCTCCCCACTCATATAGTGCAGCGGAGCGGAGTAATAGCCCATCAGACTGAGCGCCAGCGTCGACTTGCCGCAGCCGGATTCTCCCGCGATTCCCAGCGATTTCCCTTCTTCAACCTTCAGGGAAACATGGTCCACGGCGTAAACATCTTCCTGAAACCGGGTGACGTATTTGGTGGTCAGTTCCTTGACCTCTAACATGACTCTTGCCATATCTAGTCCCTCAATGCCGGGTTAAATACCTGGTCAAGACCGGTATTCATCAAATTCATCGAGAAGGTAATCAGAGCGATGGTGACGACCACCGGGAAGAACGCCCACCATTTTCCCAGGGTCGGCGCCTGGTAGATCAACGCCCAGTTCATCATTAAACCCAAAGTTGGCACCTCAGTCGTTCGAGGTCCCAAACCAAGGATCGATAACCCCGCCTCCGCCAGAATACCCGAGGAAATCTGCAGAATCAGCGCCATAACCACATAAGAGGCGATGTAGGGCAGAATATCGGCGACGATGATGTAAACAATAGAGTGCCCGGATATTTTCGACAGATTGACATGGTCGCGATTCCGCAGCGAAACCACTTGCGCCCGTACCGCCCGGGCAGTCCAGAACCAGGCGGTAAACCCGATCACCACTGCAATCGTAACAGGTCCCCGTTTATCCTGTCCGATACTGAATGAAATCAGGATCAACAACACAATACTGGGAATGACAGTAAAGAGATTGGTGATGAACATGATGATGTCATCCACCATGCCGCCGATATAGCCCGCCAACAATCCCAGAGTCAAACCGATCAAGGTGGCGACAATACCCGCGACAAAACCAATCTCCAATGATGTGCGGGTCGCCGAAACCAGTTCCGGCAACACATCCCTACCAAAGTTATCGGTTCCCAGCGGCAACACCCGCACGTTCGCCACCTGGCTGATATTCGCGTAATCGGATTGTTTGATGGTACCTGTCTGCTCCAGGGCGCCCGTTTGCGGGTTCTTTGCTGCAATGGTCACCCCCGAGGTTGATAAAAGCCCTTTGAGCGAGGCATCGAGCCGATCATAATAATTTCGCTTGGCATTCGTCAAACCCGGAATATTCTTATTGGAGTCATAATTTTTTCCCCACTGATCCAGGAGGGCTTTGGTATTGTTGAGATCGATCTCATTTGCAGGAATCCCGTCTGCCACAAGCCAATCCTTCATGGCAATGCGATCATCATTACTCAACTTACTGGCAATACGCTTAGCCGCGGCATTATCCAGATTAAGTATGTATATAGGTGAACCAATACTGTCATAAATACTCGCATAGATCCCCGGTGGAAAGAAAGTGCCTTGCGCAATGATCGTCAATGGAGGATCTGTGATAATCAGCGGATAAACGATCACGATCAACAGAATTGCCACAAAAATGGAAAAACCAACAATAAACTTGCCAGAGTGAAAAATCTGTTGAATTGTATGCTTCATAAAAGCATCCTTCCTTAATCCGCCTGCGCCGCTTTGATGCGCGGGTCAATGACGCCGTAAAGGATTTCGATGGCAAAGTTCGCAATCAGCACCATCACCGTGATGAGCAACGAAGCGGCTGAGATCAGCGGATAATCCTGTCCCAAGACAGCATCCTTGAGCGTGGTTCCGAGACCTGGGTAACTAAAGATGATCTCAGCAAACAGCGCACCGCCGACCATGGTCCCAACCGATAACGCCAAACCGGTTACCTGCGGGAGCATCGCATTCCGAAATACGTAACCGACGATTTTTCGATCTGGGATTCCCAGAAACCGGCTGTATTTTACATAGTCCGCATTCAGCTCATAGATAGCCATGGAGCGCATGCCAATGGCTTGCCCGCCGATGGCGATCAAAACGATAGACCAGAATGGCAATTGATAATGCACGATCACAGACCAGAAAAATGTCGGGCTAAAGCTGGGAATCAGGTCAAACCCATATCCGCCCGAGGTAGGTAACCAATTTAATCCGACTCCAAAAATGACAAGCAAAATGACCGCCATGCCAAATGCCGGGAGATTGCTCACAAAAATACTGACGGGCAAGAGCACTTTATCAAAGCCCCCCTTGAGATAAGCCGCCAACGCGCCCAATGTGTTCCCGATTAACCAGCCGACGATGATCGCCGGGAGCTGTAGACCTATCGTCCACCAGATGGAAGATCCGATCACGTCTGCCACGGTTCTGGGATATTGGCTGAAGGAATAACCAAAATCGCCATGCACCACATTTTTTATATAGATAATGAATTGTTCCCACATGGGTTTGTTGGTGCCAAACAGATCGACGTATTTTTGATAGATCGCTTGGACCCCGGTTGCGTTGGTCATGCCTTGAGCCAGTCTCGCGACGATGCCTGCCACCGGATCTCCCGGCATCAGGCGGGGCAGGATAAAATTCAAGAGGAAGGCGCAAGCAAATGTAATCAAGAACCACCCCAACTTGTTGAGAAAATACCTCCGGTATCCCTTCAACGCACACCTCCGCGCCCATAGAATGGGCTTTATACCAATCAGGTGACAGTCACTTGGTCAGACCAGATATGGCTTTACTGCTTCAGAGCTTTGCCGTTACAAACGCAAAGTGACGGTCACCTGACGATTGCAATAGACAGCCATGTTCCGGGGCTGGCGGAACATGGCTGCTCTTGCTAGATCACGGTTTACTTTGCACTGACGAGCTTCACGTTATAGAGACCGGCGATACTCCAACCATCCGTCATGTCGAGCGGCGGGACGGGCGGGTTGGTACCGTCACCCTGGTGAGGGAAGCCGGTCCAAACGGTCTCGTTCACAGCATGGAACGACTGTGGGCGATACATGAGCGTGAAGGAGGGAACATCGGTCAGGTACATCTTGACCAATGCCGTGTAGTCTGCCTTCAGCTTGGCGGGGTCGGTCAACGTGGGGATCTCATTGATCAACTTGTCGGCGTCAGGATTCTTGTAGCCACCCCAGTTGCCGTTCCAGTTGTTCGCCACCCCAACGTATCGAGAGTTCATCAGATGGTCGATGCGTCCCCATGGCTGAGTGGGGCCAGCGCCGTCACTCCACATCATTAAGATGTCATAGCCGGCGGGGAGCGGTGTATCCGATTTGGTAACGACGGTTTGATACACAGACCACTCGGGGTAGTTGGTCGTAATGTCGATGCCGATCTTCTTCCCAGCGGCAGCAACCACTTCGATCGCCGCCTGCCAGTCGGACCAGCCATTGGGGCAGGTGGCAACATAGTGAAGGGTCTTACCCTTGTATTGGCGCCAGCCATCGGGACCGACTGTAATACCAGCTGCATCAAGGAGTTTCTTAGCGCCTTCGATGTCGTTGCCACTCCACTGCAGGTCCTTGACGGCAGCATGGTCGTAGAGGGCTTGTTCGCCAGGGGTCGGGTTCATGAGTGAGCGCGGAACCTGATCGAAGGTAGCCGATTGGTTGGTCATGGCGTTAGCAATAATGGTGGGATAGTCAACCGCCATAGCGATCGCCTTGCGGACAGCAACCTGGTCCAAACCGTAGGACTTTAAGTTGTAGTAGGCGGTTGGCAGACTGGCGCCAATGCCATAAGGAGCATTGGGCAGGTAGGTGGAGATAGGAAGCCCATAGTTGAGCCACAACAGTTGAATATTGGAATTGAACTGCTGGCTGACATCCACTTCACCTTTTGCGAAAGCGACAGAACCGGCGGCGTTGTCCTTGAAGATCGTATGCGCCAGGTACTTTGGAATCGGCAGCTTGCCAAACATGGAAGCATCCTTGCCCCAGTAGTTATCATCACGAACGTAGACAACCTTCGAATCGTCCGCAAAGAACTTGTGATAGGGGCCGGAGTAAACGACGTCCTCCGCGGGATCCGCCAAAAACTTGGTGGCATCGCCGCCGGTGCGCGCTTCCAGTTTTTGCGTCCAGGCTTTCTGGTCCACATAGTTTCTGCTCAGGTACGAAGCGACGAGCAGAGGATTGGTTGCTTTGCCGTCCGCACCCAGTTTGGCTTTGACCACTACCGTCTGCGGATCGACCGCTGTAATGGTGTCGATGTAATCCTTAAAGGAAGCACCGTCATTGTCGTTGTACTTGAGATGGGTTGCCCAAGTATAGGCGACATCATCGGCGGTCACCGGGGTGCCATCGCTCCATTTGGCGGCTTTTTTGAGCTTGAAGGTGATCTGCGTCATTCCCGAGTCCCACGTAAACGGTCCATCCGCCAGCAGAGGATACACCTTGCCATCCAGCATGTCGAACAGGTACGGGGTTTCGAACATGATGACACGAGCGCTGTCCTGTTCGGCGATAGCCATGGCATTATTGCAGTTGACGGAGTACGGATTCCAACAGACAACCGCACCCCACTGTTGGCCATTGAAGTACATGGTTTGGTTGCGGGGCAGAGTGCCTGCCGTTACCGGGGCGGCGGTGGGCTGAACGACGACGGTCTGCTGCGCCACGACCGTCTGAGGAACCACAACCGTCTGCTGAGCGACGACGGTCTGCGGAACTACGACGGTCTGCACTACCGCGGCGGGCGACGTAGGCGCCGCGCAGCCCGACATGATCAGCACGGCTGTAACCACGAGCAAAAACAAAACAATCAACTTACGCATTGTAATCTTCTCCTCTCTGAGATTGGGGACAATCGAACAACGATGGTTGGGGTGCTAAAGTCCTAGGTCAGTCATCACCTCCTTTGGACCACGTTCTCCTGGCTGGGAGTTGTGGTTCCATTGCTTTCATCAGGTGTGCTCGAACCGGTCGACGCGCGAATAACCAGTTCAGTTGGCAGGATTACTCGACGTGGATGCGAGTCCGGATTCGAGATCAAGTCAATCAGCGTTTCCGCCGCGACGACTCCCGCGCGATGGATCGGCTGACGAATGGTGGTGAGAGGTGGATCCATGTGCGCCGCAAATGGGACATCGTCGAATCCGGCAAGCGCCATGTCTTGCGGAACGCGCAGGTTGGCATTGCGCAATGCGCGCAGTGCTCCGACCGCCATGGAGTCGCTGGCGACGAACACGGCATCGGGTTTGAAGGGGATCAAGCGTTGCATGCCAGTCTGACCACTGGCTTGGCTAAAGTCGCCTTGGGCTACCAAATTGGGATCAGGATCGATTCCGTTCGCGCGCAAAGCGGCGAGGTAGCCTTGGAGACGATCCATGCCGGCAATCATGTTCTTAGGACCGGTGATCGTACTAATCCGGCGATAACCTTGTTGCAGCAAATGCTCGACGATGAGGCGTGCACTGCCGCGATTGTCTACATCGATATAGTTGAGTTGATCTTTCTTTGGAGAACGACCGATCATCACAAAAGGCATGCGGCTTGTCTTTAGCGCCTCCAGAACGGGATCGTTCAAGAGGTGCGAGGCGATGATCACGCCGTCAATCAAGCCATTGTGCAGAATCTGTCGCATCGTGCGGCGTTCATATTCTGGTTCTGCAATCCACAGCATCACGGAATGATCGTGGGCATTGCACGCGGCAGAAACGCCTTGAATGAGGAGAGGAAAATAGGGATCGGCAAATAACGCCGACACACCCATGGGGATAACCAAACCGAGGATACGCGTCCGTCCGGCAGCTAGACCACGCGCGGCAACGTTGGGATGGTAATCCAAACGCTGGATAATAGCCAACACACGCTGACGGGTCTTGGGGTTCACGTGGGGATCATCATTGATGACACGTGAAACCGTCGAGCGGGAGACCTTAGCTACTTTTGCGATGTCTTCGAGTGTCGCCACGCGTGACCTCTACGTTGAAGCCGACGTACTGTGGGCGGTCTAAGAAGCGCTCCCGGATCGCTGAAAAGCTACGGTCAAATCGCCGGGAGATCCTTTTTGTCTCTTATTTATGAGAGCGCTCTCATTATATAGCGAAACAACACAAATGTCAAGAAAGCTGTGCGATTCCAGACCGCGCAATTCCATTATTTGGCGATTCGCGGGAAAGAACAAAATGGGCGAGCATCGCTGCTAGCCGAAGAGATTTGTTACCGCGCGGGGGTTATGCTACAATGCCGAAGCCATCCGGCAAGATTTTCTCACCCTACTCGGAGGACTCAAATGACCAGCCAAGTCTTCTTCGGCTCGCCACGCCAGGCGCAGCTCGAAGCAAAAGAAACGCTGCCCGCCAAACTCGATCTCATTCTTGACCGATTGCATTTGCGCGATCGGGTCAAAGACGAGACAGTGGCAATTAAAATGCACACTGGCAACAATATCGGTTACTCGACTGTGCATCCGGTGTTTGTCCGCAAGATCGTTCAAGCCGTGAAGGAGGGCGGCGGTAAGCCGTTCGTCACCGATGTGAATTGGGATGTCAAAGGCGCGGAAGAGCGCGGCTATTCGTCGGAGACGCTGGGCTGTCCGGTGTATCCTGCTGCAGGACTGGATGAGAAATATTTTTACACGCACTCACGACCCTACAAAAACATCCAAGAGTGGGGTGTTGCTGGGATGATTCAAGATGCGTCCTTCTTAATCAACCTCGCACACATCAAAGGACATCCCAGTTGTAGTTATGGGGGCGCTTTCAAGAATCTCGCGTTGGGTTGTGTGATCGGCAAGACGCGTAGCGCCATGCATGACACGATGCATTATGATCGCTACTGGTTCTCAGATAAATGTCCGGACGCGGTGGGACGCAAGCGGATCGCAGAATGTTGCCCCCACGCGGCGATTGTCGAAGACAAAGAGCGACCGGGCGAAATGCATATCCATATGGAACAATGTAACGCGTGTGGTCGTTGTCTACAAGTCGCTCCACCGGGGAGCCTGAAGATTGACCCAGTCAATTTTCACTCGTTCCAGGAAGCGTGCGCGATAAGTGTCAGCATCTCGCTTTCCACCTTTGCGCCGGGCAAAGCAACACACATCAGCTTGGCTACGCACATCACTCCAGTATGTGACTGTTTTGGCTTTACGAGTATGCCCATCTTGCCCGATGCCGGAATATTTGGGTCAGATGATATTGTGGCAATTGACCAAGCGGTTTTGGACGTCACCGCGCGCACACCCCTTATTGAAGAAAACGTTCCAACTTCGATGGAAGTGCACACCCGTGACGGGCATCCATTGCGGTGGCTGCATGGACCGCTCAAAGACCCATACAAAGTGACGGAGTACGGCGAACAACTGGGATTAGGTTCAAGGCAGTATGAACTGATCGACGTGCTGCCGGTAGCGCAAATCACACGCGCATCCGTTGGTTATATCGCGGCGAACCAGTAGGTGTCTCGTCCGCAAATGCAAAAAAAAGAGACCTTCCAGGTCGCCTGTGGCGAAAAGCCGGAAGGTCTTTTCATTTCTACGGACTCGGCACCAGGGTCGGCGGCGGCAGCGGAACCGGCATCGGCGTCGCCGGCGGTACGCTGGGCGCTTTGCCACTCTTGCAATCGGCGAGTCCGCTCTGCGCTAGCGCGTTGTTCGGATCGAGCTTGAGCGACTGCTCAAAGTACGGCATCGCCTGCGCGCACTGATTCGCCTTGCCATACGCGACGCCCAGGTACGCATACCCAGCGGCGTTGCCCGGATCGAGCGTGATCGCGTGCGCGAACTGCACGATCGCGGCTTGCGGCTGATTGGCATCGACGAGCGCAATGCCTAGCTGGCTGAGCGCAGGTGTGTACGCGCCGTAAAGCGAAATTGATTTTTGGTACTCGGGAATCGCGTCCGCCGACGAATTAAAGTACTCCTGCAGCGCCTGACCGAGTTCAAAATGGCGGAAGAAGAAATCCGGTTCCAGCGTCACCGTCTGACGCCACGCATCGAGCGCGGGCGCGCGCTGCCCCTGGATCGTCAGCACCCACGCCTGCGCGCGATACGCCTCGGCGCTCTGCGGCGCAAGCTGCAACGCGGTCTGCGCCTGATCCTGCGCCTCGGCGATCGGTTGATGCGCCAGCAGGTACGCTTCCGCGAGATACGCGTGCGCATTCGCGTTCTTTGGATCGAGCTGAATCGCCTTTTCGCCCGCGGCGACCGCGTCGCTGATCTGACCGCTCCATGCCAGCGCGCGGCACAACTGCGCGTTCGCGTCGGCGTCGTTCGGAGCGCGTTGCACGGCTTGACGTGCCTTGTCGAGCGCGTCTTGTATCTGCCCTTTGAACGCCAGCGCGCGCGACCAGTGCGTCAGCGGAATTGGACTGGACGGCGCGAGCTGCGCCGCGCTCTGGTACTGCGCCATCGCGGAATCGACGTTGCTCTGCAGCAGTAACTGATCCCCCATAGCAATGAGCGGCGCGATGTCTTTCGCGGCGGCTTGCCCGCCGATGGGCGGCGGCGTTGCCAGCGCGACGGACTTGCCGCTCAAGCCGGCGAAGAAACTGCTGATCGGTTTGCCAGGAACAAAGTTGTCGATGGCGAGCCACATGCACAGCACGGCGACGACTGCGAACACTCCCGCCACGACGACAATGACCGGACCGCCAACGGGGAACTTGGGCATCGGCGGCACAGACGACGCGCGGCGCAGATGCTGCGGTGGAGGCGGAGGCGTTGCCATCGCGGGCGCGCGCAGATGTTCCGGTTGAGGCGACGCGAGCGGCGCGGGCGGCGGCGCGACGATAGGCGCGGGCGCGGGAAGTGGAACGACAACCGGTGTGCTCGGCTCCGCCGGCGCACTCGTCGCCGGCGCGGGCACAGCTGGTTGTTCCGTTGCGCGCGGCGGCTCGGTTGCCTGTACGATTGGCGCCGGAGCGGGCGGCGTTTCGGCTGCACGCGATGGTTCAGTTTCTTGCGCGACCGGCGCGGGCGCAGCCGGCGGTTCCGTCGCGCGCGGCGGCTCGGCTTCTTTCGCGACTGGCGCGGGTGGTGGCGCTTCCCGCGCGATTGCCGGCGTTGGCGTAACCGGCGCGGTTGCCGGCGGCTCGGCAGGGGGCGGCGGCGGCGGTTCCACCGGCGGCTTGCCGGGAAGCCAGCGTGCGCCGTCGAAAGTGTACCACTTGCCGCTCTGCGCGCCAATCATCCACCAGCGTCCCTGCTTATCCTGGAATCTCAATTTTTCGATTTCAATTTTGAAATCGGCTTCGGTAATTGCTCCAACGTCGAGTTTACCTTTCAGTTCGAAAAAACGTCGCTCCATTTCCTCGACGTTCATGCAACACTCCTGTCTGAGTTTTTCGCCGCGTCGACAAATTCTTTGAACAGCCGGACCATCCGGGCATCGTCGTCAATCAACCATTCGGGGTGAAATTGGACGCCGACCGCAAAGTGTCCGTTGCGCGATTCGATCCCTTCGACGATTCCATCCGGCGCGCGCGCGACGACGCGAAAACCGGGTGCGACCTGTTTGATCGATTGATGATGCAGACTGTTCACGTCGAGACGCGTCGCGCCTAACGCATGCGCCAAGCGCGACGGCGGATCGATCTCGATGGAATGCGTCAGCCGATTGTACGGCTCGCCGTGAATATGCTCGTGCCGCAGCGCGTGCGGCGCTTGCGCGCCAATGTCCTGATACAGCGATCCGCCCGCGGCGACGTTGAGCATCTGAATGCCGCGGCAAATTCCCAGGATCGGCATCTTTTGATCGATTGCCCGGCGCAGCAGCTGGAGTTCGACGGCATCGCGCGCGCGATCGATCTCGCCGCAGAACAGTTCGACCGCTTCGTCAAATTCGCCGGGGTGAACATCGACGCCGCCGGCAAGCAGCAAGCCGTCGAGATGCGTAAAGATATCGCGCAGGGTTTCCTCGCTCAATTGCAGCGGTATCGCAATTGGCGCGCCGCCGGCGAGTTCCAGTGCGCGCGTGTACGTGGAACCCACCGCAAAGCGCACGATCGCGCCATCGGTGTAGGTTCGCGTTGGAATTCCAATGAGCGGTCTCAAATCAGTCCCTTGCTATTCTGCTTCGAAATGGTTGGACAAATTTGGAAATTTGTCCAACAACCGAAATCAGTGGATTGGGTTGCTCAGCCGCCCCAGACCCTCGACTTCCATCTCGACCACGTCGCCGGGTTTAAGATAGATGGGCGGCTGGCGATAGTGCCCCACGCCGGACGGTGTGCCGGTCGCGATCACATCGCCGGGCATCAGCGTGATGCCCTGCGCGATGAACGCGATCAACTGCGCGACGCTGTTGATCATATGGTCGGTGTTAGAATCCTGCCGCGTCTCGCCGTTGACCCAGCACTGGACGTGGAGCTTTTGCGGATCGTCGATTTCGTCTTTGGAAACGATGTACGGACCCATCGGGCAGAACGTATCCAGCGATTTGCCGCGCGTGTACTGTTTTTTGCCCTTTTCGTCGTATTGCAGATCGCGCGCGCTAATGTCGTTGAGGTTGCAGTAGCCGAAAACGTAATCGAGCGCGTCGTTCACGGCGACGCGCCGCGCGCGCTTGCCGATGACGACGCCAAGTTCCGCTTCATAGTCCACTTGCTGCGTCAGCGTTTGCTCCCAGGTGATCGCATCGCCCGGACCGATGATCGCACTGGGAAATTTGGGAAAGAGAATCGGATAAAGGTTCGCGTCGGCGACGATATTCTGCTCGCTGCGATGCTCGCCATAGTTCAAGCCGATGCCGATGATCTTGGAGGGGTTCGACAGCGGCGCGAGCAGTTTGGCGGCGTTCAGCGGGAATGAAATTCCATCCACGACGCGTCCGCCGAAAAATTCCAGCGTTTCCTCCGCGGCGTCCCACGCCTCTTCGCCTTGCCGGACAAAATCGAGGACATCGGCGGCGAGATATTTCGCTTCCTTGCCGTGCGACGCTAAATACATCGCGCGCGCGAGGTTCAGATCGACGACGGCTTCGCCGCGCACAGCGCCCCAGCGCGTCTGTCCATTCGCTTCGAAGGTGACGATTTTCAAAATGCCCCCTTGTGGTTAGAAACTGGAAGATAAAAATTGGAGGTGAGCGTACAGTTTGATTTTACACCAAGTTGGGGATGCGCGCAAAGTGGGGGCGGCGCGGGGCGCGTGTCGGATAGCGCAGAATTTCCCAAACTGCTGTCTCCCGCAGGTTGAGCCAGTTGATTACCAACGCTGTTCTCGTGAATAACCTGTGGGAGGTTGAGCAGAAATAAACCGCTAATAAAGTGATGCTGAAAAAAGCGCGCTGGCTTTTTTCAGCATCACTTCGATCCAGTTCTGGTTTTCGCTTGTCCCGCTTGACCCAACCTACGGTCCCGGATCGGCGGCTCGGAACGCTAGGGAGGATCCGGGGGCTTCTCTGCGCTCAATCCATCAGTTACTTGGCACCGTTCAAACCCATCACATAGGTAATGAGATCTGCCCGCTGTTGATCGGTCAACAATTTGAGATCGCCGAATGCGGGCATGATAATGCGCGGGCTTGGACCAGATGGCGTTGATCCGTGTTCGACAAACAGATCGACATTTGCCGCGAAAACTTTGGGATCTTGATTCGCCAGGGTCGGGTCAATCGGATTCAATACTGGCACACTGCCGTCGTCTGACCCGGGGTTGGGAACGCCCTGGACGCCTTCGGGTCCGTGGCAGGTGGCACAGTACGTCCCGAACAATCCTCGACCGCGTGCCGCATCGCCTTTCAGTAAAGCTGCCGGTCCGGGCGCACCTGGATTCGACGGACGCGCTGGCTCGGGTGTGGGCGCGTTCGGCGGTGACGGTGTTTCTGTCGGCGCGGGCGGCAGTGGCGTTGCGGTCGGCAGCGGCGGCACGTTTTGTAGTTTGTGAAGGAACGCGACCACGTTGCTGATTTGCACCTCCGTCAGCGGACCACCGTTCGTTTGCAGCCATGCCGGCATCGCCGTGCCGGGGCGACCGTTGGCGATGGTTCCAAAGATTGCTTGATCGCCCCCGGTTTGAATGAACGTGTTGTTCCGCAGCGCGGGCGCGGTAACGCCCTCGGCGCGCGTGCCGTGACAGGGCGAGCAATTCTTTAGGAAGATGGGCTCGCCGATCGCGGGATCAGCTTTCGCCGAGACGGCTGGCGCGGTGGCTGCGGCTGCCGCCTGAATCGCGGGAACCAGCGTCTCCGTTGCGCCCGGCGCGAGTGAAGGAATCGGCGTGAGCGACGGTTGGGGATTCGGGCTGCTGCACGCGATTAACCATACCAGCACCCATGTCGGAGCGCCGAAGAGCAGTTTGTGTATCAACATCATCTACCTCCATACGAACGCTTCGCCGAGTCTTTGGCTCGCGCCTATTTTTTCAGACGGCGCACGTAATTGATCACGTCCCAGCGGTCCTGCACGCCCAAGTTCTCCGCGAGGCTTGGCATCGCGTCCAAGCCCTGCGTAATTACGAGAAAGATGGCGTCGTCGGAGATTCCTTGGATACTGGCGCTGGTCAGGTCGGCTGGCTTGGGCGATAAAAAGCCACTGAGTTTTCCATTGCCTACGCCGGTCGCGCCATGACAGACGATGCAAGTGACGCCGTACAAAACCTCGCCGCGCTGGAGCGAATTCGCATTCGCAGGGATCGGGGCGGTCGCGGGCAAGCCGGCAATCAGCACCGGACCTTGGACCGGCACAGCCGCTGCCGGCGCGGCGCGGCGCGGACCTTGTTCGTACGCGATGGAGATTTGATTTTCCATCTGCGTCGGGAACGAAATGGGGAAGACGCCGTACGGGACGAGCGCGCCGATAGCTCCTCCGATGACCAGGATAGTGAGGACGGCGAGCCAGAATTTACGATGTCCCACATCGGGTCCGCCGATCGCCGCCGCGATGCGTTCTTTGAAATCTTGCCAAGTCCCACCGCGTGGCTTGAACAAGGGACGCTTTTCTTCAACGCGCTGAAAGTGATGCGCGCCATTCGCCTTGAGAATGGCTTCGACTTGGTCTGCCAGTTTCTCATCCACCTCTAGCAATACGCCGATGTGTCCTTCCGTGACGCGCGGATCGTAAAGCTGCGATTTGAAAGCCGGAAAGCGATTCTCGAAGAGCATTGATAGAAAGGATGCCCACATCGTACCGAGCATCGTCACTTCAAACGCAATAATGAGCGTGGGGGGAATTGGCGTGATCGGCTGCCCGCCTTGGACCAAGGGATAGAGCAGCCATACGCCGACCGTGAGAAAGAGCGCGGTCGCCGCGCCCAGTAGCGCGCCCACAATTGCGAAACGCCAGACGCGTCCGCGGTGGCGCGGACGTCCGAGCATTTCAGGTCGATACGGCATGCCGGACATTACGGTGACTTGGTCATCCGAGATACCCACGGCGCGCAACTGTTCGATCGTATTGGCGGTAGGCGTCGCTTCGTGAAATAGCCCGAGCAACACGTAGCGTGACATCTCTTCCTCCTAATCCGGCTCCGCGCGCGTTTTGACCAGCGCACGACCGATGCGGCGCAGCCCTTGGAGCACCTGTCCTTCGTAGACTTCCCAAACAGGAATCAGGGGGATGAACCGTGAGGCGATGAGGTACAGGAAAGCCACCAGCGCAAACGCGCCGACCGTGATCAAACTCTCCGGCAGGTAAAGAGTATACACTCCCCAATCAAACGGCAAATAATTCTGCCCCAGCGTGACCGGGACGATTATATATCGTTCAAGGTACATGCCGATTTGCACAAAGAGGCAGACGACGAACAGCGCAGGGATCGAAGTGCGCACGCGTTTCGACCATAGCGTCGCCGCCGGCAGGATCACGTTCGAAAAGATCATTAGGTAGAATATCGGCGATACATAGCCGCCGGTAAGCAAGGCAAAGATCGTTTTCTCGACTGGATCCTGACCGTACCAGGGAACGAGCACATCGTTGAAGTAGAAATAGTCCCAGGCAAACGAGAGGAGCAGTAAGAATTTTGCCATCCCGTCAAAATGCTCGGGACGCAAAAAGTATTCCAGACGCATCCCTTTGCGCGCGATTGCCATGACCATGATGACCGCTGCCACGCCGGAGAAGAGCGCGCCGATGACAAAGTAGGGTCCAAAGACCGTGCTGTGCCAGCCCGGTTGAAGCGTCATCGCAAAATCCCAGGAGACGATGGTGTGAACCGAGAACATCACCGGGATGATGCCAAAGCTGAAAACGTTCAAGGCGGTTTCTTGATTGCCCCACTCCCTTTCCGTGCCTCGCCATCCCAGCGAGAGAATATCGTAGAGGGTGTGACGCCAACCGATGGTGTGATCGCGCGCCATCGCAAAATCCGGCAGCAACGCGATATACGCGAACAGGATGCTGCAAGAGAGATAGGTCAGAATGGCGGTCAAGTCCCACAGCAGCGGCGAATGGTACGAGGGCCAAATCTGCCTCTCGTTGGGGTACGGCAGCAGCCAGTAGAATTTCCACGAGCGCCCCAGGTGAACGATCGGGAACATCGCGGCGGTGATGAGCGCAAACACGGTCAGCGTTTCCGCCGCGCGGCTGATCGGTCGCCGCCACTCAACCTTGAGCACACGCAGCGCGGCAGAGATGAACGTGCCCGCGTGCCCAACGCCGATAAAGTACACAAAGTTGACGATGTAGAGCGCCCACATGACCGGCCGCTTCAGACCGGTGATGCCCAAGCCATAAAACATCTGAACCAGCCAAGTCGCGCCCCACGCGGCGACCAGTCCGCCCACGATCACACAGACAAGCCAGAAGAGGCGTCCCTGTCGGTACATTGGATCGAGTACGCCTTCGTCGATGTGCAGCGGATAGCGCGGGTCGAGCAGGAGGTGCTGCTCGCGCTCGTGCTCGATCTGATGCGCGAGGTCTTCATCCTTCGGCATCGGATGCCGCCAAATGGGACGATCGTGTTGACGCTCAGACATGGGATTCACCGCCTTTCAAATAGATCACCTGCGGCTCGGTACCCAATTCTTCGAGCAGTCTAAACTTGCGCCGGTCGGTCGCTAAATGAGCGACTTGGCTGTTGGGATCGTTCAGATCGCCAAAAACAAGGGCAGCCGGCGGGCACGTTTGAACGCAGGCAGGCAACACTTCGTTATCCTGGAGCGGTCGATTCTCGACCAACGCGGCTTCTTCGGCGCGCCGGATTCGCTGAACGCAAAAAGTACATTTCTCCATAACGCCCGCGCTGCGCACGGTCACGTCGGGATTGAGCTGCTGATTAAGCGGCTCTTCGAAAACTGGATCGAACCAGTTGAAGAAGCGCACCTTGTATGGATCGTTGTTCTGGCAATAACGCGTACCCACGCAGCGGTTGTAGACCTGGAGGTTTAGGTTCTCGCGCTCGCTGTGGACGGTCGCGTAGACGGGACATACCGGCTCGCACGGCGCGCGGGAACACTGCTGACAAAGTAGAGGCAAAAAGTGCGCCTTGATGTCGGGAAAGTCGCCTTCCCAGTATCGTTCGATATGTATCCAGTGTTGACCGCGTCCGCGGATCACCTCCTGCTCGGTGACGATGGGTACGTTATTCTCGGCGTGGCAGGCGACGACGCACGCGCCGCAGCCCGTGCATTTGTCCAGGTCAATGACCATCGTCCATTTGCGATTAGGAAATTCTGCCATGCTGATTCCTTTCTCCCGGGTGCAGGAAAACGGGCAAGCCGGATCGGTCATTGTCCGGGAAATGCTTGGTTGATGAATCCCTTCGTCACACCCAGGATGAACTCAAACGCCGCCACCGGTACTTGCTTACCTGTTCGCTCGATCTTCACTCGCACTGAACTCCACGCCAATGCGCTCCCGGTCGCACCGGTCTGGTTGCCGATGAGGCGCATTGCATTGCTGCCGCGGTCCCGCGCGTAGCGACTGTCGTCCGAATGTCCCTGTCCGATTGGAATAGCAATCGTGTCCGGGCGGATGGCGGGATAAACGTACACCGGCGCCTCGATCTCGCCGAAGGGTGAGGTCACTTTTACGATCTCGGTCATTTGGACGCCCTGTTGCGGGGCGAGCGCGAGTTGTCCTTGCTGGATTCCAAGCTTCTGCGCGGTGATTGGATGCATCTCAACCCAGGATTGCCACGCGATCGTGGTCATCGGGTCTGGCGATCCCTGCAGCCAGGGCTGGCTCGCGCCGCGTCCATCGCTCAACAGATCAGACAGGTAAAGGTGAAGAAAATAGGGGTACTCTTTTTCGTCGCCCTGAAACTGCGTTGGCGATACAGTGATGGGCGTGCGTTTTGTTTGAGGCAAAGTCGCCGCTGGCGTCTTGGTGAGCCACCAGCCGCCGTGCTGCAAAAAGCGCGCCCAGAGCACGTCGGGACCTTCGCCGCCTGCCGCGCCGGGACCCAATGGAGTGATTGTCTCTTTGAGGAAAGCAACTTCATTGGGATAGGGCAGCGCCTGAGCCGCCGCCGGGATTCGCTGGGCGAGAGTTAGCATCACATCCGCCGTCGCGCGCGCATCAAAGACCGGCAGGACGACCGGCTGCTGTCCACTCACAATGGAGGATCCCATGGATGGCGCTACGACGTCGTAGCCCCATGATTCCAGATCGGTGCGATCCGGCAGGATCAAGTCAGCCCAGCGCGCGGTCTCATCGACGATGGGGGCGAATGAAACGACAAAGGGCACCTGCTTCAATGCGTCGATAAATCCGACCTGGTCCGGCAGATCGAACGCGGGATTTGCGCCGTGAACCAGCAATAGCTTGACCGCGCCGCTTTTCATTTGCTCGATCAGTTGCTGCGCAGCGGCGAAGGACGACGGCGCGGGTTTCGAGAGTGGTGGCAGCGTCGCTGGCGACGATATGCCCAAGCCCGTCGAGCCCGCGATGAGGTTTAGTGCTTGCACTGCTGCAGCCGCATCTTCGGCATTATTTCGACCCGTCAGCGGGCTGCCGGGGATTGCCACGGGATGTTCTGCCGATGTGAAGACGCGCGCAAGGGACAATAGATCGTCCACGGTCAAATCGCTCGCGGCAGCAGCATCCTTCAGGTCGATTTTTCCTGCTACACTCTGTGCGCGCGCTTGCCAATCCGCCGGTCCCAGTTTTTGGTCGGCGATGATGGACGCTATCGCTTGTGCAATCATTCCCTCCGACCCGGGACGGACAGCCATCCAGCGATCGGCTTTCGCGCCGGTGGTGGACATACGCGGCTCGAGCTGAATCAGGTAGCCGCGCTTGCCAAGCGGCTGGCTGCGAAATTGCCCGTAATCTACACCGTACCGCACTTGGGAGAGCCACGTCCCCAGCCAGTCTGCGCCGAACGAGAGAATCACGTCGGCATGCGTGAGATCATAGCCGGGCAACGCGGCGGTGCCATAGAGCCGCTGGTTTGCTTGGCTCAAAAGTTGATACCCGTGCAGCGCCGTGTACAGATCGAAGATAATGGGCGCCGGCGCGCCTACCGCAAGACTAAATCGTTTGAACAAATCGTACAGGTGACCGGACATCGTTGCGCCGCCCCAGATCGCGATGCCGCTGCCGGCGGCTTGCGTTTTGGAAATAAGTGTGTTCAGCGCCGCGTTCCAGGAAAGCGCGGTAAATTGCCGCGAGCCGCGTGGCGTCTGCTGGACTGGACTTGCCAGACGGTCGGGATGATAGAGGAGTTGAAGCCCTGCCTGTCCGCGGGCGCATAGTTTGCCCTGATTGAGCGGATGTTCTGGATTGCCTTCGATCTTGAGGGCGCGTCCGTTCATTATGCGGACGACGATGCCGCAACCCGCCGGGCACTGGCGACAGGTGCTGGCGTACCAGGTGGCTTTTCCCGCGAGTTGTTCTTCCGGCGGCTGCACGAACGGTTCGAGCACGACCCAGGCACGCGGCGGCAGGCAGCCGGTCAGAACGGCGGCGGCGGTGCTGAACGCGCCGATTTTGAGAAATTCGCGGCGGCTGATCCGATGTGGCATATTCACCTCCGGTCGGAGATCGAACTCGCGCTCTACTGGTGACAAACCGCGCAGTCTCGCAATTGTGCCGCGTTCGGCTGTTGCTCGTGGCAACTGAGACACCAGCCCATGTTCATCGTTGTCACCGCTTGGTCAACGGTCATGTGACCGACGTCGCCATGACAACGTTCGCAGTTCAAGCCCGCGGCGATATGAGGACGATGGCTGAAATAGACAAAGCGTGGCAATCGGTTGACGCGAACCCAGGGGATCGGCTGCTGCCGTTGGTAGTAGCCGGCGACCTGTTGGATCGCCGGGGCGGTGGCGGCGATGGTTCTGTGACAACCCATGCATTTTTCAACGCTGGGAATGCCGGCGACCGGCGACCGCATCACATCGGTGTGGCAGAACAGGCAAGGGATGCCCGCCTGAACCATCGTCACGTGGGGAAAAGCGATGGGCTGTTGCGGCGCGGCGTGGGCTTGCGCGGTGGAGAGGGAATACCCGGCGACGAGGACGATCACGATAATTGCTATGCCGGCGATCAGTAGCCATACGCGTGGAGTGCGAGCGATGATGCGCATACGTCCTCCTGCTCTGACGAGCGGAACCGGCTGCCATCGGCAAATAAAAAAACGACTGTTGAATTCCAACAGCCGTCTACGCCATGTGCTCTCCCTGATCGCGCGCGGGCGGACTAGACCTGTTCGACCGCGCGATAGACGTGAGAGGAGCGTTCGGTGGCAATACTACTACGGACTATTTCGCGTGTCAAGTGGAGCAGTGCTCTGGGGTAAAAAATTGAGCGGGTACGTGGTTTGGCAATGTCACATTCATTTCTTGCCACACGCAGAGCGTCCTACGGATTTTCGCAGAACATTTTTTATCCTTCTGTGTGGCGCGTAGCGTGTGGCTAATCGGACATTGCCCAAGTTGTCACATCGGCTAAAACCCAAGCCCCTGAGCGGCGAAGCGAAGCAACCTTCAACATTCGCTAGTTGGAGATTGCTTCGACACAAAAAGCGCGCCTCGCCATGACAGCGCAGTTATGGCAATTCCCAGAAGCCGAACAGACTAGGCTCTTAGCAAGTGGTGCTGACGAAGGAAGCTGATGATGTCCTGTCGACTGAGCATTCCCAACGGATGTCTTTCCGCGACGACGGCAACTTCATTCACTTGATTCCGTCTCATCTCCTCTATCGCCAACCCCCGCTTGGTGTCCGGTTGAACTGATTTTACCGCGATGATTGGCGTCATCACTTGAGCGGCAGTGATGGTCCGCCATTCACTTCGCGGCGCCGCATTGATTCTCTGCCATGACAGCACACCGATCAATCCCCTGTCCTGTTGCACCACAAAAGCGCGCGCCTTAATATCCGGCAGATGCTGGTCAACGAGTGTTTGAAGGGTGGTCTCTGGCGTCACCGTGATGTAACTCCGGCTCATTACCTCCGATACCGCGTGACTTGCCAACGCCTCATGCAGCGATTGTTCCTGCAGCTCTGCTGAGGCGGTGTTGAGCAAGAACCAGCCGATCAATGCTATCCACAGACCGCCGATATCGCCGGTAGAGACTTGCCAGATACCAAAAGCGATAAAGAGGAAGGCGACGACGCGCCCGAGGTTCGCGGCGATGCGCGTGGCGCGATTCAAGTCGTCGGTGACGCGCCAGACGATCGCGCGAAAGACGCGCCCACCATCGAGCGGAAAGCCCGGAATCAAATTGAACAGCGCCAGCGAGCCGTTGATGAACGCGAGATATTTCGCGAGCACGAACAACGGCGCTAGCGCAGCCGAGCTGATTTCCAATGCGGCAAACAGCGCGGCGAGCGCGAAACTCACGATTGGTCCGGCAATCGCGATCAGAAATTCGGCGCGCGCGTTCGGCGGCTCAGCGCCGATTTCCGCGATGCCGCCAAAGATGAAGAGCGTGATGCGGCGTACCGGAACCTTGAACCTTAGCGCGACAACCGAGTGACCCAGCTCGTGCAACAGCACGCTACCGAAAAATAGGATCGCGGTGAATGCGCCCAAGAACCAATACGCGGCAGGCAACGCATTGGCGATTTCAAACGGAAAGTACCCCGTCGCCAGCGCCCAGGTGATCAGCGCGAAAACCAGAAACCACGAATAGTCTAGTCCAATCGAGATTCCCAAGATGCGTCCCAGAAAAATTGTTCGCTTGTTCATCGTTACCTTCTTACGGTTGAATGGGCGTCCAACGCTCTGCCGATTTCCGCGCCCATTCCCTCGCGCCGGCGGAAACGACTTGCCACGCGCCGGAGCCATCGGCAATGCGTCAATCTTCTGTTCTCTTGCCCGCGCGGTGAGCGGCGCTCTCACGAGCGCCGCCCTACCACAAAACCTACCCTAAATTCGACCGCCCTGGCATTATCGTTTGCCGAGCGCGAAAATCACGCGTTTGCCGGCGCGGGCATTTTCGGCTCGTTCGTGCCGGTGTGGAGATCAAGTTCATCCGCGCCGGTAGTCTGCAAAATGCTTCGGGCACGTCCAACCTGTTCGGTGGTCCCGTGAGCGATCAGCAGATACTTGCCGCCGCGCAGTTTTTCTTCGTACTTGAGGATATGATCTTTGGACACGCCCCAGCCGACGAGCGCGCCCAGCACTCCGCCGCCTGCAGCGCCTGCCAGCGCGCCTTCAATTCCACCCAGCAGCATCGCCGCGAACGGTCCGGCAACCAACAACGGACCGAAGCCGGGAACCCAGATGAACGCCGCGCCGATGAGCAGCCCAAACAGTCCGCCCACCCACGCCCCGGTGCCTGCGCCGGACTTGGCGACATCGCCGGCGGTCACAAAGCCGTGAACTTGTTTTTCGCTCTCCAGGTCTTGGGCAACGATCGAGATTTGCTTGACCGGGAAACCGCCTTTGTCCAACTGTCGGACCGCCTCTTCGGCTTTCACCATGCTATCATAGACGCCTACAACGCTTGTGTTCGACATTTTTGCTCCTTTTGTCTCGAAACTTTCACACGTACTCTACCACGCGCCGGGTCGTTTTGTCTTTAAGTGAGACTTGTGGCGACCTTAAGGATACCTTATCCGCACGCGATTTCCCGGCAGGCGCAATTCACAACCGAGTTCTCGCTGCCTGGCGAGCTGAAAACGTAATCGTCTGCGTGGTCGTCATTGACCCAATCGGTCCCGTCGAGGAGATAACGAAATTCATACCGCGTATGAGCATCCAACTCCAACGTGATCGTCCATTCTCCTCCGTCGCGCTGGCGGAGCGGATGAGAGGCGGCATCCCAGTGGTTGAAATCGCCGACCAGATAGACCTGGGTCGCCCAAATACACCCCGGCAATTCGAAGGTCACCAAGACCTTGTCTCCATTCGACGCAAACATTTTGTGGATCATAAATTTCTCTCCTCGACACTTGTGTCTTACCCGCAATCATAGGCAAACGATGGGGGCGTGTCGATTTGTTGATCGACAAGACGGTTGATCGTCTATGCGTCGGCGTTGTGGCGATATCGAAGTATCGGTTGGCTAGGGCTGGGGAATCGATGTCGTGGACAGAGTGGTAGATGGAGCAGCGGGTGCGGTGATGACCCAACCCACATTCGTCCCGGCAAGTGGGTGCGCCAATTCACCATTTTGTACCTGCATACCGGCCAGGTTGATACGATAGTCGCCGTTCGTACCGACGTTATAGTATCCGCTGTTCTCTGTGATACGGTTATCGGTTACGATGAGTTGCAGCGGCTGGTTGAACTGGCTGATTAACTCGTTCGTCTGGGCATCCCGCACGTTCAAGGCAAACGCCAAGATGGGCGTTTCCCCGTGCGGCGCTTTGGCTTGGAACGTCGAAGGGTTGCCGGAAAGCACGACGAATTTCACCGGCGCGCTGAACGCGCCCGGCGGGACGAAAATGCTGTACGTGCCCACTGTGATCGTCACGGCATCCGTCGGCGTGATGTCCTGGGTCGCGCGGATCGTCGGAAAGCCGTGCCGCGTCCAGTCGACTGCGCCGGCGGCGGGCGTCGCGCTCGCTGAACCTGCCGGTGGCAGTGTGACGACCGACCACAGGTTGTCCAAGCCGTTGCCATTCGTGTCGCCGCTGGTCTTGTCGCCGGCATAGCGATACAGCGGCGCGTCGTTGTACAAAATCTGGTACGCGCCATCCGCGCGTTCAAACTCGCCGATGTTGCCGGCGATTCCCGGCGCGGCGATGGGCGTCACGCCCTGGGGAATGGTCAGCGGCAGCCAAAGCTTGGCGCAAGCGCCCGTGCAGTTGCTCGCGTCCGCCGTGTCCTTCTTGTAGGTGTAGAGCGTCATGTTCTGCGCGTCGGTGAGAATACTTCCCAGTTTCACATTTTGGGAAATCCGCACCACGGTTTCTTGCGCCGGCGTCATCGCTAGAACAGGCACGCTGATCGGCGCGGTGGTTGGCGCGGGAACTGGCGTCGCGATGGACACTGCCGTTGACGCTGGCAGCGCGACGGTTGGCGTCGGCGCGCCCGCGCACGCGGACAGTGCAAGCAGAGTAACAACCAACAGCGACGCGAATACGAATGGCTTAATGGCGGTAAATATTTTTGCCTCGCTTTTGCGGAAAGATTGAGCTGCGATCAGGAACATGGCTAATCGCGCTGCCCGGTGAATCGCAGTAGCAGCAAGAACAGGTTGATAAAGTCGAGGTACAACGCCAGCGCGCCGAGGATCGCGGCTTTTTGTCCTTCGCCGGTCGCGACGTTGACCACGCGGTTCATGTTCTTGATTTTCTGCGTGTCATACGCGGTGAGACCGACGAAAATCAGAATGCCGACGAAGGTCACGATCCAGTAGATAATCGAGTTCGCCAGAAAGATGTTGACGACCGACGCGATGATGACGCCGATCAGTCCCATCAGCAAGAGATTGCCGAGACTGGTCAAGTCGCGTTGAGTGACATAGCCGTAGACGCTCATTACTCCAAACGTACCGGCGGTGACGAAAAATGTCGCGGCGATCGAGGTCGCGGTGAACGTCAGGAAGATGATCGAGAAGGTGACGCCGTTCAGCGCCGCGTAACCAATGAACACCAGCGTCGCCAGTTCCGGCGACATTTTCCGGACGAGCATGGCGAGAACGCCCACGGCGGCTAATTCGGCGATCAACAGAGCGAAAAACAAGATCGGGTTGCCGATGATCGCGTTTGCAAGCGCCGGCGTTGCTGCAACGGTCATTGCGACCACGGCGGTGGTCAGCAATCCCAAGAACATCCAGGCGTACACACGAGCGATAAAGCTATTCAGTTCGGTTTGTACTTGAGAGAGTGTAAACGAATTGAGACTCATGGTTCAACTTCCTCATCAGACCCGAAGGGTTCCGGATAACCCTTCGGGTCTGGGACAAGGGTTATTGCAAGCCGGCTGCCTTGCAGACATCGGCATACTGGGTTGTGCAAATTTGCTGTACGCTCCAGAAGCCATCCTTCACGACGGTGTCTTTGATGTTGGCTTGCGTCACGGCGACGGGCGTGAGCAGGATTGACGGCACATCCATCTTGCCGTTGTTCACGGTCTGGCTATTCGTCAACGCCGCCGGTACCGGCGTCTTGGTCAGCAGATCATACGCCAGTTGCGCAGCAGCGTATGCCTCGGGCTGAATGGCTTTGTAGACCGTCATGTACTGCTGCCCGTTCAGGATGCGTTGAATCGCCGCAAGTTCGGCGTCCTGCCCGGTGATAGGCGGAAGCGGAGAGAGGCCGGCAGCTTTCATCGCCGCGATCGCGCCGCCGGCGGTGCCATCGTTCGCCGCGTAGACGCCGTCGATCTTGTTGCTCAAGGCGGTCAGCGCCTGCTGCATTTCGGTCTGCGCTTGATCGGGGCTCCAGTCCGGCGTGTCGTACTCCTTGCCGATCGTCAGTTTCCCCGCTTTGACCAGCGGGTCGAAGATGCTGTGCGCGCCTTGCTTGAACAGTTTCGCGTTGTTGTTGGTTGGCGCGCCGTTGATCATCACGATCGTCGGGTTGGTTTTACCCATCGCGTTCAGTCGATCAACCAAACTCTGCGCCTGGAGTATGCCGACTTTTTGGTTATCGAACGAAATGTAATAGTTGACGCCTGTCGAATTCAGGATGAGTCGATCATAGGCAATGACCGGCACGCCCTGCGCGGCTGCCTTGTCCGCAATTTCCGCGGCGGCGGCTGAATCGACGGGATCGAGCACGAGCACTTGCGCGCCATTCGTCAGCGCGGCTTCCGCTTGCGACAACTGGGTGTTGGCGTCTTGGTTCGCGTTGCTGTACAAGACCTGGCACTTGGGGCACAGACGCGTCAACTCTTTTTCAAAGTTGGGGCGGTCTTGGGTCTCATAGCGCGCCGTCTTGGATTCCGGGAGCAAGAGCGCAATCTTGCCGCTGGCGGCAGTTGGCTCAGGAGAAGTGATGACCCAGCCAGCCGCCGCGCCCGCGATAGGGTGCGTCAATTCGCCGGCTTGCGCTTGCATTCCCGTTGCGTTGGCGGCGTACGCGCCATCCGATGCGATATTGTAGTACGCGCTCTGGGCAGTGATGTCGCTGCTCTTCGCCGTGAACGTCACCGGCTTGTCGAACTTGCCGACGAGTTGATTCGTCTGCGTGTTCACGACCTTGAACGCAAAGTCGAGGACGGGCTGCTCATTGGCTGGCGCGTTCGCCAAAAAGCGCGCGAGGTCGCCGGTCAGAATTTCGAATTTGACCGGCGCGCTGAACGCATCCGCCGGCACATTGACGGTGAAAGGTCCCGCCGTAATGGTCGCGGCTGTGCCCGGCGTAATGTTCTGGCTGGCTAAGACAGTCGGAAAACCGAGTTTCGTCCAATCAGACACGGTCGCTGCTGGCGCGGTGGTCGGCGCAGCCGTCGGCGCGACGGTCGGCGCGGTCGTCGATGTGGCTGCCGGGGCAGTCGTCGGCGCAGTTGTTGGGGCGGCAGTCGGCGCGGTCGTTGGCGCAGCCGTTGGCGCGGTCGTCGCCGCCGGCGGTACAGCGGTTGGCGTAGGCGACGTAGCGCACGCCGATAGCGCAATGACCACGATAGCAATCAGCGGAGCGAGGATCGCAAATCGCTTGAGTTGATTTGGCATTTTTGAACCTCCCTTGAAGTAACTTGTAAAACCAGGATCGATCGCGCAATGCGCGGAGTGCGGCATAAGACGAGTCGCACCTTCGAGCGCAGTATAAATCCAGGCAAGCCCGTTTGACTTTATAGAACGCTAAAAGCATACTTAAGGCAACCTTATGCCGAGATCAGCCATGAAATAGAGAATGCACCGAAATGGACCACTTCGGTGCATTCATCGAAGATCAGAGCGATTACCGCGCGTCCGATGAAAAAATCGGTGTAACGCGCTGACACTACTCCGGTACAAAAAGGAGCGCCGCTTCGAAGCCGACAAACTCCGAAGCGGCGCATCCACACGAGTCCGGTTATCTCCCCCCGCAGACGCCGACGGGAGGAGATAACCAATCGAAAAGGAGGAGAAGAAGTACGCCTTGTACCAAAACAAAAAACCACAGGGGAAGACTGTGGTTTCGAAAGCGCGCAATCGTTCTGCGCCTCACCGTCTTGTCCCCTTCAATGCCTACGAAGTTAGCTGACGGGTTAGGGCTGAAGGATACCCCTCTCGCTTGGCGAGATACACCCCGGTCGTTGGTTCCTCCGTTCTCTCTTCAGGGAAAGAGAGATTAGGCAGACAGCTATTCAATTTTCTGTTCCGACTATACCACAAGAACCGATTTCTGTCAAGCAAAAATTTTGCAAAAAATCATCGCCCCGCGTTTATTGCGCGCGGCAAAGATTGCTGGTATAATCTCCATCAATCAAGAAACCTGAAGACGGGTACACCGCTGTGCCCATCGGCAATTGCCGATGGGTTTTTGTTTTACTGGAAATTCTGACGATGCCTCCGATTACGCTTCAAGAACTCATCGCGCTCGCGCTTCCTGCCGAGACGCGCGTGCTGGCTGGACATTCCGCGCTGGACCGCGCGGTGACCTGGGTCATCGCCGCGCCTGCGGCGGATGTCACCGCGCGCGCCGTGCCCGGCGATTTTGCTTTTCTGCTGCCGCCGTATTCGAGCGGCTGGTCGTCCCAGATCGCGCAGCTTCCGCGCGCGGGCGTCGCGGGCGTCGCCGTCATTGGTACTCCATCGCCAGCGGTGATTGACGCGGCGGAGCAAGCCGGTCTCCCGCTGCTCGCGCTGCCGGAATCGGTGGATGTGCGCCGGCTCGAACGGACGGCGCTTTCATTGCTCCTGGATCGCAGCTCGGTGATGGAACGACGCGCGGCGCAGGTGTATCAGGAACTGACCATTCTCTCGGCGGAGAGCGCCGGGCTGGAAGCGATGGCGGCGCGGATCGGTCAAACGACCGGCAAGGCGGTCGTGATTCAGGACAAGCGGCTGGATGTCATCGCCGGGTGGTTTCCGCCAAAACTGGAAGCGCAGCGCGCCGCGATTGACGCCTGGATCGCCGCGCCAGCCAACCTGCCGGAAAATATGCGCGACCGCAAGCGCGCCGCGCAGCGCCATGATCTGCTCGAACAGTCGCTGCCGATTGAAAACCTGACGCGCCTGATCGTTCCGATCATCGCCAAAGGCATGGCGCGTGGTTTCCTTTCGTTGCTGGCGACGCCCGATGCGCTGGGTCTGTTCGATCGCAGCGTCGCGGAGCAGAGCGCGGCGGCGTGCGCGCTCGAAATGGCGAAGGCGAAAGCGGTGAGCGAAGCGGAAAAGCGCGTGCGCGGCAGTTTTATCGACGCGCTGCTGGCAGGCAGTCTCTCGCCGCTCGAGGCGACGCGTTGGGCAAAACGCAACAAGTACGATCCGGATGGTCGGCACGCGGCAATCGTCGTGGACTGGGCGAAGAAAGAGCATCCCACGTACCGCCGGCTTGAGACGCTCGTTCACGGCTTGACGGGCGAGTTCCGCGCTGGGGTGCTGACGCAAGCGCGCGAGACCGAGATCGTCATCTTCGGACGACTCGAACCCCGGCAGGGAGTCGAAAGCGCGCGGTACATCGCCGAGAGCATCCGCCGGCAAGCCAGCGCCGAATTTCCAAACGATCCACTCGCGATCGGCATTGGTCGCCCGGTTGACGCATTGATCGGGCTGCGCGATTCGTACCGCGAGGCGCGGCAGGCGCTTTCGATGGCGCGCCGGCTGGCGAATCCCAATCCGCTGTACTTTGGCGAACTGAATGTTTATCGGCTGCTGTTTCAACTGGAACGCAGTCCGGAGTTGGAGAACTTTTGCCAGGAGGTCATCGGCGCGCTGGTGAAGTACGACCGCGCGCAGGGCACCGACCTGATCGAGACGCTGAGCGCGTACTTTGCGCACAAAGGCAACCTCAGCCAGACCGCGGAGTCGCTGTTCGTGCATCGCAACACACTGCTCTATCGGATGGAACGCATCCGCGAAATCAGCGGACTCGATCTCGATAACCCGGAGACGCGGCTCAGCATCCAACTCGCGCTGCGTGCGTATCGGCTCTTGACGGCGCGGGAAGAGTGATCAGCGGGTAGTGGAGAGTGAATAGTGGTTGGTGGATAGTGGGCAGTGGTCAGTAAATAGTGGATAGCCTTCTTTCCACCGCCCACTAACCACTAACCACTGGGTTGTGCAACCTGTACAATCGCGCGCCTATCGCTTTCTCGCACTTTGTCCGTAGACGTTGACGGTTACACCTGTTATACTCGTTTCACAATCGGTTTGAATAATCTGCCCCGCGCCCTTCGCCGATGAACTAACGCGGGGTGTTTTTGCGCCTACAAGGAAGAAAAATATGATGCCCGTGACTGCAACCAGTCTTTCGATTATTGTCGTCCTTATTACGCTTGTTAGCATTCTTAGCGACAGGCGTAGATTGGTTTGGGCGAAAGTCGAGAGACGCACTCGACGCTAGTCGAAAGCAAGAATCGACCAGAAGAGACCGCCTGAACCGACAGGCGGTTTTGTTTTTGTTGGACAAATTTCAAATTTGTCCCACGCGGAGGCGAAAATGTCCCAACCCAATTTCGATGAGACTGCCGGCAGCAACTCGTCCAGCCGATTAGGCAAACTCGCGTTCGTCGTCGGCGAGCCGACGGAGACGCGAGTCACCGCGAGGCGACCTGACCACGACGACGCGCGTCAAGCCGGCGACGACGAAGAGACCAAATGGCTGCACGAGCGCCTGACCGATTGCTACAATGACTGAGATGCGCTCCGATCAGATCACGCGCGGTTTTGAACGCGCGCCGCACCGCGCGCTGCTCAAAGCCGTCGGCGTGCGCGACGCGGATTTCGGCAAGCCGTTCGTCGCCATCGTCAATTCGTACGTCGATATTGTGCCGGGGCACGCGCATTTGCAGAAATTCGGCGCGCTGGTCAAGCAGGCAGTGCGCGACGCCGGGGGCGTCCCGTTCGAGTTCAACACCATCGGCGTAGACGACGGCATTGCGATGGGACACGCCGGGATGAAGTTTTCGCTGCCGTCGCGCGAACTGATCGCCGATTCGGTCGAGACGATGATCGCGGCGCACTGGTTCGACGGGATGGTGTGCATCCCGAACTGCGATAAGATCGTGCCGGGAATGCTAATGGCGGCAATGCGGCTCGACGTGCCGGCGATTTTCGTTTCCGGCGGACCGATGCCCGCCGGGCGCACACCCGCCGGCAAGGTCGTCGATCTCATCAGCGTTTTTGAAGGCGTCGGCGCGTATCAAGCCGGCAAAATCGACGCGGCGCAGTTGAAGGAGATCGAAGACTTTGCGTGCCCCTCGTGCGGCTCGTGCTCCGGTCTCTTCACCGCGAACTCGATGAACTGTTTGATGGAAGCGCTTGGACTCGCGTTGCCGTACAACGGTTCAGCGCTCGCGAATACCGCCGAACGCGAAGCGCTCGCAAAAACTGCCGCGTCGCAAATCCTCACGCTGATCGAAAGGAACATCACGCCGCGCCAGATCGTCACCGTCGATGCAATCGACGACGCGTTCGCGCTCGATATGGCGATGGGCGGGTCGACGAACACTGTACTGCACACGCTCGCGATCGCGCACGAAGCCGGCATTGATTATCCGCTCGAACGCATCAACCGCGTCGCCGCGAAGGTGCCGCACCTTTGCAAAGTTTCGCCCGCCGGTCAGTGGCACATGGAAGACGTGCACCGTGCCGGCGGCGTTCCCGCAATCCTCTCCGAAATTTCCTCGAACGGAAACACGCTGCATCTCGACCGCGTAACGGTCACCGGCAAAACACTGCGCGAAAATCTCGCGCCGGCGCGCGTGATGGATCGCGAAGTGATTCGCCCGCTGAACAATCCGCACCGCGCGACCGGCGGGCTGGCGATTCTCTTCGGCAATCTCGCGCCGGACGGCGCGGTGGTCAAGACTGGCGGCGTGAGTGCGGCGATGCAGACGTTTCGCGGTCCCGCGCACATCTACGAATCGGAAGAAGATTCGATGCGCGGCATTCTCGCCGGCGAAGTGAAAGCCGGCGAGGTGGTTGTGATTCGCTACGAGGGACCGCGCGGCGGACCGGGAATGCAAGAGATGCTCTCGCCGACTTCCGCGATCATGGGAATGGGACTCGGCGACAAAGTCGCGCTCATTACCGATGGGCGATTCAGCGGCGGCACGCGCGGCGCGTGTATCGGACATGTTTCGCCGGAAGCCGCCGCGGGCGGTCCCATTGCCGCGCTGCGTGACGGCGACATGATTTCGATCGATCTGCCAAACTATCGGCTGGACGTTGAACTGAGCGATGCAGAGATTCGCGCGCGGCTCGCCGCGAACCCGCCCAAGACGCGCGAGATCAAAAGCAAATGGCTGCGGCGCTACGCGAGCATGGTGACGAGCGCGAGCACGGGCGCGGTATTGCGAGACCCGTAGGGGCGAACCTACGTGTTCGCCCGGGGCAGACACACAGGTCTGCCCCTACAGGAGACGAAATGCCAATTCGGACTGGCGCGCAAATCATTTGGGAATGTCTGGTGCGTGAAGGCGTCGATGTGGTCTTTGGTTATCCCGGCGGCGCGATCCTGCCGACGTACGACGCGATGCTCGATTATCCGATCCATCACGTCCTGGTGCGGCACGAGCAGGGCGCGGCGCACATGGCGGACGGCTACGCGCGCGCGTCCGGCAAGGTCGGCGTCGCGATTGCGACGAGCGGACCTGGCGCGACGAACATGACGACCGGCATCGCGACCGCGATGCTCGATTCGTCGCCCATCGTCTGCATCACGGGACAAGTGGGCACGTCCGTCATTGGGAGCGACGCGTTTCAGGAAGTGGACGTGACCGGCGTCACGTTGCCGATCACGAAACACAACTATCTCGTCACGCACGTCGAGGATTTGGCGCAGGCGATTCGCGAGGCGTTCCACATCGCGCGGAGTGATCGACCTGGTCCTGTGCTGGTTGATGTTCCCAAAGACGTGCAGAATGCCAAGTGCGAGTTCGTTTATCCCGACGATGAAATTCCGTACCCGCGCCGACGCGTGCCCGCGCAAGTACCAGCCGCTGACCTCGAACGCGCGGCGGAGTGGATCGATCAAGCCGAGCGCCCGGTGATCCTGGTTGGGCACGGCGTGCAGATTAGCGGCGCGATGGACCAAGTGCTCGAGTTCGCGGAGAAAACGCAAATCCCGGTCGCGCTCACGCTGCTTGGTATCGGCACATTTCCCGCGCAGCATCGGTTGTGCCTCGGCATGATGGGCATGCACGGCGAAGCGTATGCGAACCGCGCGGTGCAAGGCGCGGATCTCCTGGTCGCGTTCGGGATGCGGTTCGACGACCGCGTGACCGGCAATCTGAAAACCTACGCCAAGCACGCGAAAAAAATCCACGTCGAAATCGATCCATCGGAAATCAGCAAGAACGTTCACGTCGATCTGCCGATCCTTGGCGATTTGAAAGCCGTGTTGGAGCAACTCACACCGCGCGTCGCCGCCGGTCGCCGCGACGCTTGGCGCGAACAGATTTCGGAATGGCGGATGGAGTCCGAGGCGCGCAACATTCTCCGGCGCGAAGACATCGACGAACTGCTCGCCGCGCACGTGATTCACGATCTGTGGGAAGCAACCGAAGGCAACGCGCTGATCGTCAGCGACGTGGGGCAGCATCAGATGTGGGAAGCGCAGTACTATCTGCACGAAAAGCCGCGCTCGCTCATCACCTCCGGCGGCTTGGGCACGATGGGCTTTGCGCTGCCCGCGGCGATTGGTGCGAAATTCGCGCAGCCCGATGCCGACGTGTGGGTCGTCGCCGGCGATGGCGGGTTCCAAATGACGCAAGCGGAACTCGCGACGCTGAAGCAGGAAGGTCTCAAGCTCAACATCGCGATCATCAACAATGGTTACCTCGGCATGGTGCGGCAGTGGCAGGAATTTTTCTACGGACGCCGTTACGCTGCGACGCCGATCCTCAGCCCGGATTTCGTCAAACTCGCGGACGCGTACGACATTCCGGCGATGCGCGTGACGCGGCGCGAAGACGTGATCCCAGCCATTCAAGCCGCGCGCGAAAAACCGGGACCGGTCGTGATCGATTTCCGTGTAGTACAGGAAGATTCCGTGTACCCGATGGTACCGGCGGGCGCGGATTTGCACGCGATGATCCGGCGACCCGTGCCGACACAATAAAACGTAAAACATGAAACGTAATTACGTTTTACGATTCACGTTCCACGGAATGAGGAAAACATGAAGCATACCCTCGTAGCCCTCGTCGAAGATAAACCCGGCGTGCTGAACCGCGTGGCGAGTCTGTTTCGCCGGCGCGCGTTCAACATCGAGAGTCTCACCGTCGGGCGCACGCACGAGCCGGCGGTCTCGCGCATGACGATTCTGGTGGACACGGAGCAGACCGCGCCCGCGCTCGTGGAAGCGAACTTGTCGAAATTGATCAACGTGATCGACGTAAAAGACGTGACGCATCTGCCAACCGTAATGCGCGATCTCGCGCTCGTCAAAGTTCGCGCCGATGCGAGCGCGCTTGCCGAGCTCAACCAGCTCGCCAATATCTTTCGCGCGAACATTGTCGATGTCTCGCCCGACTCGGTGATTATCGAAGTTACCGGCGATGAAGCCAAGATCGACGGCTTGCTCGATGTCTTGCGCTCGCGCGGCATTATCGAAATGGTGCGCACGGGTCAGGTCGCAATGGCGCGCGGCGCGGTCAACGGGCACGACGTGCCCGCGGCAAATTCCTGGGCGACGCCGCGTGGAAACGGCAACGGGCATCTCGCGGAAAGCGTCGGTTCCGTATAGCGTCACCGACAAATCACATCAATCATTGGAGAAGCATGGCAAAGATCAATTTTGGTGGAGTAGTTGAAAATGTCGTCACGCGCGACGAATTTCCGCTGGACAAGGCGCGCGGCGTTTTGAAGGACGAAGTCGTCGCCGTCTTAGGTTACGGCGTCCAGGGACCGGCGCAGGCGCTCAACATGCGCGACAACGGCATCCACGTCATCGTCG
>VFSW01000461.1_pt1 | contig 59985 bp, 61 predicted proteins | sample 5358111 | NCBI WGS metagenome assembly VFSW01 (sample SAMN11554181, study PRJNA540505) | mine drainage metagenome | isolation source: sediment from site ElyBrook_90M | place: USA: Ely Copper Mine, Vershire, VT | collected 2017
CCCCCGGCGTGTTATACTATAATCAGACCTTTGAGAATGGAATAAAGTTTTAGGCATAAGCCTACCATACGGGCTTTATAGCCCCACTATCTCAAAGGCCTCTTTATATTCACGGGGCCTTTTTTTTATACGAAGTTCCTGATACCATTGCCATATCCAATACCGAATCAACAATCAGATAATCGCTCCCGAGCTTCGGGTCGTCGGACCGGACGGCGAGAACCTTGGGGTGATGTCCCGGGCCCAGGCCTTCGCTTTAACGCAGGAGAAGGGCTTGGACATCATAGAGATCGCGCCCCTGGCCAAGCCGCCGGTCGCGCGCATCATGGATTATGATAAGTTCCGCTACCAGCGGGAGAAGGAAGAAAAGGAACAACGCCGGGCCCAAAAACAGAAAGAATTGAAGCAGGTCCGCATCACTGCCCGGGCGGCCCAGAACGACCTTCAGATCCGGGTGAAGGCGGCCGAGAAATTCCTGAACGAAGGCCACAAGGTGGAGGTGAACCTCGCTCTGCGCGGCCGGGAAAAGGGCAAAAAGGACTGGGCCTTGCAGAAAATGAAGGAATTCCTTAGTATGATTACCGTTCCTTACGTCACGACCATGGCCCCACGGCCGGGCGGACGGGGGTTCGTCGCTCAGATCGCTAAAAAATAATGTCATCCAAAAGCATCCAAAAGAGACTTCGCATCACGAAGTCAGGCAAGGTAATGCGCCGCGCGCCGGCCCTGGGCCACTCGCGGGGCAATAAGAACACCGCCCAGATGAAACGCAAGAAGAATTCGCGCGGCTTGAACTTGCCGACGGAAAAGATCAAAAGATACCTTTAACACGAGTATTAAGTATCAGGTAGAAAGTATCAGGTATTAAAAACAACACACTAATATGCCGCGAGTAAAAAGAGGAACAATCGCCAATAAAAAGAGGAAACGGACGCTCAAGCGGACCAAGGGTTTCCGCTGGGACCGCAAGAGCAAGGAACGGGCCGCCAAGGAGGCGCTGCTCCATTCCCTGAGCCGCAAGTTCAAGGGGCGCAAGGAAAAGAAGCGCGTCTATCGCACCCTCTGGAACGTGAAGATAAACGCCGCGGTCCGCGATGAAGGGATGAGCTACAGCCGGTTCATAGACGCTCTCCACAAAAAAGGCGTGAAACTGGACCGCAAGGTTCTCTCCCAAATCGCCGAGACCGAACCGGAAGTTTTTAAGAAGATCGTGGAGTTCGTTAAATAACTAAAAACCGCCTTATCGGCGGTTTTTTAGTTGGCTGGTTTAGCGGGAGGAGGTGGAACGGCGGGCGGCGGGACGGGCGGCGCGGGCTTGCGCTTGCGGGCGTCTTCCATAATGGTGTCGTAAGCGCGCTTCAGGTTCCTTTTCAACGTCGGCGCCCGGAGGATCTTTATCGCGTCCTTGTAAAGGAACCAGGCGTAGCCCTGGTGCTCGCGGGGAACGATGGTGATGAGCTGTTTCGTGGTCTCCGCGAGGTAATAGATGACGAGGCGCGGGACGCGCTCTTTTTCCTTGGTATAGAAGACAAAGCGGTCGGTCACCCGGAACCAGTCCCGGAAACGCAGGTCCTTGTCCTTTAACCCCGTCTCTTCCTCAACCTCCCGGAGGGCCGCCTTAAAGCTCTTCTCCCCTTCCGCGAGCTTGCCCTTGGGGAAGTTCCAATAATAGCCGCCGTGGTAAAGGAGGAGAAATTTGATGCCTTCGGGCGTCCGGCGATAGACGATTATCCCGGCCGAAACGGATACCTTTTCTTTCATCTTCCCTATTTTACACCCGCCTGAGCAAGGCGGCAAAAAACGGACTGGGAGAAGGCCTATTTCTTCAAAAACCTAAGCATTTTCTCAAGCGGCCAGGCGTTTATGATATCCGCCTTCCCCGCCCACCCTCTTCTCGCTTGGGCGATACCGTATTTTAAAAAGGCAAAGTGGCCCGGCGCGTGAGCGTCGGAGTCAATGGACATTTTTACCCCGGCTCGGACGCACTCGCGGATATGCTCGTCGCTTAGATCCGCCCGCTCCGGCAGAGCGTCTATCTCCAAGACCGTGCCCGTACGCTTAGCGGCCGCGATCACCGCCTTCATATCCACGTCATAGGCCGGCCGCCTGTCTATGAGGCGTCCCGTCGGGTGGAAGAGGATATCCACGTTCTTATTCTCCATCGCTTTGATTATCCTCTCCGTCTGCTCCTTTCGGGGCAGATTGAAAGCCGAGTGAACCGAAACGCCCACGACATCCAGTTTCGCGAGGGCGCGGTCGGGCAGATCCAACGAGCCGTCCTTTAATACGTCGCATTCGGTACCTTTTAGTATTTTGAATTTGGTTCTGCCAGCCGGCGGATTGTATTTTTTATTCAACTCGTCTATTTCTTTCCCTTGTGCCGCAAGGCGCTTTTCGTCCAGACCATGGGCCATGGCCAGGCGCTTGGTATGATCGGTGACGGCCATATAACCGAGGCCGGCCGCCCGGGCCGCCCGGGCCATCTCTTCAATGGGGGCATCGCCGTCCGTCCACTGGGACTGAGTCTGCAAATCGCCCTTAAGGTCGCCGTAACCGATAAGATGCGGCAATTGGCCCTTCAGCGCGAGCTCTATCTCTCCGCGATTCTCGCGAAGCTCCGGCGGAACGTATTCCATGCCGAAGGCCTGATACAACTCCTCTTCCGTCCGGCCGGCCAGCAATTTTTTGCCTTTCCAGAGGCCGTATTCGTTGAGCTTCCAGCCCCGTTTTTCGGCGATGGTGCGGAGGGCCACGTTATGCTCTTTGGAGCCGGTAAAATAGTTCAGGGCCGCACCGTAGGATGGCGCGGACACCACCCGCACGTCCACCTGGAGGCCGCTCCGGAGGCGAACCATGGACTTGGTCTCGCCCTGCGCGAGGACTCTCGCGACATCCGGCATCTTCGTGAAGGCATCCATCACCCGCGCCGGGTCGGCGGCCAGGACAAGGAAGTCCGCATCGCCGATGGTCTCCCTCATTCTCCGGGCCGAACCGGCCAGAATCGCCCGGGAAACGCCCTTCACGGATAGGAGGGTCTTTTCTATTTCCCCAAGCTCCGGAGATGCATGGGCCAGGACGAAACGCTTGCCGCTCCCCTTAGCGAAATTCAATCCCTTGGCGATATGTTCCTCGCTCTTTTCGCCGAAACCCTGAAGGCCGCTCACCTTGCGGGACTTTACGGCTTTTTCCAAATCCTTCAAATTCTTGATACCGAGCTTCTTGTATAAAAAGTAGATGCGCTTCGGCCCCAGGCCTTCCACGCGGGAAAGCTCGGCCAGGTTCACCGGCACGGCTTTTTTGAGCTTCTCGTAATATTTGAGCCGGCCGGTCTTAATAAGTTCCTCCAGTTTTAGGGCGATGGCCTCGCCCACGCCCGGCACTTTCATCAAGGCCTTGAGGCCGCCCGCCCGATAGATGCCCGCGATATCCTGGCTCAGGCCTTCAATGCCTTCGGCCGCGCGGCGGTAAGCCGCCGGCTTCCATGGAACGCTCTGCATCTCCAAGTAATCGGCAATATCAAAGAATACCTGCGCGATATCCTGGTTACCCAGCTTCATCTTTAAAGTTTATCGCCCTGCCTTTCCGGCGTCACCGTTTGGGGCGGGCTCCACTTCAACATATCCTTCCGGATGGAGAGGAAAAGAAGAGAGATGGCGAGAGAGATGATACTCGCGGCGATAAAGAGAACGCCGAAGCCGTATTGATCGGCCAAATATCCCCCGAGAGCCGCGGCCGCGGCCGTCGCGAGGCCGACCGAAAAGACGCTTTCCAAGCTCCACTCAAAACTGATGCGCCATTTGTCCACGTGGCGCGTGAAAATTCCGTACCAGCTCGGCACCGCCCAGGCCATGAAGAAACCGTAAAGGGCCTGGACGCCGTAAAGTTCCATAGGCGTCCGGACGAAAAAATAGAGCAAAGGAATGAAGGCCTCCAGAAAATAGCCCCAAAACATGGCCCAAAAGGCCATCCGTTCGCCGTTCCGACGGTCCAGGAACCGCGCGATGGGAAGCTGGAAGAGGGACTTTACTATCCAGTAGACCGCCGTGGCGAAACCGGCGACCTCCACCGAGCCGCCGCCGATTTGATTCGTGACGAAGACCGCGAAGATGGGCGCGAATGAGCCGAAGGCGGAGTTCGTGAAGAAGTCCACGACGACCATGGTCCGCACGACCTTGTTGAAACCGCTGAATTTCTTGAACATCAACTAAATATGAATTCACCGTCCTGGAATCCCAATTTAACCGCCCCGCCCCGCTTTAGCTCTTGCCGAAGGATCTTGTCGGCCAGCACGCTCATTATCTTTTCCTCTATCACTCCCCGCAACGGACGGGCGCCGAAGGCGGGGCTCCAGCCGAGCTTCACCAGTCCGCCGAGGGCGGCGTCGTCAAACGCAAGGTCAATGTTGTTGGAACCTTTCACTGTCCGCGCGAGGTCCTTCATCATGAGACCCGCCACGCTCGTGAGTTCCGCGGGGGTGAGCTCACGGAAAACGATAACGTCCGAAAAGCGGTTCAAAAGCTCCGGCTTGAAGAAGCTCGTGAGCTTCTGCTTTAAGGTATCGGCGATATCCGCCACTTTCTTGCCCGCCTCTATCTCGGACTTGATGTAATCGGAGTGGGCGTTGGATGTCGCGATTATTATGGAGTTAGTGAAATCAACGGTCCGACCCAAACTATCGGTGAGCCGCCCGTCGTCAAAGACCTGGAGGAATAGGTTCAGAATATCCGGGCTCGCCTTTTCAAACTCGTCCAAAAGGACCATCTGGTACGGTTTTTCGCGGACGGCGTCCGTAAGAACTCCGCTGCGGCTTCCGTCCGGCGCGCCGATAAAGCGCTCCAAACTCGCCTTTTCCTGGAACTCGGTCATGTCAAAACGGGTCATGGCCTCGCGGCTGCCGAACTGGACCTCCGAGAGGATCTTCGCGAGCTCGGTCTTTCCCACGCCCGTGGGACCGACAAAAAGGAAGCTTGCGATGGGGCCGCCGGCGCGCTTCAAGCCGCTCCGGTATTCGCGGAGAGACCGGGCCACGGCCGAAACGGCCGCCTCCTGGTTGATAAGCTTCTCATGGATGGTATCCTCCAGATTCAAAAGCGCTTTCGCTTCGGCGCGGCCGGCCTTTTGGATGGGCACGCGGCTTAATTTTTCGGTGAGGGCGGAAACGTCTTCCGCCGTCACTTCCTTCCGCCGCATGTCGGCCAGGGCGGAGAGCGTCTGTTTCAAAAGGTCCGAAGCGCTCCCGGGCAGAAGCTTTTCCGCAAAATACCGATGGGCCAGATCCACGGCGGATTTGACGGCGCCAAAGGTAATGAACGTGCGGTAGGATCTTTCCAAAAGCAGGCTTTCATAGATGACGACTCGGACCGCTTCGTCTTCGCCGACCTCGTTTACCCGGACGACCTCAAACTGGTCAAGAAAATCCGTGCGCGGCTCCACGAACTGCTTGAATTCGCGCGGATATGTTTCGGCGACGACCGGTATCGCGGCATCGGCAATGACCGGCAAGATCAGGTCTATCGCGTTCAATCCTTTGCCGTCGCTGTTCTTGAACCAATTTTGAACGTTCGGCAGGAAGAGGACGATATTGCCCGCGCCCACGATCTCGTTCGCGATCGCCTTGAGGCGCCCGGCCAAGATCTCCGGCGCCGCGCTCGCCATAAGACTCGCGACGTCCAGCGAGACGAGCCGCTTGTCAAAGAGCACACTCGGCACGTCGTCCTTTATCATCCGAAAGGCCAAATGCGCGATCATTGTGGACTTGCCGCTCCCGGGCTCGCCGACGAGGAGCGCGTTCGGTTTACCGGGCCGGGAGATTACCTGGAGGAGGTCGTTGAACTCTTTTTCGTGGCCGACCATAAGGCCGATTTTTTCTCCTCGCGCGAGGTCGGTTAGGTCAACGCCGAACTGGTCCAAAGTCGGCGTCGGGCGCGCCGTCCAGGCGCGATTCATCGTCCGATGGCGCAGGTACCGCGATTGGTACACGAAACCGCCGAGCGTGGCCGGCAATCGCCGAAGCCCCGCGAACTTTCGCCGGAAACGGCCGAAGATAACGGCCGCGGCGGCGCTTTCCGAATCCACTTCTGCGGCGTCAAAGAGCATTTTGAGTTGATTGTCGTCCATCGCGAAGAGCGCCCCGAACAAATTCCGCGGCTCAATGTACCGCTCGCCTGACTTAATGGCCGATTCGTAGGCCTTGGCGATGAACGCCCCCAAGGCCTTTTCGGCGTCCATGCCGTCCACGCTCTGTTTCAAGACGCTTTCCAATTTTCCCTTAAAGTCGGCCGGGTTCACGGAAAGGCGCTTCAGCACCTCGCGGATGTCGCGCCGGTCCATGAGCGCGAGCAGGAGCACAAGATTGAAGTCCTGACCGGTCACGGCGGCGCGGCGCTTGGCGTAAGCGAGCGTTCTTTCGGCGGCGGGCGTCAGCGCCAGGGCGATGTTCGCGCTGTTTTTTCTTTGGAGCTCAAAAAGCGACCGCTCTCCCCGCTTGGCGTGGAACGCCCGGTCCAGAAGGAAAAGGGCGAGGATCAGGCCGACGTAGAAAAGCCGGGTTTGCGGGGCCATGAGAAGAACCAGGGCGGCTGTGACAAGGACGATATAAAGGCAAATCGTTATGAGACGGGCCAAAAAATCCCCGGCTGGGCTTAAACTGAAACGCCTATCTTTGAAATATAGTTCCATGGTGCTTTATGCAAATACCCTGGCAACGAGGTAGACCGGTAAAGCCAGCCACGCCAGATAAACCAGAATGGCCGCGCCGCCGAGAACCAGATAGACCAATCCGGCGACCACAAGGCGCAGGAGCCGCAGGGGCAAACCGATCAAACGGCCGACCAGGGTGTAGTCTCCGTAGAGGGGCTCAAATAAGTGGCGAAGCGTTATCCGGAAGGCCAAAACCCGGTCCAAGCCGTGGAACCGGTCCAGAATGAAATTGAAATAGACGCGGGCGCTCCCCCAGTACCAATGCCGCAAAAAGTCGGCGATCCGGAAGAGAAATCGTTCGCCCAGGTAAAGAAAAACCATCGGATTCATTATAATCCGATTTCAAAAAGAGCGCTAAAAAGGTGTGCCCTCGGCAGGAATCGAACCTGCACCTTCTCCTTCGGAGGGAGACATTCTATCCATTGGACTACGAGGGCCTATCCCCATGAGTATGCCCAAGGCGAGCCAAAACATCAATTGGCCGCTCCATAAGTCCCAGTAAAAATGGTCCACTAAACCGAAGATGAGGGCGCCGCCGGCGAGAGCGAGCGCGAACCAAATCTCGCCATCCTTCGTTTTGAGCCAGCCCCGGAACCTCTCATAAAGGAGGGTCACTATAAAAGCGGCGAAGACCAAAAGCCCAAGGACGCCGGTCTCGGCCATCATCAAGAGATAAATGTTGTGTATGGGCTGCTCTTGAAACGCGTATTTCAATCCGAAGTCCCGGTACCAGCCGTTCCGCTCGGCCGTGAGTACCTGATTCTTCAACCCGACGCCTAAGGGGTACGTCTCCGGAAATTTTAAAAGACCGATCTCGTCATAGGCCACGCGGTCGGCGACCGACGGTTCGCCGGATGAAAATCCCGCCCGGGCGAAGATGAGCCAGCCCAAGCTCGGCACCGTAAACGCCAAGCCGGCAATAAGGATAAGGAGGAGCGCGACGGCCTTGGTCCGCACGCTCTCTTTGAAAAGGCCGTATGCCAAGAGCGCCGCAAGCGCGAGGCCCGCGACGATCCATCCGGAGCGGGAGAAGGTGAAGGTGAGGCCCGCAAGGATGACGAAAAATCCGGCGGCGAAACCGAGGCGCGGCCACGGTTTGTCCGCCCGGTAGATCAGGTAGATGGCGGCGATAAGGCCGAAGCCGAGAAAGGCCGCCAGGATGTTCGCGTGCGGCATGGTGCCGTAGCTCCGCAGATAAGTGAGCCCGCCAGCCGCCACGCGGGCGATGCCGGGAGTTGTGAGACCGATCACCGACTCGCCGAGAATTTTAAGCCCCAGGCTCGCCTGCTCCCGGAACTGGAGCAGGGCGACGATGCTTTGAAAAATAGCGGAGGCAAAAAGCGCGGCAAAGACGGCGGCGAGACCGACGGCTTTCTTGCGAATCAGGCCCGAGAGGCCCAACGCGAAGGCGATAACGAGAACCAGGCGCACCCAGCCATAAACCGCGAGGAGCGGCGTCGCCGACCAAAGAGCCGGCAAAATGGCGAGCCCCGCGAAAATGGCGAGAAGCTTGGAATATTTATCCCACTTGATCTCCCGCGCTCCCCAAAAGACGAGAAAAAAGAGCAAGAGCATGTCGGTACCGTAGATGAAAATACCGTGGTATTCGGACACGGTCGTCGTGGCGCTCCAAATGAACTTTTTGGTATCAAACGGAATGGAGAAAACTAAAAGCCAAAGCACTATCTCCCGAATGTGGCGGCGAACCCAGTTCGTCATACAAGGCTGATTATCTCAAATATCGCGGCGGCAAGGAAGATGGCATAAAGCACCCAGGAGAGCGGGCGCAAGCGGCTCCGGGGAACGAGCCGCCGCCAAATATAAACGACGAGGGCGCTGTCAAAGGCCAGGAAAAGGCCGCCCAGAAGGCCGATCACTGAAAGAAAATCGTTCAAGCCGATGGCATAAAAAGCCATGGGCGCCGCAATGACCGCGAGGGCGCCCCACGCTTTCGGCAGGCCCAGGTCCAGTTCCAGCATCTCTTTGGTATTCAGACCGATGACGATATACGACTTCCAGATGGCCAGAAGGCCGATAATGCCCAAGATAGCGAGAACACCGGCGGGCAACCCGCCAAGACCGCTCAAGGCATCGGGCGCCGGGTGGGGCGTAAGCCGCAAGACGGCCACAACGAAAAGAAAATAGACGGCGGCCGCGATAAAAGTTCCCCAAAATGCAACCTTAACCACCGAGAACGGCCGGCCGGCTTTTGCGGAATCGCGTTCCTTTTCCACGACCTGAGCCATGGCCGACCTCCCGGCGAGGGAAAAAAGCAGGGGCCCGAAAGGCAAAAGGAGCGCGGCGAGGCCGATGTCTTTCGGCCAAAGCGCGCCGCTTAGAGGCGCCGCTCCGAAACCAAATATGAAAAGGGTGAAGGCGAGAATGGCCGCGACCCCCAAAAACTCTGTCCAGCCCAAAACATCCAAACGAAGGAATATGAAAAGCGAACCGAGCGCCCAAAAAACGGCGAGGACCGCCGTGCCCGCGGCGCCGGAGCCGAAAACGAACGCGCCAAAGGATGGCGCGAGTATCAAATAGACCGTGAGGATGAGAAGGAACTCCGCGACGATAATGGCGCTGGAGAGCCGCCACGCCCGCGCGCCTATGCTCTCTTTCAAAAAATAGAGGAAGTTGTGGCCGGGCGGAGCCGTGAGGAGCGCCTCGCCGTAAAAACGGTGGATGAAAAAATAGACAAGGCCGAAGCAGACAAGATAAGCGGCGCCGAGGAAAAGCCCGACGTTACCGATAACGTAAGGCAGGGAAAAAATACCGGCACCTAAAATGGTGCCCGTTAGGATCATTATCGCTAAAAGATAGTTCTTGTTCATTCCTTTTATAACCACCACCAATGAGCGGCTTGTTCCCGACTCGAATAAAGTCCGGCGAGCCCATAAAAGTGGGTAAGACTTGGCCAAGCGGCCCGGAGCGCACACTTTTGTGGGCTTGCCGGACTTTGGCTAATCATGAAGGGGCTAAGCCGCTAAGTACACCTCGTCGCCTTCGCGCACCTTATCCTTCACTTTTATCCCGACCTCCTGGCCTTTTTTCGCCTCCTCTATCGCCTGGTGGTCGTATTGGATGGACCGCACCGTATCGGTGAAATCCGTGGTAGCACCCTTGAAATGGAGTTTCGTGCCGATCGCGACCGGAACGCTGAATTTGACTATCGCCACCTCAATACCGCCGTAGAAATGCGTCACAAAGCCGATGGGCTTTTCCGCCTTTTTCCCGTTATTGCTCTTGGATTTGAAGAAATTGAACATGGATCTTTGACGATGTTTTTCGCCCGACCTTTAAACTATCTTCCCTTTAACGCCGTTTTTGGTCTCTTCTTCCTTGATGAGCTTCTCCACCTTGTCCAGCAAGCGCGACGGCTCGTCGTCAAAAACAACGGTTCCAAGGCCCCGATGGGCGTTCTCCAGGATGCCGCGGATCATATCCGCCGTCCCGCCGGTCCCTTCCAGGACGCCGATGGGCTTATGATCCTCAAAGGCGATTGTAAATTCGTTGAGCGTTCCGGTGCGGCCGCAAATCGTAATAACGGCGTCGGCCGCGCGGGTGAGCAGAAGATTCCGGCCGGAATAATCAAAGCCGGTGTAAACGATGACGTCGTGGTAATCCAGTGGCAGATGGTACGTCTTCACGTGGGCCATCTTGGATGAGGCGGGAGAAAGGCCGATGACGATACCGCCTGCTTCCTTCGCGCCCTTCGCGGCAAAATACGGAACACCGATGGTCGCGCCCGTCACGAGAATGTGACCGCGCCGCGCGATTTCCGCACCGAGCTCCTCCGCTTTTTCCAAAGTCCCCTTGGTGCAATGGCCGGTCTCGGCCGCGCCGGAGACGCAAATTTTGTGGCGCAAATGATAAACGTGGTCGTGATTATGGCCGCTCAATAAATTACTCTGCTTTTTTCTGGTGGGCATACGCTGATTATATCACCGTTTCATCGCCCAAAGAAGGCACGGCGACGTCCAGCTTGAGTTCGCTTTTTATCTTCTCCGCCAAAGCCAGTTCACTTTCTTCGTCGCCTTGGCAAACAAAAAGCTTTTTGAGCGACGGACCGATCTCGCGCACCCATTTTACCAGGCCGGCCTGGTCGGCGTGAGCCGAATATCCGCTGATATTTAATATCTTGGCGCGTACCGTCACTTCTTCCCCGAATATCTTCACGCTCTTTTCGCCGGAAACCAATCTTTGCCCCAGCGAACCCTGGGCTTGGTAGCCGACGACGAGGAGCGTGCTCTTCGGGTCCGGCAGATAGCGCATCGCGTGGTGAAGGATGCGTCCGCCATTCATCATGCCGGCGCCGGCGATCACTACCTTCGGCCCCGGCGCGTCGTTTATCTCTTTGGACTGTTCTTTGGTCAAGGTCATATGCAGTCCGGGGAAATCAAATATGGCGTCCCCTTGCCGCATGAGTCCCACCGCTTCGCTGTTGAAGTAAGCGGTACTAGCGGCGTACTTCTGGTAGACGGCGGTGAGCTTGATGGCCAGGGGACTGTCAACGAAGACCGGCACCCTCGGTATTTCTCCGCTTTCAACCAGCGAGTTTAGTTCGTAAAGCAGGTCCTGTGTCCGCTCCATTGCGAAAGCGGGGACCATCAAGACCCCGCCGCTTTTGACCGTATCCCGGATAGCGCTGCGGAGCGCCGCCTTTCTTTCGTCCACGCCCTCGTGGAGGCGGTCACCATAGGCCGATTCTACCAAGGCATAATCGGCGCCCGGCACGTATTCCGTCGGGTGGATGTAAGGCGCCGGGGTGTTGCCGAGATCGCCCGAAAAGACCATCTTCGTACCGCCGCATTTCACGAGAATGGAGGCCGAACCCAAAATATGTCCGGCGTCGTAGAACTCCACCTCAAAGGGGCCGATCTTCACGCTCTCGTGATACCTCCTCTTTTGCCAGCGAGCCATGACGTTCAAGATGTCCGGCGTCTCATAAAGCGGCGGCTTGTGGCGCTTCGCGGCCTCTTCGCCCAGGAGATGTTCCGAATCTAAAAGTAAAAGTTCGGCAAAATCTTTCGTCGGCGGCGTGGAGTAGATGGTCCCTAAAAAACCGGCCTTCACGAGCGAAGGTAACCGGCCGATGTGGTCTACGTGAGCGTGCGAGACAAAAACCGCCTGGATGCTTTTTGGGTCATACTTGAAGGGCTCAAAGTTTAGGTCTTCGCAGTAGGTCGGGCCTTGGTTCAAGCCGCAGTCCACGAGTATCTTCGTGTCCCCTTCCTCCAAAAGATAATTGGAGCCGGTCACGGTCCGGGCCGCCCCGCAAAAAGTAATCTTCATAATGACATTATAGACCCGTTCTATTTTTCTTTCAGGGCCTCAAGCGCAAACCGCTTTTCGTCCCACTCTATCTTTTCCCCGCCCGCGACACGCAGATACGGCTCGCTCCCCTTGCCGGTTATGACTACGCTGTCGCCCGGCCGGGCGAGCGCGACAGCTTTTTTTATCGCTTCTTTTCGGTCTAATACTTCAAAAACGTTCTCCGGCTTCAGCCGCGGATTTTTCGCGTCCGCAAAACCTGAACGCAGCTCGCGGACGATCTCCCGGTCATCCTCGTCAAAGGGGTCCTCGCTCGTCAGGATTAATGCGTCACAATGCTCCGCGGCAATTGCGCCCATAGCCGGCCGCTTCCATTTATCCCGTCCGCCTCCGGCGGCCCCGAGGACGGCAATAAGCCGCCCCGGCTGGCCGAAAACCTCTTCCGGCCGCACGGCTTTGTATATTGCCGCGAGCGAATCCGGCGTGTGAGCATAGTCCACGACAACGGCAAAGGGCTTGTTTTGGACGAACTCAAAACGGCCCGGAACGCCCTTGAATTCGGAAAGCGCCTTATTAATGACCTCTTCCGATACGCCCAACTCTCTGGTCACTTTGTAGGCCAGGGCCATGTTTTCCTTGTAGAAATCGCTCTGGAGGACGGGGTTCCCCGCGCCGAAATCTGCGGCTTCGTCTTTAGAAAAAGGAATTATCTTTTTTCCGGCGAGAGCTTTGAGGAAAAAATCGTAATGATCGTTTTTCTCGTTCAAAAATATCGGCGCTTTCATCCCGGCCGCTTTCTTGAGAAAGGCGAGCTTGGCCGCCCGGTAATTTTCAAACGAACCGTGGGATTCAATATGCTCCGGGGCCAGATTCGTAATGGCGGCGCTCCGCCACCTAATGAACCGATGGCGCGATAGCGCCACGCCCTGGGAAGTAACCTCCAATATCGCGTACTCGCACTTCGCCTTAACGGCCTCTTGGAAGAAGTTTTGGACGAAGAAGCGACCGGGCATTGTGTTGCCGAAAAGATTCTTTTGGCTTCGCTCACCGATCTTCGTCCTCAGCGATGAAAGAATGGCCGTCCTTTTGCCGGCGGCTTCCAATATGGCATTTATAAGCTCCACGGTCGTCGTTTTACCCTTCGTTCCGGTGACGCCGATCACCTTTATCTTCCGGCTCGGGAAGCGATAGATGACAGCCCCGAGAAGAGCTAGGGAAAAATGATAGGCGCGCGGGGCCCAAGAGAGCTTGTAGAGCAGCTTAAGAATCGGGTTCTTTTTAAACCCCTCAAGAGTTCTATTGGTATTGGACCAAGAGTCAGCCATTATTTCCTTCTGCCCATCATCTTGAGGGCTTCGCGCAATTTTTCTTCCAGCGTCTTTTTTTCCGGACCGATCTCGCCTAAAATCTTCCGCACGTCAGACCGATTATATCCCAAACCGACCAAGGCCTCTTCCACTTCGGCATTCACGCCCATCGCCTGGGAAAGCGCGCTCGCCTTCGGCAGTTTGATGCGGTTCTGGAGCTCCAGCACGACGCGGCCGGCCGTTTTTTCGCCGATGCCCGGCGCCCGGGAGATGAGGTCCACCCGCTTTTCAATTATGGCGGCCATGATGTTCGGCACGGTATCCAAGTCCAAGATGGCGAGAGCGGTCTTTGGGCCGATGCCAGAAACGGCGTTCAAAAGCTCAAAGAGCTTCAAAGCCCCCTCGTCGCGGAACCCGAAAAGGTCCAGGGCGTCCTCGTGGACGTGGAGAAAGCAGTAGAGCGAGAGCGGCTCGCCGGGGAGCGGCAGTCCCGCGAGAGTCTGCTTGTTCGTAAAAACCTTGAAGCCGATGCCGCCAACCCCGAGGACCAGGAAATTATCTCCCAAACTCTTTAAGCTGCCTTCCAGCGTGTAGATCATAATGCGGTCTCATTATAGCCGCTCCGCGCTTGACCCGAAAGCCGGATTGCCGTTAATATGAGTGCACTATGCCAATAACGAAATCGGCCAAAAACGCCCTCCGCCAGAGCATCCGGCGCCGGGAGCATAACCTCAACGGGAAAAAGAACCTCACCGAGGCCTTGAAGGGCTATAAAAAACTCGTCGCCGCCGGCAAGAAGGACGAGGCCGCGAAATACCTGGCCCAGGTTTATAAGACCGCCGACAAGCTCGTGAAGACCGGCGTCATCCACAAGAACAGGGCGAACCGGCTCAAATCGCGTCTTTCCAAAAAACTGAAGTAAAGAAGAAACCCGCCTCATCGGCGGGTCTTGCGTAATGCGCCGCATATCCCGCTCGTCGAGCGCTCCGGGCCACTTGGCCAAGTCTCACTCTCCTCGCAGGACATGCGGCACATTACCCCAAAACAAAATCTAACAACGCCTCTTCATAGTCCAAGCCCCCGCTTTTGACGCTCACGTCGTAGTCGGCGAGGCGCACCGCGTCATTCCCCCGCGCCCCGAAGCCGAGCGAATTGAAAATGTAGGCCGCGGCCTCCTTTTGGATGAAAAGCTTCTCCAGGGCCTTGAGCTTTTCTGCCCTGGTCCGGCTCCACATTATCGCCCGCGCGCCCTCAAAGACCGCCGTCTTGGCGTTCCATTCAATGAGCGGCTGAAGCGACTTGAGGTCCATCGGCTGGGCGAGCTCCATTAAAGATATCTTCTCCAGTTCGTTTACGGCGTTCCAGCTCGCGTCTTTGGCGCTGGAAACAAAACCCAAAAAGAACTGCAGCGCTTCCGGAGCGAATTTTAATTCGCGCGCCGCCGCTTCATCCAAAACGAAAGCTTTCAATTCCGCGCCGCCGAGCTCTTCAAAGGCGAGTGAGCGCACCGGCTTCTTGAGAAGAAAATCAAAGGCCTTCACGGACTTGCCGCCATCCGAAATGAAAATGAAGGTCTTCGGTTCCTCGGCATATTTTTTGAGAACCTCGGCCCATTTTTTGCCATCGGCGTCCGTGGCGCTCTCGCGCGCGATCAAGACCTTGCTCGGCGTGAACATGGAGGGCTGGTTCAAGAAGTCCCGCGCTTTTTCCCAAGCGTCATCCGCCTCCTCAAAATCCAGGTCTAAGAGGTCGGACGTCGGGTACTTCTTAAAGTAGTCGGCTAAAAGCTCCCGCAGCTTCCGCTTGCGGCGATACGAATCGGGACCGTATAAGTAGAAAATCATGGATGATTTTAATTTATAATTTCCAATTTACAATTTCCATTGAATTTACAATGATCCAATTTTCAAACCCGACGTAACGACGTTTTGAGTCATTGAAAATTGAGAATTGATTGAAAATTGCAAAATTGAGAATTGAAAATTTCAGGCCTTCTGGCAATGCGGGCAGAAGTGAGCCGACCGCTGGCCGATCTTTATTCTCTTAATGATACCGCCGCACCGGGGGCACTGGCCACCTTCGCGGCCGTAGGCCCGCCGGACGAGCTGGTACCCGCCCTCTTTCCCGGACGTATCCCGAAAGTCGTCCACCGAAGAACCCCGCAGCCGAATGGCTTCCTTAAGAACTTTTTGGATTGAGCGGTAGAGACGCTTCAACTCGGCCTGGCTCAACCCGTCCGCGCGTCGGGACGGATGGATTCTGGCGAACCAAAGCGACTCGTCGGCGTAGATGTTGCCGAGGCCGCTCAAAAACTCCTGGTTCAGAAGAAGCGGTTTTATCTTCGTCGTTTTGCCACGGATTATCGCCTTGAATTTTTGGAAAGTAAAATCCTTTTCCAGAGGTTCCGGTCCGAGCGCCCGAAGTTCCGGGAGGCCCAATACCTTTGCTTCCGGCCCGGCAATAACCTTGGCGAAGCGCCGCAGGTCGGAAAGAGCGAGCATCCGGCCGCTCTTTAAAAATAAGATGAGGCGGATAAACCGGTTCCGGTCGGAGCGCAACGCCCCATTCTTATCCGCCGGCACCCATTTTTGGTTCGCCCAGACGTCTTCTTTGGTATTTAGTATTTTGTATTTGGTATTTGGTATTTTGTTCGGCCTCCACTTTCCCACTAGAAAATGTCCCGTCATTTTTTGGTGCGCGAGCATCGCGTATCCTCCGGAAAGGCGGAAAATGATATTTTTTGACCGCCGGCCAACGGAAACTATTTTCCGGCCGCGGACCATTCGTTTAAAAGCCGTCTCGGTTTGCGGGTAAAAATACTTGGGCCAGTCGGTCCAAATATCCTTAATGGCATCGCCCCGCACCCTGCGGTTCAGGTCGGTCGCGATGGTATGGACCTCGGGCAATTCGGGCATTACTCAATTGTATAAATAAAAAGGTCTATCGAGAAGCAAGCTTCTTGATAGACCTCTGATAATCAATATCTTTGGATATCTTGGCTGGTCGCCATGTACTGATATACGTTAGAGCCGTAGGATGAGATGCTAACATCGCCCAGGTCCTTGTAGCCGTACGTCAGCCCGTATTGGTCAATAAATGTGAGCTGGACCTTAACGGTGGTGCCGGTGTACATCCTGGCATCCGCCCATCTGAAACACTTTTCGGGCGGCACGTAAGCTACGATTTTACCGTCAATTCTTATGACCAGTGTGTAGTAAGTGCAGTTAGGTATGGCGATGTAATTCATCCCAACCCGAGGCGGACCCATCAGGACGACTTTTTGATCGCCGCCGATCCTAGTCAATGGATAAGGCGTAACACCATAGGTATTCTGATACCTATAAGCGTTATCTGGATACCACACGCGATCAATGGTCCAGGATGACGACTGACCGGTGTAAACATAAATCGGGGCCATGCTCATCCCGACCCATTCCCTGCAAGACGAATCGCGGTAAAGCACGGCGACCAGAGAAAGGGCCTTGGGAGAAAAATTCATTGACCATTGATCGTCAAAAGCAGATCCCCCAGGCGGTATAACGCACACGCTATCCCTTTGGACGCCGTTCAAAATCTTCGCATAATACGGTTGCGGATTAATGATACTAACCCGGGTTCCAGACGTTCCAATCTGGTTGACTGGGTAAGGCATGGTGTTATTCACCGACACCCTCATATTCTGGATCGGTGATATAACGGCCATCATCACGTCCGCGCATCCGGCGAACGCGAACATCGCCAATATGGCGAATAGAACATTTCTGATTGGTTTCAATTTTTAATCCTCCTTTTCTGCCTAGATTATACATCTAAACACGGTTGTATGTCAAATCATACTGCCGAGATGGCTGGCGGCCCGGAGCGCACATTTTTTATACCTTACCGAGACCGCACGTTTGGCTGTATAATAAGATTAATGTTTCAATCTCAAGGCCTGGAAGAACAGCTCGCCAAGCAGCGCCGGGTGGCCGAGGAAGAGGATGCCAAGCGCCGGGCGGAAAAACTCGGCCTCCCCTACCTGGACCTTATCTCCACACGCGTCCCAACCGAGATTAAGGCGATGGCCCTCGTCCCCGAAGAAAAGGCCAAATCCGCCCTTCTTTGCCCGCTCCAGATAGTCAAAAAATCGCTTATGCTCGCCGCTTTTGACCCGCAAAGACCCGAGACCCAGGCGATAATAGAAGACATCCGCAAAAGCTACGACGTGAAGGTTGTGGTCTCCTCCCTCTCGGGACTGAAGCATGCCTGGGATTATTACCGGTACGTCGTTCCCCAAACAGAAATCAGCGGCCGGGTGGAAATAGACGAGGGCCAATTGAAAGAAATTGGCGGCAAGATAACCAGTTTGGACACCCTCCACGAGACCATCGCCTCGTTTCAAAGCCCGTATGTTTCCCAGATACTGGAAATAATCCTCGGGGGCGCCATGGCCTTGGGCGCGTCCGACATTCACCTGGAACCGGCTGAAAAGGCGGGTCTCCTGCGCCTGCGGATAGACGGCCTGCTCCACGGTATTTACGACGCTTTTCCGCATCCGATGTACCAGTCAATCATTACGCGCGTCAAACTGCTCTCGGGATTGAAGCTGAATGTGAAGGACGAGGCGCAAGACGGACGATTCACCATCGCCTTGGAAGATCGTTCCATAGAGATCCGCACGTCCATCATCCCGTCCGAATACGGCGAAACGGCCGTGCTCCGGCTCCTGGACCCTCGTTCCTTGAAAGTGAATTTGGAGGAACTGGGGTGGCGCGCCGACGACCTCGTGATCGCCGAAGCCGAGATCAAAAGACCGAACGGATTAATATTGAATACCGGCCCCACCGGGTCCGGCAAAACGACGACTCTTTACGCCTTTCTCCGCCACGTCCAAAAACCCGAGTTCAAGATAATCACCATTGAAGACCCGATAGAGTACCACCTGCCGGGCATTTCCCAGACCCAGGTGGACCCGGAGGCGGGCTACACCTTTGCGGATGGCCTGCGCTCCATTCTGCGGCAGGACCCGAACATCATCCTGGTCGGCGAGATTCGCGACAAAGAGACGGCCGAGATCGCTTTGAACGCATCCCTCACCGGCCACCTGGTCTTCTCCACGCTCCACACGAACGACGCGGTGGGCGCCATTCCCCGGCTCTTGGACCTGAAGGTCCAGACGAACGTATTGGGACCGGCCCTGAGCTTAATAATCGCCCAGCGTCTCGTGCGCGTCCTTTGCCCGCAGTGCAAGGCGGAAGAAAGCCCGGACGCCGCCCTCGCGGACAACATTAAAAAGCTCCTCGCGGGGCTGCCGGCGCGGGTGGATAAAAAACCTTACGCTAATCCCAAGATCTACAAAGCGGTCGGTTGCGACGCTTGCGGCCACCTTGGATACAAGGGCCGCACATCCATATTTGAGCTGTTCAAAGTGGACGAAAAGGCGGAGGCGGCCATCTACAAAAATCCGACCGAAATAGAGCTGAAGAGCTTGGCAAAAGAACAGGGAATGGTTACGATGCAAGTAGACGGACTTTTGAAAGCGCTCCAAGGAACGACGAGTTTAGAGGAGGTGGAGCGCCTCACCGGGCCCTTAGAGTGGGCATAAATAAAAAATCATCCCGAAGGGGGATCTGTGAGCATTTTTGCCAATGGTGGAGGCGAAATTAAGATCTCTCCGAGGAATTGCCCAGCCGGAACCAAGCAACCCGAAGCTGGGAGAAATCTCTTTGCTCACAGGTCTCCATTAAGGATGACGGCGACCATTGTAGCATAACGGATTTTAAATGTCAAGAGGATAACCATGCCCCAAAAACAACCTGAAATCAATACGGAAGAGGGGGCTTTGGAGGCCCTGCGGCCCCAGAGTTTTGAAGATTACGTCGGCCAGGCCAAGATCAAAGCCAACCTCAAACTCATTCTTGATGCCGCGAAGGGCCGGAGCGAACCCTGCGACCACCTGCTTTTCTACGGCCAGGCGGGCCTCGGCAAAACCACGCTCGCCTATATCATCGGCCGCGAAATGAACGTGAACATCCGCTCCACTTCGGGGCCGGCAATAGAAAAGGCCGGTGATATGGCCGCCTTGCTTTCCAACCTGGAAGCGAACGAAATACTTTTTATTGACGAGATCCACCGCTTGAACAAACTCGCGGAGGAAATATTGTATCCAGCCCTGGAAAGCCGGAAGCTCCACCTGATCGTCGGCAAAGGACCCTCGGCCCGGACGTTCACGCTGGATCTTCCGCCCTTCACCGTCCTCGGCGCCACGACCAAGGTGAACATGCTCTCGGCACCGCTCCGCTCCCGCTTCGGTGCCACCTTCCGCTTGGATTACTACCAGAACGAAGATATTGAAAAGATAATTTCCCGCTCGGCGAAAATCTTGGGCGTCGCGATAGAACCGGAGGCGGCGCGCGCGCTCGCCCAGGCCTCGCGTTTCACTCCCCGCGTCGCGAACCGGCTCTTGAAGCGCGCCCGGGATTACGCCCAGGTCTACCCCACAGGAAATATTCCGCCCCAAGCGGCTAGCGCCGCGCCAACGGCGGGGCGGATTTCCAGCGGGGCAAGCAAGAAGAAGCCCATCATAAATCTGGACGTGGTAAAAAACACCTTGGAAATGCTGGAGATAGACCAGCTGGGATTGGACGAGACCGACCGCGAGCTTTTAAAGATAATCGTCCAGAAGTTCAACGGCGGTCCGGTTGGGCTCAAAACCCTCGCGGCGGCCCTGAACGAGGAGATGGAAACCATTGAAGAGGTCTACGAACCATTCCTGATGAAGCTCGGACTTTTGAACCGCACCTCCCTCGGCCGGATGGCGACGCCGATTGCTTACGAGCACCTTGGTTTGAAGCGCGGCAAAAAACTCATCTAGTCATGCGCCTCAAGACCGAGTCGGATAAGGAAACCCGCGGCGTCGCCGCGCTCATGGTCCGGGAACTTAAGCGGGGCGCGCCTCACCCTATGGTAATCGGACTTTCCGGCGAGCTCGGCAGCGGCAAAACGACATTCACCCAGGGGTTCGCGGCCGCTCTCGGCGTGAAGCGCCGGCTTCTTTCCCCCACGTTCCTCATTATGCGCTCCTACCGTCTCCCCCGCGCCGTGGCCGGATATAATAAGATGTTCCACTTGGACGCCTACCGCCTGCACCACCGAAGCGAGACCGAAGTTTTGGGACTAGCCGATATTCTCCGCGACCCGAAGAATATCGTTCTGATAGAATGGGCGGAAAACATCAAGGGCACCCTGCCGAAAAACTCCATCGCAATCCATTTTGAACACAGGAAGAAAGAGAATGAAAGGATAATCCGGATTATGAGACACTAGATAAGCAATCGCCGCGCCGCGCATTCTGCGAGGAGACTAAAATATGAAGAAATTAATCCTCATTGACGCCAATTCCCTCATCCATCGCGCCTTCCACGCGATCCCGCCCCTCACCTCGCCCGGAGGCGAGCCCGCCGGGGCGCTTTACGGCCTCTCGGGGCTCCTGCTCAAGGTTTGCCGCGACCAAAGGCCGGATTTTATGGCGGCCGCTTTTGACCGGCCGGAGCCAACCTTCCGGAAAGAGGTATTCGCCGACTACAAGGCCCAGCGGCCGAAAGCGCCGGATGAGCTCGTTTCCCAGCTCAAGGCCGCCCGCGGAATTTTCCGCGACTTCGGCATCCAAACATTTGAGGTGCCGGGCTTTGAGGCGGACGATCTGATCGGCACGCTGGTGGAAAAATTTAAAAAAGAACCGGAGATAAAAATATTCATATTAAGCGGCGACTTGGACACGCTCCAGCTTGTGGAGGACGACCACGTAGTCGCGGAGATACTCAAAAAGGGGGTGAGCGAGACCGTGATCTACGACGAGCGGGCGGTGAAAGAAAGATACGGACTAAAGCCCGGGGAGCTGCCAGATTACAAGGGTTTTGTCGGCGATACCTCCGACAACATTCCCGGCGTGAAAGGCCTCGGACCGAAGACCGCCGCCGGACTTATCCAGCGTTTCGGCACCATTCAAAACATCTACCGGGACTTGCCACCGAATGACCCGGCGGCGAAAAAGGTCCTGCCTTTTGAAAAGGAGGCGCTGTTTTCAAAACACCTCGCCACCATCCGCCGCGACGCCCCGATAAACCCGTCCAAAGAAGACCTGCGGTTCAACGGATTGGATGAAGTAAGACTAACTGCGGCCTGGAACGAACTCGGGTTTCAAAGCCTGGTTAAGCGCCTGGGAGGCAAACCTGCGGAAACGAAGGCGACGAAGAAGGAAACCGGCACCCTTTTCTGACAAAGGGCCGCGAATATGATATCTTGAGTGCGTAGATGGGATTTTTAAATTTTATGCGCCGACCGAAAGAGGAGGGCGAAGCCGGCCAGGCGCCGGCCGAGCTCAGCGCGGTCGTGCAAAATATCCGCGAAGGCGTTTTGATATACGACCCGAATTACCGGGTTCTTTCCTTTAACCGGGCGGCGGAGGAGATATTCGGCGTGAACGCCGCCGAGGTCGTGGGGCGCACGATCGGACCAGAAGACGTGAAAAGCCCGCATCTGCGCTTTCTCGTGGAGGTGATATTCCCCTCTCTCGCGCCGAGCGTTACAACTATCCAGGACAACGTCTGGCCGCAGATAATGGACCTTATTTTTGAAGACCCGCACCGCGAGATACGGGTGACGTTAAACCGGATTATGGGCGAGCGGGGCGAGGTTATCGGGTTTTTGAAACTGGTCGCCGACCGCACGCGGGAAAAGGAACTCGCGGGCGAGCAAAGCGAATTCATCACGGTGGCCGCTCATCAGCTCCGCACGCCGCTCACGGCCATTAACTGGACTTTGGAGAATTTGGACAAGACGCCGAACCTTCCGCCGGAAGCGGCTGTGGGCATCCGGGAAACCCGGGGGCTCGCCGGCCGGTCGCTTAAGATAATCAACGACCTTTTAGAGGCGGCCCGGCTTGAAGGCGGACGTTTTGGGTTGAAACTGGAGCCCGCCGACCTCGCGGCGCTCTTTCAAACCGCCGTCCAAAACGCCAAACCGATCGCGGACGCCTATAACGTGAGCGTGAAAATGGACCCGGCGCCGGCCGCCGTCGTGCCGATGGATGCCGAACGAATTGGGTTGGTTATCGCGAACCTTCTGGATAATGCCATTAAATACAACGTGAAAGGCGGGGTGGTGACGGTACGGGTCGCACCGGACGAAGACCGGCAATTCATCCGGGCCAGCGTTAAAGACAGCGGCGTAGGCATCTCGCCGGAAGACCAAAAGAATCTTTTCCAAAAATTCTACCGGGGCGGCAATGTCGCGCAAATGGAGCCGAACGGCAGTGGCCTGGGACTCTACATCGCAAAGAACATTATTGAGGGCCACGGCGGCAGGATTGGCGTCATATCGGAGGTGGGACGAGGCAGCGAGTTTTGGTTCACGCTCCCGATCAAGGGGAAATAATGCAACTTAGAGTTTTGGGCATAGACCCGGGAACGACCCGCATCGGCTACGGGCTGATAGAAAAAACCGGGATGACGCTTGCACATATTGAAAGCGGCCTTCTGCCGGTCTCTCCCGCCGGCCGCGGCGATGCCGAGCGGCTGGTGGATCTGCAAAATCAACTGACGCGCCTCATCAAAAGGCTAAGGCCGGACATTATCGGCGTGGAAAAACTTTTTTTCACCAAAAACAAAAAGACGGCTATGCGGGTTTCGGAGGCGCGCGGCGTCATACTGAAGACCGCGGCGGAAAGCGGCGCCCAGCTCATTGAGGTTTCCCCGGCGGAAGCTAAGATCGCCGTGACCGGCAATGGCCGGGCGGAAAAAGCGGCAGTCGCCAAAATGACCAACCTGATATTAAAAATACCGCCCCGGAAGGTGGTGGATGACGTGACGGACGCTCTGGCTATAGCTATTGCGACAAGTTCAAATTGTCGCTCGGCAAACCGGTAAAAGTGAGCGCTCCGGGCCGCTTGGCCAAGTCTTATTTTGACGAGCGAGGAGCAATATAAGAGCTTTGTGCTTATATTCTCCGAGCGATGTCAAAAGAGCGGAGCTCTTCGCACTTTTACCGGCTCGCCGAGTTCCTTTAGATCAATGATAAACGATGATGTTGACCGAATTGGAGGCGCCGGAAGAATCCGTCGCCTTTATCGTTATCAAATTCTGGGAGCCGAGCGTGCCGGAAAAAGCGTAGTTCAACTGGTAGCTCGTCCCTGAGATTGGCATGGTCTTTAAAGCCGCCCCGTTCAAGTCCACCTCCACCGACGCAAGGCCAGCCGTAGACGATATGTCCGCCCGGATATTGAGCGGCGACGGGGCGAAAACTCCGCTCACGGGATACACATTATTTATCGTCACGTTGCTAACCTGGCCCTGGTTGCCCCAGGCAGCCGCGGGAACATTTTTATTGTAAGTTGATGAAAAGTTGGGGACATTTTGCGAGGCCCAGTTCAAGACGCCGGCTTCCCAGTTGGCGAATTGCGAATCATCGCTTGGGTTTTGAGGCACCGGACCTAAGGGGTCGCTTTTATCCACGTAATAGAGAATGTCGTGGATCTGCGGGTAAGAAACCCCGCCCGCCGATGGCTGAGCGATATAGCTGCCGTTAAGCATCGGCTTGTCCGCCGGAGGAAGCGGCGCCGGACTCGTGAAAAGCTCCGGCTGGTACGTCGGCAGAATCTGCTTCAAGAAAGCGCTCCACATCGGCACGGCCGCCAAGATGCTGCTGCCGTTTCTCTGCATCGGCGAGTAATCGCTGTTCCCGGCCCAAACGCCGACCACGAGGGACGGGGTGTAGCCGAAGGCCCAGGCATCCCGATAATCGTTGCTCGTGCCGGTCTTCAAAGCCACGTCATAGCCGGGGAAGCTGGTAATGCCGCCGCCGGGACCGAAAAGCGACGCACGCAGATCCGGATTGGAAAGAATGTAGTTTATCCACTGAATGTATTTAGGGTCGTCCACTCGGGCGGCCTGGTCCTGATATTTTTCAAGCACATTGCCGTTCGGGTCATCCACCTCCAAGACCATCGTCTGGGCATGCTGCACCCCTTCCTGGGAAAGGACCGAGTAGGCCTTGAGCATGTCCACCATTTTGACCGCTCCGCCTCCCAGAACGAGCGAGAGGCCGTATTGGTTGGCATTGTTCAATGTGGTGATACCGAAGCTTTTCAGTTCGTTCAGGACGTTTTGTATGCCGACCAGGTACAAGACTTTTACGGCGGCCACGTTGATGGATTCGGGGAGCGCCTGTTCAAACGTAAGCGGCCCCTGGAAATTCTCAAAATCCTGAGGGTGGAAGCATGGGGTGGAAGACGAGCTCGCTGGCGCGTTGTAATCGGGGATGGCCGGACAGTTCGGGTTAAACTCGGTGGGGACGTCAAAGACGACCGTATTCGGCGGATAGCCGTCTTCCAGGGCCTTCAAATAAACAAATGGTTTTAAGCTGGAACCGGGCTGGCGCAATCCCTGGATCGGCATATCAAAATTTCCGCCGATAGAAGCATTGAAGTAATCCGCCGAACCGACGAGCGCAAGCACCTGGCCGGTTGTTGGGTCCTCGGCCATTAAGGCGGCGTTGTTTGAATTATAAAGCGACATATTCCTCTTCACGCCGTCCTCAACCGTCTTTTCGGCGACCTGCTGCATATCCCAGTTAAGCGTAGTGATGACCTTCAAACCGCCGTTTAAGACCTCGTCCTCGCCGTATTTATTTATCAGATAGTTTTTAACCGCCATCACGAAGTGGGGCGCTTTGATGGTGCCTAGAGACTGCGGCGCGAAGATGATCTTTTCGGCTTTGGCCGCGTCCGCCTGGGCTTGGGTGATATACCCGAGCTGAACCATCCTATCCAAAGCGTATTGCTGCCTGGCGATAAGTTCGCTCAGATTCCCGCCCCAAGGCGAATAATAGCTGGGGGCTTGGGGCAAGCTGGCGAGGACCGCCGATTCGGCCAAGTCCAGGTCTTTGGCGGGCTTGCCGAAATAGGTCTGGCTCGCGGCCTCAATGCCGTAGGCATTGGAACCGTAGGGGATTTGGTTTAGATAAAAGTCCAATATCTGGTCTTTGGAGTATTTCGCCTCCAGTTCAAACGCGAGGATGACCTCCTTCACCTTCCTGTCTATCGTCTTTTCGGGCGAGAGAAAGGCGTTTCGGGCCAATTCCTGGGTGATGGTGGACCCGCCCTGGACGAATTTACCCGCCTTGATGTCGGCCCAGATAGACCGAATGATTCCGGTCACGTCTATCGCCGGCCGGGTGTAAAAATTGGCGTCTTCAACGGCGATGGTCGCCTCCTTCACATAGTCGGGTATGCTGGAAAACGGGACGACCGTCCGCTTCTCTTCGCCGTGTATTTCGTAAAGGAGTACGGTTCCGGTACGGTCGTAGATCTTGGTGGATTGGCTTATCTCGCGGGTGGAGAACTGGTCCGGCGTCGGGAGCGTCCGAATCGCGATAACGACATAAACCGTTCCCGCGACCGCCACGGTGATTATCAAAAAAAATCCTAAGATGAGGATGGAAAGCCAAAACTTGCGGCGGTTCCTGGGCAGTCTCATTGTTCGTCTAATTCTATAACGCTTCCGGTATTCTTTCTACTGCTTGCGGGAAAAAGAAAGCGGCGCCAACGAGTGGCGCCGCTTCTGCGTATTAAAACTCTTCCGGATTCTCCTCTTCCGGCGGCGTGTAGCTGTCGCCGCCAAGTTCGCTTCCAGGATCTTCCGGCAAACCAACTTCTTCCGGCTGCTCAACTACATCATCCGAGACGAGAAGATCATCGTCCTCGTCGCTCGCGATTATCCGGAGCGGCGGATGTGAAACTAGCGTGTGCATAATCGGTGATTCTAGCGACCTTTCTACCCCGCACCTTTGGAGAACTGAATTATTTCTACAAACCAGACACACAAAACTCATTCAAAGCTCTCCAAAGGTGCGGGATTTTATCCAATGGGGAGAGTATAGGCAAGCCAATTAAATTGTCAACTCACCACCGCTTTATAAAACAAGCAACTACCTTAACCTTTTATTGGCATTGCGACATAAACAATGGTTTTGTCGCCTTCACCGCGGATGATGACCGGCTTGTCTGGAGAATTAAAGCCGATAGAAACGTTCGGGGTTTTATGCACTTTTAACCCATCCAGGATATAGCGCCAGTTGAATATCACCGAGAATTTCTCGCCGGAAAGCTTGACCGGCACCTTGTAGCTATTTTCACCGATTGCCGTGTCCGCCGAATAAACCTCCAGGAATTTTTTGTTGTCGCCGATCCGGATGGTTATGTCGTTGCTTTTGCCGGAAAACGAGCTTGCGAGCTTGACGGCGTTTATCAATTCCTGCCTGTCGGCGATCACTTCCGTTTTCGTCTCTTTAGGAATAACCGCTTTGTAATCGGGGAATTTTCCATCTATCAATCTTGAAATAACCTTCTCTCCGTCGCTTTTCACAAGCACCTGGTTCTGGTCCAGAAAAACATCCACCGTTTCGGCGCTGTTGAATATCCTCAAAAATTCGTTCGCCGTCCTCAGGGGAATTATAACCGCAACGTCGCTCGCCGCCCCCTTGTCTTCAAAATCGGTCACGGTCTTTTCCGCCAAACGAAAACCGTCTGTGGCGACCAGATTCATGGCGTCGCCGCCCATAGAGAGCAACACCCCGCTTATCTCCGGCCGGATCTCCGAGTACTGGGCGGATGAGATAACGCTTGAAACCGCATCCTTGAACTCTTTGGTTTTTATTTTAAATATTTCGTTCTCTTCGGCGAGCGACGGGATGATCGGAAAATCGTTCGGGTCCTGACCCTGCACGACGGCTTCGTAATTATCCGTGGTGATTGTCACCTTGTTTCCACCATCCCCGATTGTCACGCGCTCGGAGGTGAGATTCTTGATGATGGAGTTGAATATGGAAAACGGTATCGCCGCCTTGCCGCTTTCAACCACCTTGCCCGGCACGGCGCATTCAACAGCCAGCTCAAGATTGGTGGAAACGAAGGTGATGCGTCCGCCATCAGTTCTCACGAGAAAACTTTTCAGTATCGGCAGGTTGGCGTTTTCGCCTATGCCGCCCTGAACGACATTAAGCGCTTCTATTAGGTTAGTTCTTAGTATTATTAACTTCATAGTAGTGGTAGTAGGGGTGGTGTTTATGTGGATAATCTCCGAGCGTCCTTATTTTAAATCGTTTTTTGCCGCATTTTTTTCAGAGAGACTGTTGATAACTTATTGATGGGTGTGGATCGTTTTTTGATGGTTTGCCGATTATCCGGTATTTCCCCAAAGTTGTTCACATCTTATACAGCCGTTCTTTAATGAGAAGTATCTTCTGATTGAGGGCGGGATTTTCGCCGATCTCGCGGGTTATTTTTTCGCAGGCGTGGATGGCGGTCGTGTGATCTCTCTTGCCAAGCCGGTCGCCGATGTGCGGGTAGGACATTTTAAGCACATCGCGCATTAGATACATTGCGATCTGCCGCGGTTCTACTACCTCCTGTTTTCGGCTGCGCTGGGTCATGTCGGCCGTCGGCACCTCAAAGAACTCAGCGACTGTTTTTACGATATCGTTGGGGGTGATGTTTTTGGGCGTGACCTGGACCGCCTCGTTTATTATCTCATCCAGTTTTTTATCGTCTATCCTCCCCTTTTTATACTGTTCGTAGAAGGTTATTTTGTTCAAAACCCCCTCCAATTCCCTGATGTTTTTTTGGACCCGGGCGGCGACCAATTCCACGATTTTTTCGTCCAAAACCACGTTATTTTCCTTCATTTTCGTCTTTAAAATAGCGAGTCTGGTCTCATAATCCGGATAAACTATATCCACTGTCATTCCGCCCTCAAACCGGGAGCGGAGCCGCTCCTCCAGGGTCGGAATGGCTGAAGGCGGCCGGTCCGACGAGATGATAATCTGCTTATTATTCTCGTAAAAGGCGTTGAATGTGTAAAAAAACTCCTGCTCCGTGGCGGCCTTACCGGCGATAAATTGGATATCGTCAATGATGAGAACGTCAATGTCGCGGTATTTCTTTTTCATATCATCCATTCGCTTATTGCGGATTGCCCAAACCACGTCGTTAATGAATTTTTCGGAAGAGACGTAAAGAACACTTACCCGATTCTTGTAGGCGGCCATAATTTCGTTGCCGGTCGCCTGGATTAAATGGGTTTTGCCGAGACCGACGCCGCCGTAAACAAAAAGCGGGTTGTATTTTTTGCCGACATCTCTCACGACTGCTTGGGCGGCGGCGTAAGCCATTTCGTTGGAAGACCCGACGATGAACGTTTTGAAATCGTAGCGCGGATTCAGATTGGTTTTCGGATCAACCTTAAGCTCAATGAGCGGCGCCTGCGGCTCCACCGCCTCCGCTTCGGACTTTATCCGGCGCGCGGCGCTCACGATCTGGCTCGCGGCGTTGTTGCCGACCACGACGTAGTCAATATTCTTAATGGAACCGTCCACGTTGCGGAGCGAACCAAGGATTATTTTGTGGTATCGGCTCTTCACCCACTCTTTGGCAAAATTATTCGGCAATCCGACGAGAGCAACCCCGTCATCCTTGTCCGCCTTTCCCAAAAATTGGCTGTTCTTGAGCCATGTCAGAAAATTCGGCCGCGAAATTTGCAGCTCGATATCTCCCAGGACCGTTTGCCAAATATCTTGGGGATTCATTCCTAGTTATGATAGGTATATTTGAAAATGATGCAATGTTGCGGAAAGGACGCTAGTGTGCTTTAATTGTGCATTATCTGTGCATAGTCGTAACGGATTATAATACTAAGAATATGAGCGTCACTTATCAGCCGAAAAAGAGGAAGAGAGTGAGGGCGCACGGCTTTCTCCGCCGAACGAAGACCGTCGGTGGTCGCGGCACGCTTAAAAGGCGCCGGCAAAAGGGCCGCCGCCGGCTGTCGGTTTAGCCGTGGAGTTTTCCTTAAGATCAAAACCGCGCCGATTGGGCCGCCCGAAGGTTTTGGTGGTGGTCGGCAAGAGCGTTTTTAAGAAGGCCGCGGACCGCAACCTCCTTAAAAGGCGCCTCAGAGCTCTCCTTGCTCCGGAAGCCAAGGCGCGCCGAGCCGATATTCTGGTTATGGCGAAAGGCAGGGGCGATAACGCGACATTCGCCGAGATAAAGAGCAAGCTCGCCGGAGCATTGAAAAAAAATGGCAGCAATTTTTAACACCGTCATCTACCAGCCCATATTGTGGGTTTTAGTTTTGCTTTATCAAAACATCTCTTTCGGCAACCTTGGTATTGCCATCATCCTCCTCACCGTACTGGTGCGCCTGGTACTCTTGCCGCTTTTCTATAAGGGCGCCAAAGACCAAACCGTTCTTCAGCGCCTTCAGCCGCACATCCGGAAGATCCAGTTGGACCACAAAGACGATAAAGAAAAGCAGGCCAAGGCGATGATGGAGCTCTACAAGACGAATCGGGTGAATCCATTCTCCGGTTTTCTTCTTTTGCTTCTCCAACTCCCCGTTTTCATAGCTTTGTTTGAGATCTTCACCACCGGCATTAAATCCACGCTCTTCGTGAACCCGTCTTTCCTGGGGATGGCTCTAAGCGCCAACAGCTTGGTCTTGGCGGTCCTGGCGGCCGCCCTGCAATACTTCCAGGGGCGGATGGCAATGCCGGCGGGGAAGGATATGGAATCCACCCAGAAGATAATGGTCTTTGTTGGGCCGCTCGTGACGGTCCTGGTCCTCGGAAACCTGCCGGCGGCCCTGAGCCTCTACTGGAGCGTCTCTAACTTGTTTTCTTTAGGCCAGCAGTTCTATATTAATAAGAAGCTCGCCCCCCTGCCGGACGCGCCCAAGCAATAACATGGACCTCAAAGAGCAGATACAATCGCTTATATCAAAAATGGGCTTCCCGGAGGCCCAGGTTGCCATTGATGACGAACACCATAAGGTGTCCATTGTGATAGACGACGAGAATGTCCGCACCCAGCTGCCGACTGTATTGCCGGCCCTGGAACACTTGGTCAACCTTATCCTGCGGAAAACGAAACTCCCCGCTTACGTGGTGGACTTGAATTACTATCGCCGCGAGCGCGAGCGGCTCATCGTTGAGCTTGCCAAGGCGGCTGCAAAGAAAGCGGCGATGACGAAGGGCGAGGTGGCTCTGCCGCCGATGAACGCTTATGAACGGCGCCTGGTCCACGTGGAGATATCTATGAACCCCGATTTGAAGACGGAGAGCGTCGGCGCCGGCCGGGATCGGCACATTATTATCCAGCCGACTAATCTTTAGGCCGGCTTAGCTGCCGACGTTAAGGGCGTAGAGATAGTTATCAAACCGATTAATGAAGTAGAGATTACTGCCGGCGAGAGCCGGTTTTTCCGCGTCCAATTTTCCGGTGGCGTTCCCCGGCAGAGGCAAAAGAGTCGCGGCCCCAGTCCCGGTGTTTATGCCGTATAAGACATCGGTGGTATAAATCTTCCTCTCCACGTAATCGTCCGGCAACGCCGCGCTCTTAAATCCGGCGTTCGTCGGGACGAAGCAGTAAACGGTCGTCCCGGAGTTTACCGAGCACTTCTCCGGCAATGTGACGAAGGGAAGCGGGGCCAGGTTCTGCAGGGTTTGGCTCTGAAGTATCTGGAAGCCGCTTGAGCCGGAATAAGCAAGGAGCGTTGACCCGTCGCTCGTGAGCCGGGCCGTCAAGCCGCTCATGGGGCCCATCAGGAGGTTCACGGCTAATGTCTTAGTGTTAAAACTCCAGATCCGGCTGCCGTAGTTTGCGTTACTCTTCTCTTCCACAAGAAGCGTATTGGGCGGGATAAAAGCCAGTTGAGTGTCCAGTAGGCGGAAGTCGTTCACCAGAACCTTGGGCTTCGGCGGGGTCTTGGTAAGGTCCAGCGTCACCAGGTTCACATTGGAGCCGTTCTGCTCTGTGGCGATGAGGGTGTTGGAGTCCGCGCCCCAGGTCGCTTGGATGATGTTGGACGGCAGAGGCTGCCAAACCTGGTCCACGGAGTCGTAGATGCCCCAGCTCGGCAGGCGCGGGTCGCCGAAAGCGGCGAGGATGGATTTATTGTCCGGGCTTTGCTTGATGAAGTTAACGGCCGCCACCCCCTGCTGGGTGATCTGCGGATTCTTTTGCCCCGCTTCGGCCTGCCAGACGACGCCGCTTTGGTCCAGATAGAAAACCTCCTGCGTCGCGGGGTCGGTCCAGAAGAACGAGACCGGCCGGTCGGAAACTTTCGCCAAGGCGCCGACGGTTATCGCGCCGCTTGAAGTGGCGGCGGTCCCCGCCCCGGTGCTCGTGCTCGTAAGACCGGCTAATGGGAAATAAGGAGCGCTCGCCGTGCCGCCCGGGGCGGCCGGCGCGGCGGTCAGCCAATTCCAAACGAAGTAGATCGCAAGCCCCGCAACGACCACGGCCGCGATGATAATGACTATTTTAAGATAGGGTTTCATGGATTATTGAACGAACTGAATATGTATATGGTTCTCGGTCTCTTGATATGTCCCGCAGTTGTAGCTTAATTTCCCTCCAAAAGCCTGGTTATCGGCTTGCGTGGTGCAGATAGCCTGGACAATCCTGCTACTTTGCCTGCTTTGGATCAAAGCGGACACTGTGGGGTTGTTTGGATCATAATTATCGTAGATATAGGTTGCCAAAGCCTGGTTATATCTCAGGTCCACTACCGGCTTCCCGGGGCCATGGGTCTCGTGTCCAACTTCGGTTCCGCCGGTGACTGTCACATCGCATCCGGGGGTAGCAGCCACGCAACCGTTTTTGATGTTGATGAGCGTGTTTATGGTGCTTTGAGGTATGCCCTCCAGGCTAGTACAGTGGGAGTTATTTTGGTCGGAGCACGTACCGGAGCTCCATATCCCTATGCCGGCTTGCTTAAGGAATTGTACGGCCTGGGCATTGGTGTAGGTGCCCGGGATGTTTGAATTAGGGCTGGAACCGACGCTTTGGTTGTGCGGATAGCACAATTGGAGGTTTGGATTAAGGTCTATCATCGTCGGGCTGGAAGACGAATCCTGCGGTTCATAGGCGTATATTAGACAACGGTTGGTGGCGGTTGGGTCCGAGCTGGAACTGAAGTATGGGTATTGCCACACCTGCGACCCGGCTGGAATAACCTCGCTTTCGTTGTAATACCGGCCGTCATTATTAATCTCAAGATTGCCGGCGCTGGAAACATAACCAACTCGGTAGGCGCAGTTTAACGTCGGGTCGTTGTTATTATTAGCAAAAGATGTGCCATTCCACATCGCCCCGCCGTTAGGTACGAGCTGTGCATAGCTTGACGTAGCGGAAAGGGTGGAGGTGTTATTGATATCCCAGGTAGTCGGGTCCAACGTGATACACTCCGTGTTCGGCAAACTAATACTCGGACTACTCGTCGCCACGGCGCCGTACTGGTCTCCCGGTAAGGCAAGCGTTGTTATTTTAGGATTGATGGTGTTCAAAATAAGATATGAACCGAGAAGAAGCGCTACGCCGTAAAGGGCCGAGATTATCATGTCCTTGGCGTCGCTTTGCTGGTCGGCACTCCCGGCCGAGATGGTGTATTTTACCCCGCCCGCGACGATCATAAGGAGCGCGAGAAGCCCGGAGATAGTCAGGGCGATTTGGTAAAAAGAGTTCAAAAAAGTTCCAATCGGGTTTGACGATGTGGCGGCATCGGTAAGCTGCGCGCAGCCGCTCATTCCGGTCGGGCATGGGAAGTTTAGGTTTACAAGCTGGGCATTGGGATTCGTTTGGGCGAACACCGCAGGGGCCGCCAGAAGGCCGACGGCGATGAGGAGTCCGGCGGCCAAAATTATCCTATTTTTGTTTCCTTTCATAATCACTGATTACTATTAATTATATTGAAAACGCTGATGTTTTTGCTGAACTCTAACGGATTTTGTGAGTTTTGGGTCGTGAGCGTGACCGGCAGCATGCTTTGGCTCCCCGTTTGGGGCGTGCCGACCTGGACGGCCAGCTGATTATTTCCGCTCGTTATTGTTTGTCCGTTTATCTGCCAAGTGAATGTGAGCTGGCTCAGCGAATCAACATTGAAGAAGTAGGGCCAGGCCGTGAGGGTTACATTCCCTCCGGCCGGCATAGTCTTCGCGGTGGATGGATAGTCAATAACCGAAAAGGGCGCAGTGGCGAGGATGGACGTAGAGCCAGTGAAAGAACCGGCCGACGTCTGAACCTGAACCCGGATAGTAACAAGTCCGTTAGAGTCGGGGTTCGCGGTAAAAGTGATGCTCTTAAGCCCCGATCCGCTTTGGACCATGGTGTCGTTAATGAACCAGCTCACCTGCGCTCCGGATAGGTTTACAAGTTTGCTCCCCTGGACCATCTCTACCGCGGCCGTGACCGGCGTGCCCGGGGTTATCATCGCCTTGCCGGTAAAGTCCGCAGGGAAGTAATTATTTGCCTCCCAGGTAATGATAAGCGGGCTGGCCACCTGGGCGAAAACGGCGGGGATGAGGCAAAGCGCCGTTCCTCCCAAGATAATACCAAAAACAATTGTTTTTATAATATGTTTCATTTTGCGATCTTAGCGACCAATGTCCCGGTGGCTTTGGGATGATTGTGCAGGTAGGCCTTGACCGCGAAAGCGATGACCGGAGCCGGAACAAATGGAATGGCGCCGCCGACGAATTGAGCGATGAGTGAAGCGGGCTTGCTGGCGGTCTTGTCGCCTTTTTGCGTGAAGAAGAACCAAGTGCCGCCGGTACAAGCCCAGTTGATTAATGGCACGATGACGATGCCTATCACCATGCCGTCCACCACGTCGTTTATCGCGTAAAGGCCCAGGAGGAATACTATCCAAATTACAGCCTCCGCTTCGTTTATTTTCTTATATTCCCGCGTCATTGTTCTTTTAATCCTTTTATTTCCAGCATCTGTTCCGGATTCGTCGTGATTATCTGGTCCTCGGTGTACGAAGCAATTATCTTTATCGCGACGTGCTTCAATCCCGCGAAGAAGAGACCCTCGCCGACCGCCGCCTCCAAAAGGAAGGCCTTCTCCCCTTCGGTTAGCCCGAAGGCCTTGGCGACGACGTCAATGCTCGTCGGGGACTGCTTTAAAAGCAGCTGAATGGAGGAGTTTGTGATTATCGGCTGTCCGTATTCTGACTTTAAAAAGTCCTCCACATCCTGGTTGATGGTCATCACGCCGAGATAATATTTGCGCGCGCGTTTCACCAATCCGAAAAGGAACTGGGCGCTGTCCTTATATTTCATCATAAGCCACGCCTCGTCCACGATCATTATCCTCTGCTTGAGCTGGGCGCGAATTAGGTTCCAAACGAAGTTAAGAATGATGTACATCGCGATGGGCCGGAGCTCCTCCTCCAGGTCGCGAATGGAAAAGACAATCAAGCGGTTCTTGATGTCCACGTTCGTCGGCGCGTTCGTGAAGCCGGAATATGAACCGTTCACATATTTGTCCAGACGGGCGGCCATGCCGCTGCCGCCTTCGGTGTTTTGGAGGATGGTTTGCAAATCTCCCAAAAGCGGCGGGTTCAGTTCTTTGAGCGAGCCGAAATTGTCGGCGGTAATGTCGCGCGAGGCGTAGGTCTCGGTGATGGCCCGGTCCAGCTTAGCTTCTTCCTCCGGCGTAATCTTGCCGAGCATTATCTTTACGAGACCGGTCAGATTCAAAACGTGCGACTTGAAAACGTCGGCCGGCTCCTCGCCTTCGGGGATGATGGGGATATCAAAGGGATTGATGTGGCTTTCGGACGTGAGCGATATCTTGAAGTAGCTGCCGCCGATCGCATTCGCCAGGTTTTGGTACTCGTTCTCCGGGTCTATCACGAGCACGTCGGTGCCCATCATCATGGAGCGCAATATCTGGAGCTTGGCGGCGTATGATTTTCCGGAACCGGATTTGGCGAAAATGACGACATTCGCGTTTTCCAGGGAGAACCGGTCAAAGATGATGAGGCTGTTGTTATTGAGATTAATGCCGTACAAAATGCCGTTTTCGGAGCTGAGGTCCGGCGAGACGAACGGGAAAAGCGATGACGCGGGGCCGGTGTTGAGGGGCGTCCGCACGGCGAGCTTGTCGTCGCCTAAAGGCAGAACGGAGGCGAACCCTTCCGTTTGGCGAAAAAGGGCGGGTTTGGCGTACACCAACTTGCTTTCCAGCGCGTTCACGACGGTTTCCTCCAGGGTCTTTAGCTCCTTTTCGCTCCCGCCGTAAAGGGTAATATAGACCCCAACCTCAAAGAGTCGCTCCCGGGCCTGCTGGAGCGCGTCCCGGAGCGTCTCTACGTCGTCGTGGGCGGTCTCCAGGACCGGGTCGCGCACTATCCCCTTAGCCTCTTTTTCGTTCATTTCCGACTCTATTTGGGCCACCTTCTTCCGCAGGTTCCGAAGAGCGAGGGCGGTATCCATCGGATGCATGAAGATGGAGATGTCTATCATGGCCGGCAAGTTGATGATGGAAGAGAACCAGCCGCTTGCGACGAATCGCGGGTAGGTGAAGATGAAAATGGTCTTGGTGTAGTAGTCGCCAATCTTCAAATAATTGCTCCCCACCTCCAGTCCCGCGGGTGCGATGATATTCGGCAGGTCCTCTTCGCCCGGTTTGTAGGCCTTCGGCAGTTTTATTTCGTCCATGCTCATTGAATTGCTATCTCTTTTTTCTCCACGAGCTGCGGATTGTATAAATTATAGAAAAGCTCCACCAGGTCGTCGTCCTCCAAAGGTACGGCTCGGAGGCCGATCTGGTTCAATCCCGTGATTACCTGTTCGGTGCGCCGGCGCAGCTGCTCCAAATTTTCTTGGACCGTTGCTTCCGCCGCCGCCTGGGCGGAGGCCTTGTTGCCGGAGAAGAGCGACATAAGGCCCTTGGAGCCGCCGCCGGGGATGACGACCGGGTCGTAGGGCACGACTGTGAAGAACGTCTTCGTAATAATGGCGTTTTGTTCCACGAAGTTGCGGATAAAGTTGATGTATTCGTCCACCTGGATCTTCAAAAGTTCGTTCGTTTCGTCGTTCTTGCGCCCCTCCATCAATTGCAGGTATTTTTCCACATTCACCTTCCGGGAATGGACGAAGAATTGGACGGTAAAATCCAGCGCGTTCATGAAGTTTTGAAATCCGCCCAGGATAAGATTCTGTTCATCCTCGGATTTCAGGTCAAAGTTTATTCCGGAGACGATAAGTATCTGCCGCAGACCCTTGTTCTTGAGGCGCACCACGCCGTCCTTGATGGCTGCGACCTCAACGAACTCCTGAGACGGTTTTGTCGGCTGCTGTTTGTCCGCCATTTGTCTTATTTTATCAGTAATCTATCCTTTTTGCTTGCTTTCTTTCTCCCGTAAGATACACGACCGTTTCGTATCCCTGTTCTTCGCCCTTTGCCGCCTTCGGCGTAAAGAACTTGCCCGTCGTGATGCTCAGAGCCACGCTTTTCAGGCGTTCCTCCAGGCTCATTTTATGGCGAAGGTTCTCAATATCGTTCAGCTTGTTAAGTTCTATGGTCGTCGTGGGGTTTATTCTCTGCCAGGTGTAGACCCGGGGCTGCCAGAAATAGGCGAGGGCCGAGGCGACGATTTTGGGGAAATCCTGGCCGTTTATCTTTACGAAGGCGAAGGCGACGCCCAGGATTCCCACGATGATGGTGATAATCAGGGCGAAAAAGAGGTTGAATATCTGGAATGAGATATAGCCCAAAAGCGCCGCCCCGCCCACGTAGAAAAATTGCTGGAGGGTCAGGAAGCCGACGATCTTCGGCTTTTGGTCTATAAATTGAGGTACCTGGAAGTTAGCCATGATTATTCCCCTTTAAGATCAATGGTATTCCCCTCCACTCTTGGCTCCGGCTTCTTGATAGCCCCAAGGATGGCGGGCGAATTCGGCGCTGGTTGTGAGGGCGCGGTGTCCGCAACCGGCTTTATGGCGGGCGCGGCAACCATAGGTTTGACCGGCGCTTCAAAGAGTTTGTCCGACGTTGCTTCCGCCTTCGGTTTTATGGTAACGGCGGGCTTGTTATCGGAACCGACTGACTGAATCGCCGGCGCGGGGACCTCTGGCGACAAGGCCGGAAACTCGTTTTCCAGCGGCTTTACCTCTCCGACATTCAAGAACGACGGCTCTTCCAGCTCGCCGACCGGCGTTCGGGTCTCGCTGTAATGGACGACGCGCCGGCCTTCCGGTTTAAGCCCCGGTATCTCCAGTTTCGCGATGGCCGGTTTTGTTTCTCCCCCGGCTACCCGTTTTTTGAAGAAGAAGCCGCCAAGAGGCGCGGTCACGCTCCGGAAAACGGACTTCTGGGATGTCACGTTCCCTTCCGGAACATTTTCCTCGTGGATAATAAAGGGCGAATCCGCCGCTTGGTCTTTTTGTTTCAGCGTTACGGACGACGTTTCCACGGGGATAACTTCCTCTTTGGTAGTGCCAATATCCTCCAGGGATATCGTCTTAGCCGCCGGCGTGCCAATAATATCGGCGGATGCGGCGCCGCTTGTCCGGACGGCCGGATCGTAAACATTCTTGATGTCCGCGGCGTATTGGCTGAACACCTTTTTATTCAGGTCGTCAGCTAGGGGGTCCGTCACTTCCTTCGGCAGGTCCAGTTCCTCTTTTATTTCCTGCGAGATCTCCTCCGGGTGGAGGAAGCCCATAAGGACCAGCGCGCATATTTTGTTTATCTTTTCCGCCTTAACGTCGTCTATATGATGGTCAGCGTATATCTTCTCGGCCGTGTCAGCGATGAACTCAGAAAAAAGAGCTTCGCGCAAAACCTGCGGGAGCAAATCCCATCGTTCCTCAGCTTGTTTTTGAGAAATGTAGATCATGATTTAGGATTCTTCCTCCCCACCCCCGCCAGCTGGTGTCCAACTACCGAACAAGCTTCCGCCCATATTTTTCTGGGTTCCATACAGAGCGCGCGCCTTATCCTTGTCTTTTTGATTGATTGCACTGTCATTCTCTATTCGTTTCATTTTTTCTTTTGGTTCAAGAACCTTAACAGCTTTATCCAATTTAAGGATATTGTTTTCAAAATCATCGACGTATTTATTTAGATCCGTATTAAACTTGCTAAGATCGTCGCCTTTAAGTTTCGGCCTAATTTTCGCAATACCTCCGGGAGCCACTTCAAAGACGGCGTCCTTCACAGCCGTGCCAACCCTTTCATGCTCTGACTGATCTAACCCAAGATTGTTTTTATCCTTATTGAAGGCCGAAAGGATATTGCCCTGGAGCTTATCAAAGTCCTTAATAGAGAATCCGTTAAAGAATTTTTTAGTTTCCTCTTCGAATTTTTTATCATCGCCGGCTTTAAGAGCGGTGAGCATCTCGGTATTAAAACCAACAGACTTTTCCATATCACCGTAAGCCTTCCCCTGGCCGTTGGCGGCGAACATTTTCTTAGTATCCTCGTTAATATAAGTGGCCACCCCCTCCGGTATAAGCCCCGCCGTACCATTCTTGGATAAGCGGGACAGGGCGGCGGCGCGTTCCACGCCTTTCATATCGCGGACACGGTAGGCAAGCTGCTGGTCGGAGAACTTCTTTTGTGCCTCTGTTGCCTGTTTTATAAGTTGTTCTCCTTGCATGGCTCCACCGCGACTTATGGCATTACCAACAGCGCGAAATGGGCGGAAATTGGATTTTTGCAGATCTTCGGTTATCTTCCTCGCCCTATCTGTCCTAAGCGGCGCTGTCGCCACCCTTTGCGACGTTCTAGCGGCCCATTTCTTAGCGCTATTCCCCGCCCCCTGGGCGAGTTTTATTGCCGCTCCGGCGCCGGCAATGCCCATGCTCTTCGCGGCGATGAGTCCGCCGAGCATTATGCCGCCCATAATGAGCATCTGGGAGCCCTGACTGAAAGCCGTTTCAAAAGCGGACCCAAAACTGCCGGTTGAGATGCTCACGCTGCCCAAGAACTTGGCGCTCGTGAGAGCGATGTAAATGAAGAACGTGACGGCCGGGGCAAAGAAGACCCAGTCCAGGAATTTGCTCCACCATTCGCCGAATAGCTTATTAAGCGGCGGAAAGACCCAGAAGAGCCAGACAAGAGGCGCAACAATAAGTAGGAACGAGAGATAGATGTACCGGACCATCAACATGAAGGCGAGCACTATCATCACGAACGCCGCGAGCGCGGTAAAGAGCGTTGTGAAGACCAGCCCGGCGATGCTCGTAAGGACCGCAGCCGTAACGCCGCCCGCGGCACTGCCCTGGTCGGACGGATTAGGCGGTAAAGGATTTTCTGGCGGCAAAAGAAGTTTTTGCGGGCCGAAGGCGTTGTCTATGGCCGCGACCATATCGCCGCTCATCTTGCCGTTTAGAAACACGTTAGTGAGGGAGTTGGAGAAGGTGATGAAGACGCCGGCGATGGTCAAGCTGAAGTTCACGATAATGGCCGCGCCGATGAGCTTGGGGAGCAGACTCTTCGCACTGAACTTCTCGTAGCGGAGGATGGTCGCGACGGCCATGATTATCATCACGAGGACGAAGCCGAGGTTCGCGACGTCGCGGGATATCGTCCACCCGACGCCGACCAGAGCGTTTTCCTGGTTCAGGATGTTCGCGTTCAGATGCATCATCATATTCACTAAAGCGCCGCCGAGGATGAAAAGCAGGCCGAAGATGAAGTTCAATATGAAGGCCAAGACCCGGAAGACCGCCGTCGTGATGCCGCCCGGGCTGAGGTCCGGCAAAAGGCCGAAGACGGCGGCGTGCGTCGTTTGCGGGAACAAAAACAAAACCGGCAGGACAATTAGCGCGCCGACCGCGATAATCTTGAGGGTCTTTTTAAGTTTTACTATTGATTGGCTTGGCACTGGGTTAATTTGGTCTGGGCCGTCCCCAGGGTCGTCTGAATGCCGGAAAGTGTCGTTTGTGCCGAGACATCCAAACTAGATGCATTGGTTACTGCGTTAGTGATATCGGATGCATTTAGTTGACTAAGAGTGCTAGCGTCGGCGTTTTGAATTGTATTAAGAAGAGCGTTAGTTGCGATCGTTGAAGAGGTAGTCTGCACTACTGTATTGCGCAATACGATTGGCGTTGAGCTCGCAGCAATAGTCAGGTTGCCCTGGGCCCAGGCCAGGTCAGAGCTGCTCGCGTTTGATCCTAGGCATTTTATCAACGCCGGTAGCGTGCTGGTGGCGAGTGTCTGATTGGTACTAGAAGCCGTCGCGAGCGTCGTGGATGCATCAGCCAGCGAACTCAAAGCTTGATTCAATTGGGTGATATAGGTGTTTTGCGTGCTGGAGGCGGCTTGGTTTGCCAATCCGGTGGTATTATTTATCGCCTGACCGAGAGACCCATTGCCAGTATTGTCTTGCGCTGCGGTTACCACTTGTTCCGGCGTCACATTATCGGTTGAACCGCCACCAGTGGTCGCGGTGCGAATAATACCTTGCACACCCTGGACGCCAGCCTTAATGAGCCGGTTAAAGGCTGCGTCCGCTATCATCGCGAGGGCATTCGTGATATCAGGATCGTTGATGGCGAGATCAAGATTGGCGTACAGAGATTTTTCAAGACCGGTCGCCAAGACACGCCCCGGCGTCGCTATTTGGAGATCGCCACATTGCCAAGAAAGCTGGCTCAAGTCCATAAAATTTCTAGAATGCGTATCAGCTCCCGTTTGACTTAAGGTACTATAATCCATTGGTGGCGGGTTATTAGGGTCGTTGTAAGAATCGTTGCCATTTTTAATATCTTTAGGAGTGGTTAGTGTTTGATGGTTTTGATTATTAACAACGACCCAGTTTAGACATTGCTGAGGAGATTTAAAACCGACATTCACTTGGGCTTGAAGCACATTCTGAGCCGTAGCTTGTTGCACGTTGTTATATAAAGCGTCCTGGGCAATGATATCCACTCCATACTGGTTGTTTTGGGGTTGGAGAAGCTCGGTGTAGCCGATAATACCGCCTTGATTGAAGTTTTGGCGGAAGTCGTTGAAATTAGCGACGATGGAATTCAATGTACAAGAGCTTGGCTGACTCAGGGGCTGGGGAGCAGAAAGCTCCAGATTGACCTTAAAGGCATAGGGCGAACAGAGTGATGGTAATATTTGCTGGACGGTGTCGCCAACGGCCTGCTGGAGCGCCGGCTGAAAAACATCCTTACTGAAGTTCTGGATGAACTGCGGACTGCCGCCATTGTTTATCCACGTGATTATTTCATCGGTCATTGTATCTATAAGGCGCTTTTTAAGAGCGGCCAAAGCTACCTTAAGGCCGTTGTCTATCACAAAGCGCGTGGCTTGAGCTAACCAGCCGCCGACAGTAGAAGCGGCGTTCGTAGCAGATGTGCCCGCAGTCGCTCCGGATGAACCGACGAGAGCCGTTGTGTTCGTCTCCACAAGCGGATCGCTTACCACTGCGGCAAATTGAGCGTGCGCCTGAAGTGGAACAATTTCCAAGAGTGTTACCACGGCCAGAACCGCACTTAAACTAATTGCAATCTTTTTAAATCTATCCATTTTTATTTAATGGCCACCAGAGCGTCTATCTTGGCGTTGATGGTGTTTTGCAGAACCTGATTTTTACCGGCTACGTCATTAATCTCATTAAGAGCCACTGCCGCCTTCAGCGGATCATCGCTCATGTTGATAATAGCGGTGAAAACGGCCAGTTTTTCCTCCCATAGGTTTAGGTTCTCTAAGTGCCAGGCCGCCAGTTGGGACGGGACAGCCAATTGCAGAAGACCATTGATCTCGTTGTTTATGATTGCTATATATTCGTTTATTAACGATGGGTCGTTCTGTGAAACGAATTTATCTATAACGCTGGCCAGGGTGACGTTCGGAAAACCAGCGAAATTTTTTCTTGAAAGAGTGCCAACCGCGTTAATATAAGAGAGTTGGCTAGACGTTGAGTTGTCGCTCGTTATGGCTATATCGTTAATGGTAAATATTTTTGATGGAACTGTTTGGTTCAATGAGTTCGCAAGTTGACTACTGACCGCGTCAACCGACGGGAAACTGACGGTATTCGTCGCGTTCGGCGTGGCGTTCGTGAAGCCGTTGTTCATTTGGAGGATATTTTGGGCGTAGCTTTGAATGAGCGAGTCCGTCATATTCCCGTTCCCAACCGCCGTGCCGGCGGAGCCGGCTTGGTCACCTCCGGAAGTTACGCTATTCGTTCCCGAAGCGTAATTCAGACTGCCATCAACCCCCGTTCCGGCCTTGGCCACGATGAGCGGCCGGTCACTTGACGCGGGTGAACCGATAATGATGAAAAATAAGGCGACCCCGCCCAAAAGAACGATTGCGGCTATGATTTTTCGTCTTTTCATGTGTCGCTTTCATATCAGTATACCATTTTAAAAGCGAACTTTTAATCGTTTTGGGCCGATTTTAAGCCCCGAGCCAGTTTTATTATCGTAGAGAGGGCCAGGTCTTGGGGCCGGGCGGACGGGCTGACGCCAGAACGCTTTAATTTTTCGGATAACTCCTCCCTAGCTCCCCATTTAGCGCTCCCAGCCGTTAAATTATTCAATACGGTTTTTCGGGGCTGCCGAAAAAGAGCCTGGATGAAGGGGTAAAAAACCCTAGGTTCCATCTGCTCTTTGGAGTGCGGAGTGATTTTGATGATCGCTGAGTCCACTTTCGGGGCGGGATGGAAGTTCCCGCGGCCGATGTAACCGACTATCTCCGGTTTGGCCCAAAATTGGACGCTCGCGGCGAGCAGATTGGCCTTAGGCGGAACGGCGCAGAGACGTTCCGCGACCTCCTTTTGGACCGTGAGGACGACTCGTTCGGGTTTATGGTTCAGTTCTGACAGTACCCGCAGAAGATGGCCGGTGATGTAGTAGGGAATGTTTCCCGCCACTTTGTATTTAGTATTTTGTATACCGTATTTAGTATCCTTAACTGCGCTCGGCAATATTTTTAAAGCGTCGCCGGCGACGATTTTAATTTTCTGGTCGTTTTTAAATTTTGTTTTTAAAAAAACGGCCAGGCGCTCGTCTTTTTCCACCGCTATTATTCCGCATTCCTTATGCTTGATTCTTAACGCTTCGGTCAGCTCGCCATGGCCCGGACCGATCTCCAAAACGGTCTCGCCGCTTTGAATCGCGAGTGCGCCGACAATCTTGCCGAGAATTGCTTTATCTTGGAGGAAGTTCTGGCCGAGGTGTTTTTTCGGTTTCATTGTTGTATAATACCCCCATTCGTACGATCCTATCCAATTTGACGCCTCGCATGAGGAGGGTTGTTAAAACATCGGTCTTTTGGCCGCTTCTTTTGGTTGTCGGCCTTATCTTGGCGCACGTTGTGTCGCTCAACCTCGCCTCCCCGAAGGCCGGCGTGCACACCGCTTCCGAAATCGCGAGTTTCGGCCGGCTGTTGGAAGCTCCGTTCTTATTGCCGGATGCCATGGCGAGCGGCGCTTCGGGGATCCAGGTTCAAACATCAACGTCCGCAAGCGACATTTTCGGGTCTATGGTTTTAACCGCCGACACTGCGGCTTTTGGCGGCGCGAACCCCTTAAGCAATCTAAAACCCGTCGGGGGCGGTATTAAAACGTATGTTGTGAAGCGCGGCGACACCATCACGTCCCTAGCCAAGCGCTTCGGTATCAGCACCAGCACCGTTTTATCGGCCAATCCCGGGGTGTCTGACCCGCTCAAAACCGGCGCTAAATTGATCATTCTCCCCGTTTCCGGCATCGCTTATTCCGTAATGTCCGGGGACACGCTCGCCTCAATTGCGAGCCGTTTCGGCGTTGACCAAGGATTGATTCAGAAATATAACGCCGATTTGACGAATATCCTTTCGGCCGGAAACGGAACGCTGGTCCTGCCGTACGTTACTCGTTAACCCTTATTCTATATTGGAACGCCTCGGCGAGGTGGTCCTTTTCCACGTGCGCGGCGCCGGCAAGGTCGGCAATCGTCCGCGCGACCTTGAGCGTCCGGTAGTATCCGCGGGCCGAGACGAAGTTCTTCGCCACCCATTCTTTAAGGAACTCCTCGGCCTCGGGCGTGAGGGCGGCCATTTCGTCGGTGAGTTTTGACGACATCTCGGAATTGGTGCGGACTCTCGGCACGGTTTCCCGGAACCGTTCATTTTGAATTTCGCGCGCCCGCGCGATTTTTTGTTTGGCGCGCCGCTCCTCTTTTTCGCCCCCGGCGGCCAGAGTCAGTTCGTCGGATGCCACGCGCGGAACGTTGAGCTGGATATCAACGCGGTCCAAAAACGGCCCCGATATTTTCTTCGTATAACGCAGAACTTCGTTCGCCGTGCAGCGACATTCCCGTTCCGGGTCGCCGAAGTAGCCGCAAGGACAAGGGTTCATTGCGGCAACCAAAATGAACTTAGCCGGGAACCGGAGAACCGATTTTGCCCGGGCAATCACGACGCCACCGCTTTCCAGGGGCTGGCGCAAACCCTCAATGACATCACGGTGGAATTCCGGTATCTCGTCCAGGAAGAGCACGCCGCGATGAGCCAGACTGATCTCGCCCGGTTTGGGGTTCGCTCCGCCGCCCAATATCGCGACGACCGAGGCCGTGTGGTGCGGCGCCCGGAACGGCCGAAAATCAATAAGAGGTTCCCGATATCCCGTGAGGCCGGCGGCGCTCCAGATCTCGGTGGTCTCTATCGCCTCTTCCAATGTGGGCGCCGGGAGAAGCGAAGCGATGGCCTCGGCGAGCATGGTTTTGCCGGTGCCCGGCGGCCCGGAAAATAGGATATTGTGCCCGCCGGCGGCAGCCACCGTGAGAGCCCGCTTAGCTGCCGCCTGGCCTTTGATTTCGCCAAGGCGCACGAGGGCGGGAGTCGGCCGCGGAGCGAATACCGATGAATTAAACGGAGGAACTGCCGCTATCCCTTCCAAATGAGAGATTAGTTCCCCGAGCGTGCCGATGCCGAAGACCCGCACCGCGCTCACGATGGCCGCTTCCGCGGCGTTCTGGACGGGCAGAAAAATATTTTTAATGCCGAGACGGCGGGTAAGTAATGCGGCATTCAATGCTCCGGAAACCGGCCGGAGCGTTCCGTCCAAAGAAAGTTCGCCGATGAAGAGGCATTCCTCGGTCCGGAAAACGTTCAACTGTTCGCTCGCGAGAAGATAAGAGACGGCAATCGGCAAATCAAAGCGCGAGCCGACCTTCTTCACGTCCGCCGGCGCCAGATTAACGGTAATGCGCCGGTTTTCCTTAGTGGGCGGCTTAATACCCGAGTTCTTAAGCGCGGAATTCACCCGTTCTTTGGCCTCCGAGACAGCCTTGTCGGCCAAGCCGACGATGTTGAACGAATGAAGGCCGACATTTAAGTCGGCCTCCACTTCTACGAGTTCAGCTTTAATACCCTCAAGCTCCGCCGAATATATCTTCGGCACCGCCCTCCCCATGCATTGATTTTAACATACGAGGGGGGCGTTCGGCGTTCACTTTTTGCTGACCGCTTTCAGTTTGCAGTCGCGACAGAGCAGGGATTCAGGGTTCACCTTTAAAAGTTCGCCGTCTATCTTCGCACCGCAATTTTCGCAGACGCCGTAAGTACCGGACGCGATCTTGCCGAGAGCCTTCTCTATCTGTTCTAAGCGCGCGTCTTGCGATTTTTTAACGCTCAAATAATTGCCCATTTCTTCGGATTCGTCCGACTCCTCCTCGCCATGGTCAATATCATCGCCGAAATCCAGCGTCTCTTTGAACCGTGCCATATCCTTTTCTATGACGGCCTTCTCCGCGAGCAGGCGTTTTTCCGCTTCTTTCAATTCGTCTTTGTTCATAACGCGATTTTACCACTTTTTAACCCCACAATCAAAAAAGCGTTTCCTGACGTCGCTAAGAAAACCGTCTCGCAGGTCTTCAGACTCCGAGAGTCATCAGACTCGAGGAGCCGAGCGGGCATGGTTCCTGAGCCGCGTCGAAGGAGAGCGAGGCCGAGAGCGAGCGGCCAAACCACGCTGGGGTTTGGCATAGCGTGTTTTCGTGTGATGTCAGGAAACGCTTTGACCTTAAAGTTTGCTCAAGGCGTCCTTGAACCCGGCGTAGGATGTGCTGATGACGAGGTTATTTCCGGACCAGCCGTAGTTCAACGAATTACCGCTTGAGAACGAGAGATAGCGGTTCGTGATGCCGCTCGTGCTGCCCGACTTCCATGTGCCCGGCGTGCCCGGGTCGGTCGCAAAGACGCCGGTCCAATTCGTGTTCGCTTCAAAGGCCTGATTGAAGGCGGCTTTAACGGCGGCCAGACTTGAGCTCGCGTTCACGGCCGTAACGTACCCGAGCCACTGCGTGCCGCTTGCATCAACATAGACGAATCCGGCCGTACCTTGGTCGTTCCAAACGTTTTGCAAGGCCGGAGAGTTTAGGTTAAGCCCGAAGACGGTCTGGATGATGCTCGCGAACCCGACCGGATTGCCGGATTGGTCTTCGTAGGCCACCTCAACCAGTTTCGGCGCATTCACGGACGATACATTCAAACCGGCGATGGTTGCTCCGGTCGCGACGGTGGTCGCCGTCACGCTCTCATCGGCCGGAGTTTTAAAAAGCGAAACATGGGATTGCGGTGTGGCTGGCGCGGTCGTTGTCGCCGTGGTGGTCGCCGTTGTCGTGGCCACCGGCGCGGTCGTCGTTGCCGGAGCCGCTGGCTCAATGGGATTTCCGGCCGGCGGCGTTTGGTTGGTCGTGACCGGCTGAACTGTCGGAGTCGCGAAGAACATCGGATAGATGACGAAGTAGCCCAGGATCGCGAGACCCACGATGATTATCAATGTGATGATGAGCGCGAAGACGCCCTTGCCGCCTTTTTTCGGGGCGGGCATCGGCGAAGGGGAGCCGGTGCCGCTCCCGGGCGCGCCCACGACGGGCGGCGTCGGTCCGCCAAAATCCATCTGCGGCAAATCAAACCCGGAGGGACTGCTGGCCGGTTCTTTCATGGCCATTCCCGCCGGCGGCGGAGGCGGCGTCGGAGCGCCGGAAGGAACGTAGGGCTTGGGCGTTTCCCCGGTCTTGATCGCTCCGAGATCGGAGTTCATCGTGCGGACGCCGAAATTAGGCGCTCCACCCGGCGGCGTGCCCGCGCCGCTCTGCTTTACCATCGGCGATTCTCCCTCACCCGTTCCGAGCGGCTGGCCGAAACCAGGCCCGGCATTAAAAGTATCGTTTGCCATTAGCTTTATTATAGCAAAGCCGCCAACGAGGCGGGCTGTGGACATTGCATTGAACCTATAGCGCGCATGTTCTGCCAGGAGGGTTAGACTTGGCCAAGCGGCCCGGAGCGCCCGACTGGCGGGACATGCGTGCTATAGGTTTATCTATTTTTCTTGCAGCTGTTTAACCGAAAGGGCTATCTTCCCCTCTTCCGCGCGGATAACCTTGGCGCGAACCGTGTCCCCGATCTTCGCAACGTCGCCTATCTCTTTGACGAATCCGTCTTTGAACTCGGAGATGTGGACCATGCCGTCCCGGCCGCCGCCGAGGTCAACGATGGCGCCGAAATCCAGGAGCTTGATGATGGGCCCTTCCACGATCTCGCCTACTTTATATTCTTTGGTGATGCCCTGGACCGCCCGGATGGCTTTGTCCACGAGCGCCTGGTCCACGCCCGAGATGAAGACGGAGCCGTCCTCTTCAATGTCTATGCCGATTTGGTTGTCGCAGTCGGCGATGATGCCGTTGATGACTTTGCCGCCGGGACCGATGAGCTCGCCGATCTTCTCCGGGTTGATGTGGAGCGTGAATATCTTCGGGGCGAAAGGCGAAAGTTCGTTCCGGGGATGCGCAATGGTCTTCTCCATGACGTCCAAGATTTTGAAGCGGGCCTTCTGCGCGGCCGCGAGCGCTTCGGCGAATATTTTCTCGTTAATGCCGCCGATCTTCACGTCCATCTGGATGGCGTTCACGCCGTCCCGGGTTCCCGCCACCTTGAAATCCATGTCGCCGTAGTGGTCTTCCGGACCCTGGATGTCGGTTAATATTTTATATTCGCCTTTGTCGTTGGACATAAGCCCGATTGCGATGCCCGCGACGTGCTTTTTTATCGGCACGCCCGCGTCCATCAAGGAGAGCGAGGCGGCGCAGGTGGAGGCCTGCGAAGAAGAGCCGTTGGACGAAAGCGTTTCCGCGACGATGCGGACGATGTACGGAAAATCTTCCGTCTTCGGTATCATGGCCGCGATGGCCTTGGCGGCCAAAGCGCCGTGACCGATCTCGCGCCGGCCCGGGCTCCGGGAACGCCCCGCTTCGCCGGTAGCGAATTTAGGAAAATTGTAGTGGAGCATGAAGCGCTTCTTGGTGGTTCCCTCCATCGTCTCAACGAGCTGTTCGGCTCCGGGCGCGGCGAGGGTTGTGACCGCGAGGACATGCGTTTCGCCCCGGGCGAAGACGGCCGATCCGTGCGTGCGCTTGAAAAGGCCGACCTCGGCTAAGAGGTCGCGCACCTCGTCCATGGCGCGGCCGTCCACCCGGCGGCCGTTTTTAATGGCCTCCTCATGGACGAAGTTATCAATGAATTCTTCAAAAATTATTTCGGCGATGTTATTAACCTCTTCCGATTCTCCGCTTTGCGCGAGATGCTCAAAAAGCCCCGCCTTCAAAGCATCGGTCGTTTTGTTCTTCAAGGCCTCGCTCGCGGCCGGCTTCAAAAAGTCCTCTATTTTCTTGCGCAGGGCAGGGTCGGCTTCGGCGAGAGCGACGTCCGCTTTCGGACGGCCGATCTCCTCAACTATCTTCCGTTCAAAAGCCACGAGCGTCTTGATCTTCTCCGCGGCAGAGCGAAAAACGGCCGTCGCATCGGCTTCGGCGATCTCTTTGCCGCCGAACTCTATCATGTTGATGAACTTGTCCGTGCCGGCGAAGAAGGCCTGATAGCCGCCGTCTTCCACCGCTTTTTCGGAGACGATTTTCACGCCCGCGACCGGTCCCTGCCAGGGAATATCGGAGGTCGCGAGGGCGGCCGAGGCCGAAAGGAGCCCAATCACGTCCGGGTCGTTCTTCTCGTCGTAGGCGAGGACGGTAATCGTGACCTGGACTTCCCGCCGGAGGCGGGGGTCAAAGAGCGGCCGGATGGTGCGGTCAATGAGCCGGGCCGAAAGGGTCGCATCGTCCGAAGGGCGGCCTTCGCGCCGGACGTACCGGCTGCCGATTATCTTACCCGCGGCGTAAAATCGCTCTTCGTAGTCAACGGTGAGCGGAAAAAAATCGCCGGGCTTGTCCGTCTGGCTCATCACGACCGTCGCGAGAACCGCGGTATCGCCGCAGCGTCCCAACACCGAACCGTTCGCCTGGCCGGCGAGTTTTGAAAACTCCAGGGAAACCTCTTCCCCGTCCAAAGTCGTTTTATAAATTTTTCTATTTAGATCCATAATTGTTTCTATTTCTTGTTTCCTGTCTCTTGTCGCCCGTTCCCTGTCCCCGGTCTTTTATCTTTAGGAGCGCCTTGGGTATCCTTTCTATTTCCGTGAACTTGGTCGCGATCTCCTTGAGCTTGCCCGAAGATGTATGCCCGAAGCCGGCTACTTCAACGTCGCGGCCCATCCCGACCTTCAGATACTCCACGAGCGGAATGAAATCGCCGTCGCCCGTGACCAATATGACGACGTCCAACATCGGGCTGTAGCGGATGGCGTCCACCGCGAGCCCCACGTCCCAGTCGCCCTTTTTCGTGCCGTCGGGGTAGACCTGGAGGTCTTTCACCCGCAAATCAAAACCGCTTTTCCGCAGGGCCTCAAAGAAAGACTCTTCGCCGAGGGCCGTATCGCTCTTCGCCACGTAGGCGAAGGCGCGAATCAAAGACCGGCGGCCGACGATATTCCGGAGGAGCTCCTTAAAGTTGACGCGGGCGCGGTAAAGATTCTTGGCCGAATGGTAAACGTTCTGAACGTCCACGAAGACGCCCACCCGTTGAGAAGGATGTTCGTAAGACATTATTCTAATTCCAACTTCTTCGCGAGGCGGCCGTAAGCCTTCTCGTCCTTGTCCTTCAGGTTCTGAAGGAAGCGGCGGCGCTTGCCCACCATCATCAGTAAGCCCCGGCGGGAATGGAAATCCTTGGGGTTCTTCTTCAGGTGATCGGCGAGAGCCTTGATCCGCTTGGAGAGAAGAGCGATCTGGACGGGGCTGGAGCCCGTATCCGATTCGTGCATCTGAACGTCCTTAATGGCGTTCTGTTTCTGGCGTTTCTTCAACATTCCCTGGATTCTACCGCAAGATTGTTGGCTTGTAAAGGTCCGATGCCATTTTGCGACACTTAATGTAAAATCAATGTATGCCTTCCGCCGAAAAATTATTGGACGACTACCTCGCTTATCTGGAGGTGGAAAAGAACCGTTCCCCCAAGACCCGCGATAACTACGAACGCTATCTCCGGCTTTTCCTCAAAGAATCCGGGGTGAAGGGCCTCTCGGATCTGACCGAATCAGCCGTGCGCGACTTCCGCGTCTTCCTCGCCCGCCGGGACATCAAAAAGAATACCCAGAGCTATTATGTCATCGCCATCCGCAACTTCCTGAAATTCCTCCTGAAGCGCGACTACAATGTTCTCGCTCCCGACAAAATTGAGCTCCCCAAGGTTTCGCGCCGCGACATTGAAGTTCTGGACTATTCCGAACTGGAACGGCTGCTTGCCGCCCCCAAAGGCAATTCTTTGCGCGCGCTCCGCGACCGGGCGATTTTGGAAACCTTCTTTTCAACAGGACTCCGTCTTGCCGAGCTTTGCGCCCTACCCCGCTATATTGACCTGGGGCGCGGCGAGGTCTCCGTCCGCGGCAAGGGCGATAAGCTCCGCATTGTGTTCCTCGCCGATTCCACGAAGAAGGCCATCAAGGAATATATTGATAAACGCACCGACACCGAAGAGGCGCTCTTCGTGAGTTTGACCAAGAAAGGAAAAGTTCTGGGCCGCATAACTCCGCGCTCTGTGCAACGGATGGTGGATTATTATGGCATAGCGGCTGGCATTCCGAAAAAAGTGCATGTTCACATGCTTAGACACTCATTCGCGACCGATCTTCTCATAAATGGTGCGGATATCCGCTCCGTCCAGGCGCTCCTCGGCCACGCGAATATCGCGACCACCCAGATTTACATCCATCTCACGAACAAAGAGCTCCGCGAAGTGCATCAGGCCTTCCACGGCAAGAGGAGAAAATAATTTGTGGGCGAGGTGGGACTCGAACCCACATTCCTTGCGGAACACGGTCCTAAGCCGTGCGCCTATACCAGTTCGGCTACTCGCCCAATTAATAACGTGCCTGAGAGGCAACGACACGCTTATTAAATTAGCATAAATGATATAGAAAAATAAAACAGGCCTTACTTCAAGGCCTGTTGTTTGTTTACTGATCAGCTACGTAATGAAGAATTGTTCGTAAATATCTTCTCCTAGTAGCTTTATCGCTTCCTCCCTAGTATGCTGGATGGCATTCACTATAGCTAACCTTAGACTTTGTATGTCGCTGGTTTCAGCACCAATCATTTGACAATAATCATCCGCATCAATGTGATGTGTGCCTGCTACAGACAACAACTCTAGATTGGACCGCATCGAGCCCGTATATGCAGATCCATCGATTAGCTTAATACGTGATGGTTGGCGGCTATAAGGGGGCCAAATCGACATTATACTGACATTGTCAATCTGCACTATACGTTCTATTGGCACAGAAAGTTTATCCCTACCGACTAAAAAATCGATCTTATCTGTTGTAAGTACGCCAATAAAGTGTCCTCCGCCACCGTTAACAGTCACAAACCCGTTCAGTGGTAACCTAGGGTCTTTTCTTTCACTTAAGGCGTCTAGCAAGAACCCAAAGAATAGAATACCGAGTCCAACTTTTCCTGCGTGAGTAACACCTCTTATAAACCGTCCAGATACATCTGCTAATGCGGAAATATCAGACGAGTTAATTTGAGCAAGCCCACCGCCGACTGGTATGCCAGCAATATGTCCTCGAAATAAACCGACTCCCATATCACACCTCTCATTTAATTGTTTAGTTTACTTGTTAACAATGTTAATGCTGAGATATATAGTAATGACTATACACCGATTTGTCAAACTCACTCCGTTTGACAAATTGCCTGTTTCCTGCTACTATTTAGGCAGAATTTCGTAACAAAAAATATTAGCTAGCAATTACAGAAATTAAGAAAATAAAAAGAAACTCTGAAAGGAGGAGTTAGAAAAATGGCAAGCCAGAATAACGACCAGGTCCAATTTTCTATTCGCTCGTTCGAAATTTCTGAACCAGCGAAAGATAAGGACACGGATGTGTGGAGGGCCACAGCTGTTGCTCGGATCTTGCACAACAAGAAATACGCCCCCGACCCATCTCTTAACGTCATCCTTAACGTCGTTTCCGGCGAGTCTTTCCGTCTGACAACGGACGGCGAAACTGGGGAGGTCGCCCAGGAACTTGTTTTCGACAAGCCCGGCAGTTATCTCGTTCAGGCTTCTGTCGCCGAATATCCCGGCGTGATGATGACGCGTCGCGTTACCATCAAGTCTGAAGAGAGAAAGGCGAAAGTGCCCGTGTTCGTGCACGTTGATGTTATCGGCTCCAGGGGAGAACAAAAGCTGTTCATCTCTGTTAGTGATGGCGACGGGAAGCTAATCCCCGACTTTAAGGGAAAACTCTTAGATGGCACAGAGAAGAAAAGCTTCAAGACGGGCAAGGACGGTACAGGCCTCTACGAGATGCACTTTGACGAGCCATCGCGCGTCGTCGAGATTAACCTTGGCAACACACCTGATTTGATTTGGACGGCCGTAATCCCCGGTAAGTTACCCACCCAGTTAAATCAAGAAAGGAAATAACGGAATGGACACCAAGAGATTTGCTGTACTCGGAGACCTCTTTATGGGCGTTGTAAGCGCTTACGCCGGGTCTAAAATTGCCGAACACGAAGAACACGAAAAGGATAAGAAGGCGGAAGCTAGTGAAAGTCAGAAACCGAAAACTATCGGAGAAGTTCTGAGAGATTCTCTCACCAAGAAATGGCAGGCCGAGCAGTTGAATCGTCAAGAACTTGACCATGCTTTGGAAGTGGAAAACTCCCGTCAGAATGGAGGGGTCCAGCTGATTCGCGACCTTTTCGATGAATTCGAGCGTGAGCACATCATTAAGGTCGGAGGACGGTACTACACCGAAAATGATACTGGTTTGTGGCTCATGTCGATTCCAATCAAGTATCGCAGCACTGAATGGGCGCGGCTCAATGACCTGTTGATTATTGACCCTACACGCGTTAAGTTTTTCGCACGGCTGGAAATCTATAATGATAATAGGTTCCAGCAGAAATTTGAAAAAACTGTGGCAATAATCGAGGATCAATTATCTTCTGCTGATGATGCTACAGTCGACAAGTTGCGGCCTCTCAGAATCAAGCTCCAAAAGGCCGCACGCGATAACAGGATCGATAAGGGGTATAAATACCCCTAAAATGAGTAAGGTTATGTCGTAATTACCCCGCTTCGGAAGAGGCGGGTTTTTATTTGACAAAATATACATATTGTGCTAGTATTTAGTTAGCTTTTCACAATGTAACACTGGGCTGTTATGAAAGAAATCCAGGAATGAAAAAATAAACCTAAAGGAGGTTAAAAATGTTCTCTGAACTGTTCAAAATCATCGTCGCCTTAGGCGACTTGGCGGCAGTTGATTATGTCGCGTTGGCGAGAAGCATCGGATTCAAAGGTTCGCCAGACGGCAAGAGTATCGCCAAGGCCTACATCGGCGCCTTGGTTGGAATAACGCTTGCGTGGATATTAGTCCCCATGGCTTTTATCGTCATTGGCGTGCTGCTATATTCCAAGTGGACAATAGCAATCGCTTTTGCGGTATTAGCGGTAGGTACGACCATTATGTTTCTAGCGGCGACACCGATCGGGCTTCTCGTTGAAATGGCTTTCGGTCTATCGATCTCCGGCTCTGGCCGTAAGTGGACGAGCTTTTTCGGATTTATCATGGTGTCCGAACTACTGATGGCGTTGATGTTGTTGCTCTTCAAGGTAACAAATTACGCGTCGTCATTACCGGTAATAGTGGTTATAGCGATAGTGCTGGCTGTTTTTTCGGCGATCGGCATCGGGAAGACAAAGGGTGGTAAGGGACTAACAAAGCTCCTCACGGTTACGATGTGCATCTTTATGTTATCCTTCATCTTCCCCCGCACATTCGATGCTTCTGGGACCTTCTTAACATGGAGCGACGAGAAAATGGCTGAGGCGATACACAAGCCGCAGCTTCCTACTGGCAGTCTTACGACAAACCAGGCAGCGTTGAACGCCGCCGTGGCGCAGGCCCAACAAACTCAAGGGCAGCAAAACCAACCGCTATCACCGCAGGCTCAGCAAACGCAAGCCGCGTCCACAGAGCCGGTGATGTTTGCCCCGGGCGTGACAGTGCAATACGTCTCTTACGTGTCGGGTCAGTGGACGACGAATATTGTCACCCCCCCGACCTCTAAGTCGTATCGGGTGGACATTCCTCTGCATCAGGCCATATTCGTTAAGTTCCTTGATGGCTCTGTCTACCGAATGACGGAAGAGAAGGATAGTTGGTGGGGCGTTCACCGAGGAGTTTTCGCCATTATGGGCGATAACTGTTCCGGTGTCGCCACAGTGTCGATATCATATCGTTAAAGCAACAAGCTCGGCGGGTGTGAGAAAATTTCTCACGCCCGTTTTTATTTTCTAAAGTCCGTATGTGTACGGCGCCACGATTAGGAATCCTATGACGGTCAAAATGGCTATCGCGCCGAGCGCGAGGTGCGAGGCGAAGTCATCTTTTTCAATTAGTTTGCCCGCAAAAACCCCCGCGAGGGCGATTGCAAAAAGTAGTGCGGGGAAATAGTGGTAAAGGAAGGTGGAGCGATGCACTACCGTGAAAAACGGGAGCATGCAAAATACGTATCCGGCAAGCAGTAGCAGTATTGGCTTGTCGCCACCGCCAAAAATCTTCCGTAAGCCCTTTTTAATCAGCAATAAAAGGGCTCCGATTACCGCTGCGGTGGACGCGAGCCAAACGAAGGGATTGCCGGTCAGAGTTATCCCGTTGGCGAATTGCATCGGTTTCCACATAAAAGGCCACGCATACCACGGGCTTTCCAGCGGATGAGGCGGGCCGCTTAAATATCCGGCGGCCATTAATATGCCGTTCACGACAGTTGCTTTGGAGACGGCCGGTAGCCAAGCCAGATCTTGAACGTTGCCGACGACTTCCTTTAGTGCCGGCCAGCCAAACGTGTTATTGGCATAGTTTAAGACGCCTTGCGGGTTCCAGAGTATCTGGCTTAAACCGAATTCACAGATCAAAAGTGCAACGCAGGCAATAATAGCGAATTTAAATATGTCGCGTCCGGCCTTAGGTTTTAAGCGCCACCCCATCATCCAAGCGGCTATGATTGGCCCGGCAAAAACTATAGCCGTGAGTTTAACGCTCAGGGCTAAGCCGAACAGAATACTGGCGAGGAGCGGCCGCGGCTTTTCTTTGAGGAAAAAATAGAGAGACCACAGACCAAAAGCCAGGAACATCCCGTCCATCAGGACCAGGCGCGTATCCAAAAGCAACGTGTTTTCAAATACCAAAAGGAATGTCCCGGCAATGGCTGCGACTGGTCCGGCAAGAGTGCGGACCAGTAAATAAAATCCGGCGATGAGCAGAAGACCGAAGAAAACGCTTATGAGCCGTAGCGGAATATAAGGAAAATTTCCGAAAGGCGCCGGATTGTAATTAGTTTGCAGGTTATCGGTTGTCGGATTGTGGCCGAAGGTGACATAATTCGCGCCCGAGAGAACTGAGGGCTGGTAAAAAAGGAGCGGCAGAGCGTAGAGCCACTTGCCGAGGGGTGGATGGACGTCAAAGAATATCTTTCCGGTGGCATTATCGGCGGCGTAGGTCGTAAAGTAGGCCTCGTCAAACAATGGGTCGGCCGGAAGCGAGACGCGATAGAGATGCAGGCCCAGGCTTAAGAGAATTAAAACGGCGAAAGCGATGGCCTCGTATCGCTTCAAGAACTCCGTCATTTTTATTTGCTTTGCAGAACGTTAAGCACTAACGCTTGAATGCCGTTCGCGAGGAGCGCCACGGCCGCTGCGATAACGGCGTACAAAATTATCTTCTTGGCCTTGGTTATCTTTTCGTCGTCTCCGCCGGCCGTGACGAACATTATCGCTGCCCAAATGAGCATACCGACGGCGATGACCCAGAATATATTGAAAAGATAGACCACCCAGTTATTAAGCGTCGTCTGGACATCCGTGATGGACGTGATATTGGCCGTGGTTTGAGCGGAGGCGAAGAACGGAACGAACAAAGCCGCGATGGCGCCGATGTATTTTTTCATCGTTCTTATTATACAACTTGGCAATTTTAAAAAACAAACCCCGCCGAAGCGGGGTTTGTACTGAATCTGCGTTATGACGTTGAGCCGGTGAGCAAGCGGATAACGATGGCTTGAAGACCCGTGGAAAGAAGGGCGATGGCTGCCGCGATGATAGCGCCAACAACGCGCTTTTTCGCTTGGCCAACCTTTTCTTCATCGCCGCCCGCCGTAAGATACAGAACTGCCGCCCAAATCAGGAAGAGGACCGTGATTATCCAGAAAATAGTGATAATCCAGTTGACGATATTAGCCAAGCTGTTTTGAGCCGCCCCCAGTGACGTAATCGGCGCCGACGGCAATGCCGTGATGCCGGAAACTTGAGCTAACGTCGCAAGCGGCGTGATTATCGTCGCTGCTATTACCGCCACGCTCACGATCTTTTGAAACTTTGTCATTATTTATGTAGGTTGCGCTTTCGTTTAAGCTCGACCTTTCCCCGCACCTTTTTACGACTTGAGACTGCGGGAGATTCTTCTTTTCAGCTGCGAATAAACCTTCCCAAATTGCTTTAATTTCTTTTCTCGGTCATCCGCATCTACATTATCTCTATATCCTTCAAAATAAACAAGATGCCAAGGAGCATATCTCTTCGTGCTCCGGCTACTGCCGCCATTATGTTCCCGCAGTCTCCTTACGATGTTGTTCGTTTTACCTATATACGATGCATCAAATCGCGAACTCTTGAGTATGTAAACGTAATACATACTGGTCGTAAAAAGGTGCGGGGTTCTATTGACTTAACAGACTTTGGATGATGGAGGTTATCCCCCAACCGATGAGAATTATAGCATAGCCGATAACGGCGTAAAGTATGGTCTTTTTGCCGGTAGAGAACTTATCCTCATTGCCGCCCGAAAGGAGCATTTGGAAGGCGCCGATAAGTATCATGCCGACCGCAATGGGCGTCGCGATAACGAAAAGCCACTTCACTATGGATTGAAGCAGTCCTTCAACGGTGCCGTTCTGACAGTTAGCGCTTCCACTCGTGCAGAGCGGGTTAAGAAGAGTTACCGGCTGTGGATTATCTCCGCCACCCACGGCTAATGTTTTAACCGGCGCACTAAAGGTTAGGAGAATAACCGCTAATACTCCTGCGATAGTTAGAATCAACCCTCGTTTCATTATTTTCATTTTAGCACTGAATCTGCGCCCACGGGAAGTTGATGCCCCCCGTGAGGATGTGGAAAACGGTATTCACGATGAGCCACCCGCAGAGGATGATGACGAGGCCGATAATGGCGCTGGTAATCACCTTTCGGGCCGCTCCGAAGTTGCTTTCCGAACCGAACGAGACCATCATCCGGAGCGCGCCGTAAACTATGAAAACGACCGCCAAGATTATGCCCAGAGGTACCGCGATATTGTTCACGATGTTGCTGGCGACGATTATGGAGTCGCAGACGGAGCACCCGACGGCGGCATTGCTGGAACTGGAATAGCTCGTTTCGTTGCACGTCGTGCCGCCCTGCCCCGTCCCCTGCCAGATATTAAAGTTCACGTTCGGCATCGCCGCGGAGGCGGTGGAAGCAAAAGCGCCGAAGACGACGATGACGGCGAATAGAACGATGAGTCCTCCCTTCATTTTAATAGGTTTGATTTTGGGTTAGCTGATAGATCTGATTTTGAGCGTTGCTGAGTGCGGCCGGTAGGGTGGAGCTCCCCGAGATGACGCTTTGGACCATCTGCGAAAAGACCTGGGCTTCGGAGGCGGGGTCGGCTTCGTACCACGACTTGGCGATAAGAGCCTGCCGCGCGAACGGGCTGAGTATCGGATCGCTCTCCTCATTATATATCACCGCGTTCAGGGCCGGCGGCTTGCCGGTCGCGGTCACATAGGCCGCATCGTTCGTTTGACTCGTCGTCATGTTCAAAATGAAGTTCCAGGCGAGGGCTGCGTTCGGGCTCTGCTTGGAAACGACGTAGGCCCAGTAGCTCGGATAGGCGACGGGATTCTGAATGCCCTTGGGCTGGGGCACCATCGCCGTTTCCAGTTTTAGGAACTGGTTTTGGGATTTTATCTGCGGAATGGCCGATTCGTAGTCAAAGACCATGGCGACCCGTCCCTGGGCAAAAGCAGTAAGCGAATCGGGTAAAGAGGCGTTCCAGGTGTAAGCGGCAGAACCGGGCGTGGCGAACTGGGTATAAAAGGCCAATGCGTTCTGGGCGGCTTGCGAGTTCAAGCTGAAGCTGCCCGTCCGCGAATCCAGGGCGACGCCGTTTTGAAGGAAGATGAGTGCGAGGAGGTCGGAAGCATGGTCAATGTTGTCGTTGCCGCCCCCGATTGCCGCGGCCGCCTGGATGATATTTCCGCCCGCGTCCTTCTGAGCAAGCTTCGGCACGTTCGCTACGAAGTCGTCCCAGGTCTGCCAGCTCGACGGTAAAGATGCGCCCGCGGCATCAAAAAGAGAGCGGTTGTATATGAGCGCGAGGGTGTCTATGGAAAGCGGCAGTCCGTAGATTTGCCCGCCCGAGACGAAGTCCTGCGCGACGACCGGCGGGAAGAGTTCTTGGAGATTCAAGGCCGAAAACTGCGTTTGGGCGACCGGCGTGAGCTTCGCCATCTCCGCCGGAAGGTCCGTATTCGGAATCATGAATATGTCCGGTCCCTGCCCGGCGGCGAGGGCGTTCAAGACGGCCGCATTGTACGTCTGGGCGTCGGGGAAGCTCCTATAGTTTATCGTGACGTTCTTGTAAGTGGCGTTAAAGCTTTGAATGGCGGCGCCGTAGGCCGAGGCGCTGTCGCCGACGCCCCAAAAGTTCAGGGTCGCTTTGATATTCTGGGGGTTCTGTGCCTTATTCTGAAGTCCGGGCAGAATGCCCAAAAAGACGAGCGCCAATATCAAAACCACGCCGCCAGTGATGGAGATGATGACGATCTGATTTTTAGATAAGCTCATTTAATTTTCAATTTTGCAATTTTCAATTTCCATTGAATTTTCAATGAGCTAATTTTCAAACGTCGTGTTTGTAAATTGAAAATTTAGCATTGATTGAAAATTGTAAATTGATAATTGGAAATTATAAACACACAATACCCACCAACCTGTCTCCCTTTTCCAAATTCATGATCTTGACTCCTTGTGTCGCCCTGGAAAGCACCCGGATATCCTTCAAGGCGGTGCGGAGCGCTTGGCCCTTCGTGGAGAAAGCGAGCACCTCCGTGACTGTGTCGTCTACAATGTGGGCGCCGATTACCTGCCCAGTCTTCTCGGTGATCTTCGCGGTCTTGATTCCGGAACCGCCGCGCTTCTGGACCTTGTACTCCTTAAGGAGCGTTTGTTTGGCGAAGCCGTTCGCCATGACCGCGACGAGCCGGAGTTCGTCCTTGGCCCCCTTTTCCAGATCCGCTTTCATTATTATATCAACTCCGCTTACCAGATCCCCCTTGCCGAGGCGCATGGCCTTCACGCCCGCGGCCCCGCGTCCCATCGGCCGGATGTCCTTTTCTTTGAAGCGGATGGCCTGGCCGAGGGCCGAAGAGATGATTATC
>VFSW01000462.1_pt1 | contig 59858 bp, 51 predicted proteins | sample 5358111 | NCBI WGS metagenome assembly VFSW01 (sample SAMN11554181, study PRJNA540505) | mine drainage metagenome | isolation source: sediment from site ElyBrook_90M | place: USA: Ely Copper Mine, Vershire, VT | collected 2017
TGCCCGCCCGCGCCCCGGCCCGCCCCGGGCGTCGGCCCGCGCGGCCCCCCGCCCGCCGCGGCGGCCGGCCCCCCCGCCGCGGTGCCGGCGTACCGCCGGCGCGCGCGCCGGCGCGCGCTGCTCACGCGCCTCGAGCGCATCGCGCACCGGGCCGTGCATCAGGTTCTCGTACCGGACGGCATGGGTGGATACATCCACGTCGATCACTTGATGTTGACGTCGCGCGGAGTGCTCATTCTCGACACACGGCGGGTTCCGGGACTGATCTTCGGCGGCGACCAGATGAGCCAGTGGACCGTGATGACGCGCGGGCGCCGCTATACGTTCGACAATCCCCAGCCGGCGTTGTACGACCGGATCGCCGCCGTCAAGGCGCTCGCCGGCGACGTGCCGGTGAGCGGACTGTTGGTATTCTCCAATGCGGGTAAATTCGCGAAGGGTAAACCCAAGGGCGTGATCATGGCGGACGGACTCGAAGTGGAGTTCCCCGCGGTCGACGAGCAGGCCCGGAATTCTCAGGAACTCGGCGCCTACGTCGAGGTTTGGACCCAACTCGCCGCGCAGCTGCGTCCGAGCCCGCACAGCTTCACGAACCTGTAAGGCACGCCAGGCCGAACAGCCGCCGCGCGTTCGCGCTCGTGGCCGCGGCCAGGGTCTCGATTCGTTCGCCGCGCATGGCGGCGACGGCGCGCGCGATGTGCGGCAGAAAGCCGGGCTCGTTGCGCCGCGACCGGGGCTTCGGCGCGAGGTCGCGCGGCAGCAAATACGGCGCATCGGTCTCGAGGAGGATCATCTCGAGCGGAATGCGCGGCACGGCTTCGCGCAGGGAGCCGCCGCGGCGTTCGTCGCAAACCCAGCCCGTCACGCCGATCGCCAAGCCGAGTGCGAGGTAGTCCTCGACTTCGCGCACGCCGCCGGTGAAGCAATGGGCGACGCCGCCGGCGAGCCGCGGCGCGTAATCCCTAAGGATGGCGGTGAAATCCCGATGCGCTTCGCGCTGGTGAAGGAACGCGGGTTTTCCGCTCTCTACTGCGATTTCCAGCTGGGCGATGAACGCGGCGCGCTGCGCGTCGCGCGGCGAGAAGTCGCGGTGGTAGTCGAGTCCGCATTCGCCGACCGCGACGACTTCGGCGCGCGCGAGCAAGGCCGTGAAGCGCTCGCGCCCGAACGCGGCGAAGCCGGCCGCATGGTGCGGATGGACGCCGGCCGTGCTGTACAGTACGCGCGGGTTCTCGGCGGCCAGTTGCGCCGCCTGCAGCGAACTCGCAAGATCGGCGCCGGTCACCACCTGCTGCACGACACCGGCGGCGGCGGCACGCGCAAGCACCTCGGGGCGATCCGCCGCGAAACTCTCGTGCGTGAGGTTCGATCCTATATCGATGAATTGCATCGCTAAATCATGCCATCTGTTTGTGATAGGGTCCTGTTGCATTATGATCCGTCACCCTCTCTTCGTCGCTCTCGCTCTCGGTCTCGCGCTCGCGGCAGCCGCGCGTCCACTCGCCGCGCAAGAAGGCGGGGATCTGCAGGCGCAGATTCTCTATGCGTACCAAACCGAGGACCTCCACAATCTTCATGATTTGATCGAAACTCTCGGCGCCAGGGTCGCGACCAACGGCGACGATGCCGCACGCTATCACCTCGCCGATGCCGAATACCGCTTCGCGCTGCTTAGCGGCCGTCAATCGGGCGCGAAGGCGCTCGCCGCAGCGGCGGATTGCGCCGATCAACTCAAGGCCGTGCTCGCAAACAACCCGGAATCGGCGGAGGCGTTGACACTGCAGGCCGCATGCTACGAAGAAATGGCCGAATTCAAGCGGATCGAAGGCATATTCCTGCGTGCGCGCGCCGCCGATCGGCTCGCCGCCGCGTACCAGCTCGCGCCGCGCAATCCACGCGTTCTGCTGCTGATGGCGACTTTCGGTCTGGCGCATGCGCCGGCCGGTTCGGCGCGGGAGCACGAGGCGATGGCCCGTCTCGAGACCGCCGTGCGGCTGTTCCAGCGCTCCTCGGCGACACGCACCGACGTTCCGGATTGGGGCCATGCCGAGGCGTACTTGCTGCTCGGACGGCAGTTGTTGCGGCGTGGGGATCTCGTCGGCGCGCGCAATTGGATCGAACGCGCGCTGATCACTGCGCCGGATTACAAGGCTGCAAAGCGCGAACTTGCGCTGCTGCGCAGCCGCTGAAGCGGCGCCTGCGTCGCGATCGACCCGGCGAACCTGCTATCATTCGCGCCGATGGACACCAGGCGGCGCCGCGGCGCGTGAACACACCGAACACGCAATTGTCCTTGTTTGAAGCAAGGTCCGCGGGCGAATCGTTCGCCGTGCGCGTGAGTGCGCGCGCGCGGCGTTTGACGGCGCGCGTGCACGTCGGCGGCCGCGTCGAGATCGTCGTGCCGCCCGGCGTCGGCCCGAAGATCGTGCGCGACTTCGTGCATCGATTCTCGCCGTGGATCGACCGCAAGGTCGCGGCTATGCAATGCGCCGCGGAGCCGGCGGAGCCTGTGCCCAAGGAGGTCGAGTTCAGGACGACCGACGAGCGCTTCTCGGTCGATTGGCAAATCTCGGGCGCCAGGGGCTTGCGCGTCGACGGCGGGCGCATCCGCGTATATGCGGCGGATGCGGCGCGGGCGAGGGCGCTGCTGCGTGCTTGGCTCGCGCGCGCCGCCGCGGCGCGGCTCGCGCCGCAGCTGCAGGAGCTCGCGGCGCGCTTGGGATTCGAGGTCGCGCGCGTCGTGATCCGCCGCCAACGCACGCGCTGGGGCAGCTGTTCGACGCGCGGGACCGTGAGCCTGAACTGCTCTCTGTTGTTCTTGCGGCCCGAGGTCGTGCGCTACTTGTTCGTCCACGAACTCTCGCATACGAAGCACATGAATCATTCCCCGCGCTTTTGGCGGCTCGTCGAGACCCACGAGCCGGACTTCCGCAGCCTGGACCGGGAATTGCTCGCCGCCTGGCGCGCGGTGCCCGACTGGGTATTCCGGGCCTGACGCATGAGCGAGACCACGCCGCCGGCCAAGCCGTTCGTCGATTTGAGCGACGAGCAGGTCTATTGGGACTTGTCGGAATCCCTGAGCTATGGCCAATACCTGAATCTCGACAAGCTGCTCGGCGCGCAGCATCCGCTTTCCTACCAGCACGACGAGATGCTGTTCATCACGATTCACCAGACTGCCGAATTGTGGATGAAGCTGTGTCTGCACGAGCTCAACGCGACCCGCGCCTGCGTACGGCGCGATGACCTTGGACCTACGTTCAAGATGCTTGCGCGCGTCTCGACGATCCAACAGCAGCTGCTTCAATCCTGGGAGGTGTTGGCGACGATCACGCCGTCCGATTATTCGGCGTTCCGGAATTCGCTCGGCAAATCCTCGGGATTCCAGTCCTGGCAATATCGGATGCTGGAGTTCCTGATCGGCAACAAGAACGCCGAAATGATCAAGGTGTTCCGCAGCGATACCGGGATTTACGAGCAGATGGAGCGCGCGTTGCGGGCCCCTTCGCTCTACGACGAGGTGTTGCGGCTGCTGAGCCGGCGCGGCTTCGACCTGCCGGCGGAAGTGGTCGATCGCGATTTCGCGCAGCCATACGCGGCCAGCAAGCAGGTCGCCGCGGCATGGCTCAGCGTCTACCACAACTCGGAAAAGGAGTGGGACCTGTACCAGCTGGCGGAGCGCCTCACGGATCTCGATTACAAATTTCAGTTGTGGCGTTTCGCGCACGTCAAGACCGTCGAGCGCATCATCGGCAACAAGCGCGGCACCGGCGGCACCGGCGGCGTGTCGTACCTGACGAAGGCGCTCGAGCTGAAATTTTTCCCCGAATTATGGTCGATCAGAACCTCGATGTAGGCCCCACACCGGTGAACATTCAAGATCAACTGCAGAACGTCAATGTCGCTTCAAGCGAATTGCTCGCGACTCCAGAGGAAGTCAAACGGCGCCTGCCGCTGACCAACAAGGCCGCCAACACGGTATTCCAGTCGCGCCAGGTCGTGCGCGCGATCCTGGACCGGGGCGACCCGCGCTTGTTCGTCGTCGTGGGCCCCTGTTCGATCCACGATGTCGTCGCGGCGCGCGAGTATGCAAGCCGCCTCAGGGACCTGGCGCTGCGCGTCGAATCCACGCTGTTCCCGATCATGCGCGTGTATTTCGAAAAGCCCCGCACGACGGTCGGCTGGAAGGGGCTGATCAACGATCCGGATCTCGACGACTCGTTTCGCATCGAGAAGGGCATTTTGCTCGCACGCGAGCTGCTGCTCTACATTGCCGAGCTCGGCTTGGCGGCGGGAACGGAGGCGCTCGACCCGATCATGCCGCAGTACCTGTCGGAGCTCGTCACCTGGACGGCGATCGGCGCGCGCACGACGGAATCCCAGACGCACCGGGAGATGGCGAGCGGACTGTCGACCCCGGTCGGCTTCAAGAACGGCACGGACGGCGCTTTGGCCGCGTCCATCAATGCGCTGCAATCGGTGCGCAGGCCGCACCACTTCCTCGGCATTACGCAACAGGGCCAGTCCGCCGTGTTCCGCACGCGCGGAAACCCCTACGCGCACATCGTCCTGCGCGGCGGCGGCGGACGCGTGAATTACGACGCGGTCAGCATCGCGGTCGCGGAGCGGGAACTGCAGGCGGCGGGCCTTCCGCCGAATATCGTAGTCGACTGCAGCCACGGGAACTCCAACAAGGATCCCGCGCTGCAGCCTTTGGTCGCCGAGAACTGCGTGACCCAGATCGTCGACGGGAATCGCTCGATCGTCGGGCTCATGTTGGAAAGCAATTTGAAAGCCGGTAATCAGCCGATCCCGAAGGATCTGTCCGAACTCGAATACGGCGTTTCCATCACGGACCCGTGCATCGACTGGCAAACGACCGAGGATCTGCTGCTGAAGCTGCATCGATCCCTGCAAGGCGTGCGGCGCTGATGCGCACCGCCGCGGCGCGCTGCTTCCACAGGCGGTAGCCGAGCAGCACGGCCAGGCCGCAGGCGTACAGGAACGGTTCGCGTATGTCGCGCTTCACCTGCCACCAGAAGTGCCAGACGCCGAGAATCGCGATCGCGTAGACCAGCCGGTGCAGCGAGGTCCAGCGCCGGCCCAATCGGCGCATCGAGCGCGCGGTCGACGTCAGTGCGAGCGGGATCAGGAGGATCAAAGCGAGCATTCCGATCGTGATGTAGGGGCGCTTGACGATGTCCCTCCATACCGCGCCGACGTTTCCGCTTTGGTCGAGAACGATATAGACCGTCAAATGCAGCGTCGCGTAGAAGAACGCGAACAGCCCGAACATGCGCCGCAAGCGCAGCGGCAACATGGATCCGCTCAGCTCCTTGAGCGGCGTCATGCACAGCGTGATCATCAGGAAGTTCAAGGCCCAGCGGCCGCAGCCGTGGAGCAGGGCGGCCACCGGGTCCGCGCCGAGCGAAAATCCCGGCAGGGAAACGGCCCCGGCCGTCATCCGCAGCGCCGGAACGAGGCACGCGGCGAACACCGCCGCTTTCAGGAGCCGCCGGACGGGCCACATCAGAAATATTTCCGCAGATCCATGCCGCGATACAGGCTTGCGACCTGATCCGCATAGCCGTTGAAAGGCAGCGTCGGGATCCGCGGCGCGAATAGTCCGCCGCCGAGCCGCCGCTCGGTGGCTTGGCTCCAGCGCGGGTGCGGCACCGCCGGGTTCACGTTCGCGTAAAAACCGTATTCGCCGGGCGCAGCCTCGGCCCAGGCGGTTCGCGGCTCGTCCGCGCTGAAGTGGATGCCGACGATCGCCTTGATGCTCTTGAAGCCGTATTTCCACGGCACGATCAGGCGCAGCGGTGCGCCGTTCTGGTTCGGCAGAACTCTGCCGTAGAGGCCGACGACCATCATCGTCAAGGGGTGCATGGCCTCGTCGATTCGCAGGCCTTCCGTATAGGGCCAGCGCAGCACCGCGACGCGTTCGCCGGGCATCTGTTTGGGGTCGTACAAGGTCCTGAACTGGACGAATTTCGCGGCTGCGGTCGGCTTGAAGCGCCGCAACAGATCGCCGAGCGGAAAGCCGACCCACGGCACGACCATCGACCAAGCCTCGACGCAGCGGAAGCGGTAGATGCGCTCCTCGAGCGGATGCGGCTTCAAAATATCCTCGAGGTGGTAGGTGCCGGTGATCTGCGCTGCGCCGTCGACCGTGACGCTCCACGGGCGCGTGCGGAAATTCCCCGCATTCTCAGCCGGTTCGGATTTGTCGGTGCCGAATTCGTAGTAGTTGTTGTACGTGGAAATGTCCGCGAACGTATTCATCCTGTCCGGCACGCTATATTTGGCGTCGTGCACGTAGGCGAGCGCAGCCGGCGGCGGGACTGCCGCGCGCGCGCTGTTCCTCAAAACGCCGGCCGCGGCGATGCCGGCCGCGCCCGCGAGCAGCGCACGCCGCGACAAATAGGTCCCGTACGGGGTGATTTCCGACGGGTCGACTCGCCCGGCGTCCGCCGACTTCTTGCGCATATTCCCTCCTTGCGTTGCCCGCGGTTGCACAGGCGCTAAAGGACTAGACCGTGCGGCGGTGCGATTGTTGCACGGACGTTCGGGGTCAGCGCCAATCCTCGACCGCGATCCCCGCGGCGCGTGCCGCTTTACGGGCCGCGGCGCGCGCATTCACGAGCACGGCGCGGTCCGCGGCGGCCAAATGCGCGAGGTCGGACGCGCTGTTGCCATAGGCGGTGATTGCTCTTCCCGGGTAACGGTGGCGCAAGCTCTCGAGGCAGCGGCGCTTCTCCTCGCCGCGGCGGTTCGCGCTCGAGAGCGCCCCGTCGAGCCGGTCGCCGGCCCACGACACCTCGGTGCACATCGTCTCGTCGAACCCCAACAGGGCGCCGATCCGCGGCACGTACAAATCGACGCTCGCGGACAACAAGATGAGCGCGTCGCCCGCGCCCCGGTGCTCCTCGACGGTGAGCAGTGCGGCCGCTCGAAATTTGCCGTGAGACCGCAGCGCACGCACGAAGGTCTCCGCCCACCGATCGATCGAGGCACGAGAGTCGCCGCCCATCGCGATGCGGATCAAACGGGATTTCAACAGGCCGCGATCCCGGCCCTGGAACTGGTAGCGGGCGAGGGCGGCCGGCACGCGCCACAGGCCGAGCCAGCGCCGCGGACGGCACGCGACATATCCCGCGAGGAATGGGACGAGGGTGTCGCGCCAGGTCAGCGTACCGTCCAAATCGAACACCGCGACGCCGGCAGCGCTACTCATCGGACTCGAACTCGCCGGCCGAATCGGAGAAGATGAGCCGGTCGCAAACCACAAGCAGAGGCTGTCCCCATGTCGACACCATTACCCCATCCGGGCGTCGGCGCCGAAGAGTGGCGCCTGCGCTGTGAACTCACGGATTTCTATCATTTGGTCGACTTCTTGGGCTGGACGGAGATGATCTTCAATCATATTTCCGTGCGCGTCCCCGGACCCCTGGATCAGTACCTCGTGAATCCGTTCGGTCTCAATTATAGCGAAATAACGCCGGCGAATTTGCTCAAGGTGGGTGTCGATGGGCGGCTCGCAGAACCGTCCGAATATCCGGCCAATCCGGCGGGGTTCGCGCTGCACGGCGTGATTCATCAGACGCGGCGCGACGTCGCGTGCGTCGCCCACACGCACACCGACGCGGTGTCGGCGGTGGCGATGAAGCGCGGCGGCTTCGAATTCAACAATTTTTACGCGGCCCAACTGTTCGGCCGCGTGGGTTATCACGATTTCGAAGGGATCACGCTGTACCCGGACGAGCGCAGCCGGATGATCGCGAGTCTCGGCGACAAGCACGTGCTCGTGCTGCGCAATCACGGCGTCGCGGTGTGCGAACGCGACATTCCGACGACGTTCACGCTGCTTTGGACCGTGCAACGCGCGGCCGAGATCCAATGCCGCTCCGGAATGCTGCCGGGCGAGGACATCGTGCTCGCGGATGCCGTGCGGCAACGCTGCCGCGACGCGGCCGCCGGCCTAGAAACCAATGCTCGGCTCACGCGCCTGGTATTCGACGCCGCGGTGCGCCGCATGCGCGCCGCCGGAGGCGGCGCCGCGGGGCGCTAGCGCGACGCGAGCTGACGCAAGACATACTGCAAGATGCCGCCGTGGCGGTAATACTCGAGCTCCTTCGGCGTATCGATGCGCAGGCGCGCCTCGAATGACGTGATCTTGCCGCCCGCGGCCTCCGCGGTGACTTCGACCGTTTTCGCGGCGCCTTTCTGCAGGCCGGATATGCCGAAGGTTTCGCGGCCCGTCAGCCCGAGACTTTGCGCATTGCGGCCGTCCGTGAATTGGAGGGGCAGTACTCCCATGCCGATCAAGTTCGAGCGGTGGATGCGCTCGAAGCTCTCGGCGATCACGGCTTTGACGCCGAGCAGCATCGTGCCCTTGGCCGCCCAATCGCGCGAACTGCCCGTGCCATATTCCTTGCCGGCGAGGATCACGAGTGGCGTGCCGGCCGCCTTGTACTTCATCGCGGCGTCGAATATCGACATTTCCTGGCCGGTCGGCAGGTGAATCGTGACGCCGCCTTCCGTGCCGGGCGCCAACAGATTGCGCAGACGGATGTTTGCGAACGTGCCGCGCATCATGACTTCATGATTGCCGCGGCGCGCGCCGTAGGAGTTGAATTCGGCCGCAGGCACCCCCTGTGCCACGAGATATTTGGCGGCCGGGCTTGATTTGGAGATATTGCCGGCCGGTGAAATGTGGTCGGTCGTCACCGAATCGCCGAGCACCGCGAGCGCACGCGCGCCGTGGATGTCGCCGACGTCGGCCGGCGTCATCGTGAGTCCGTCGAAGTACGGCGGATTCTTGACATAGGTCGATTTGGGGTCCCACGCGTATATCTTTCCGGCAGGCGTCTTGATCGCGTTCCAGTTCGAATCGCCGGCGAATACGTCGGCGTATCCCCTTTTGAACATCGACGCATCGACGCACGCCGCGACCGTGCGTGCGACGTCCGCCGCGCTCGGCCAGATGTCCGCGAGAAAGACGGGTTTGCCGTCGGCGCCGGCGCCGAGTGCCTCGCCGACGAGATCGAGATCCATCGTACCCGCCAGCGCATAAGCGACGACTAGCGGCGGCGAGGCGAGGAAATTCATCTTGATTTCCGGATGCACGCGGCCTTCGAAGTTGCGGTTTCCGGACAGCACCGAACTCGCGATCAAGTCGCCGGTCTTGACGCCTTCGGAGATCTCCGGCTTCAAGGGCCCCGAGTTGCCGATGCAGGTCGTGCAGCCGTATCCGACGGTGTAGAAGCCGAGCGCCTCCAAGTCCCGCAGGAGGCCCGCCTTGCGCAGATATTCGGTCACGACGCGCGATCCGGGCGCGAGCGAGGTCTTCACCCATGGTTTCGCCGACAAGCCGCGTGCGACCGCGTTGCGCGCGAGCAAGCCGGCCGCGACCAGCACCGCGGGATTCGACGTGTTCGTGCAGCTCGTGATCGCGGCGATCAGCACTGCGCCGTCCTTGATCTCGAATTTCCCGCCGCCGAGCGCGACGCTCGATGCGCCCGGGGCGTGCGGATTCTTGCGGGCGCGCTCCTCGGCCATTTGCGCGACGCTCGCGCGATACACGCTCTTCGCCGATCGCAGGGGCACACGGTCCTGAGGCCGCTTCGGGCCAGCGAGCGACGGCTCGACCGTTCCCAGATCCAGCTCGATGACATCGGTGTACTCGGCGGGCACTGCGCCGTCGATGCGCCACAGGCCCTGCGCGCGCGCGTACGCCTCGACCAGCGCGATCTCAGCGGCGGGCCGTCCCGTGAGCGCGAGATAGCGGATGGTCTCCTCGTCGATCGGGAAGATCGCGCAGGTCGAGCCGAATTCCGGCGACATGTTCGCGATCGTCGCGCGGTCGGCGAGCGGCAGGCCCTTGAGTCCGTCGCCGAAGAATTCGACGAATTTGTCGACGACGCCCTTCTTGCGCAAAATTTCGGTGATGGTCAGCACGAGATCGGTGGCGGTCGTGCCGGCGGGCAGCGCGCCCGACAGCTTGAAGCCGATCACCTGCGGGATCAGCATCGTCACCGGCTGGCCGAGCATGGCCGCTTCCGCCTCGATGCCGCCGACGCCCCAGCCGAGCACGCCGAGACCATTGACCATCGTCGTGTGCGAGTCGGTGCCGACGAGCGTATCCGGGTAGGCGAGCGTAGAGCCCGCGGGGCCGCTCGCGAACACGACTCGCGCCAAGTGTTCGATGTTGACCTGGTGGACGATGCCGGTGTTCGGCGGCACGACCTTGAAATTGCTGAACGCCGTCTGCCCCCAGCGCAGGAACATGTAGCGCTCGCCGTTGCGGGCGAATTCTATTTCGTTGTTGTGCCGGAGCGAGTCGGCGCTGCCGTATTCGTCGACCTGAACGGAGTGGTCGATGACGAGTTCGGCCGGTGCGAGCGGGTTGACGCGTTCGGGGTCGCCGCCGAGCTTGACGATCGCCTCGCGCATCGCCGCGAGATCGACGATGCAGGGCACGCCGGTGAAATCCTGCATGATCACGCGCGCCGGGGTGAACGCGATCTCGTGCTCCGGCGGAGCCTTCGGCTTCCAGGCGAGCAGCGCTTCGATGTCACGCTTCGTGACGTTGACGCCGTCCTCGAAGCGAAGCAGGTTCTCGAGCAGGATTTTCAGCGCGAAGGGTAGACGATCGACGTTGCGCGCCTTCAATGCGGCCAGGTTGAAATAGTCGTACCGGTGAGAGCCGACATCGAGCGTCGCGCGCGCGCTGAAACTATCCGTCATGATACCTCCTGCGGAAACATTGAATTATACGTCATTCGCCCCAACCAGTGGTCGTCGCGAACGCGCGAATCGGTGCGTGATCACGCCGCCGCCGAGGCATTCTTCGCCGTCGTAGAACACCGCGTACTGACCGGGCGTCACCGCGCGCGCAGGTTCCTCGAGTTCGACCGTGGCAGCATCGCCCGCGTCCTGCCGTACCCGGCAGGCGAGATCGCGCTGCCGGTAGCGGGTCTTCACCGCGCAGGCGAAGTTTTGCGTCGCGGGCCGGCGGTTCAGCCAGCGCATTTCGCCGACAGTGAACGCATCGGACAGCAGTAGGGGGTGATCCTGGGATTGCACGACGATCAGCGCATTGCGCGCCGCGTCCTTGGCGGCCACATACCATGGCGCCGGCTGCGCGCCGGCGCGTCCGCCCAGCCCGAGACCGGAGCGCTGGCCGAGCGTGTAGAACGCCAGGCCGCGATGCACGCCGAGCGCCTCGCCGCTGTCGGATTCGATCGGGCCGGGCGAATCCCGGACGTAACGCGCCAAGAATTCCGCGAAGGGGCGCTCGCCGATGAAGCATATCCCGGTGCTGTCGGGCTTGTCGTAAACCGGCAGGCCGGCGGCATGGGCGCGGCGGCGAACTTCGCGCTTCGCCAGGCCGCCGATCGGAAACAAGGTCTTGGCGAGAGCCGCGGGCTCCACGCCATGCAGGAAATAGCTCTGATCCTTGGCATCGTCCACGGCTTTGAGCAGTCGGCTGCCCGCATCGGCGTGCACGACTCGCGCGTAATGGCCGGTCGCGATCCAGGAGGCTCCGAGCCGGTGCATGTAGTCGAGGCAGGCGCCGAATTTGATTTCGCGATTGCAAAGCACGTCCGGATTCGGCGTTCTGCCGGCGGTGTACTCGCACAGGAAGCGATCGAACACGCGTCGGCGGTATTCGTCGGCGAAACTCGTGCGATGCAGGGGAATCCCGATTATCTCGCATACGCGCCGCGCGTCCTGGAAGTCGCCGGCGGCGCTGCAGTAGGCATCGTCATCGTCCCAGTTGGACATGAACAATCCCTGCAGCGCGAATCCCGCATCCCGCAGCATCAGCGCGGCAACGGCGGAATCGACGCCGCCGGACATGCCGACGATCACCGTACCGGCCGATTGTGGATCGAGGAAGGGGTCCCGCATGCCCCGATTATACGGGCGCCGCGCGGGCGAGCGTTATACGAGCATCTGCCGCATCTGCGATTCTTGCATGCCCATGTTCCAGACCTCGTCGAAGAAGGTCAGGTAACGGCGCACGACCGGCGGATCGTTCATGTCGGCGATGCCGCTCCAGTTCTCGGTCTGCAGCCGGTAGACGATCGCCTTGTCGTCGGCGATGATGAATGCGCCGGCGCTCGCGGGATAGTCGGGACTCATTGTGCGCAGGTCGATGCAGCTCGTCAGGCGCCGCGCCAGCGTCAGGAATTTATTGTTGTCGACGAGTGCGCGAGACGGATCGGCGAGCAGCACGCGCACCTTCGCATAGGAGCGCGCGAGCACCAGGCGCTTGACGGCCTCCAGAAACGGCTCCTCGCCGTAGATCATCGGTTCGAGGTCCAGTGTGAAGATGGTCAGCAGCCGCTGCGCGGATTTGGCGACCTTCAAACTCGCTTCCCGCACCTCGGGCATCGTTGCCAGGACCGCACGCGTGCCTGCGCCGGCATGGGCGGCGGCGGCCGCACCTGTCGTGCCAATTCCTTCGTCAGCGCTTCCCGACATATGAATATGCCTCGTTGAACATGAACCGGCGGGCGGAGCCGGTTTACCTGTCTTCGCGGGTATCCTACATTTTGCGCCGCGCAGGGCGTGCCAACTGCGTCACGTTTCGCGGCATCGGGCGGCGGCGGGGCGGCTGCAGTGCGCGGACCCGGCGGGGGAAATCCCGCTACGGCTTGCGCCGCGCGAGCTGCGGTGCGAGACCGAGATAGGTGGTCGGTTGCAACTGCAGAAGGCGCGCCTTCTGCGCCGGGGGCAGCTCCAAAGAGGAAATGAATTCCTGCAGCGCGCCGCGGTCCACCGCGCGTCCGCGCGTGAAGGACTTCAAGCGGTCGTACGCGTCGGGGATGCCGTGCGCGCGCATCACGGTTTGAACCGCCTCGCCCAGCACCTCCCACGCCTTGTCGAGATCGTCGCGCAGGCGCGCTTCGTCGAGTTCGACCTTTCGCAGCCCGGCGCGCAGCGCATCGTAGGCGAGCGCGGCGTGCCCGAGCGCGACGCCGAAATTGCGCAGCACGGTCGAATCGGTGAGGTCGCGCTGCCAGCGGGAGATCGGTAATTTCTCGGCGAAGTGGGACAAGAGCGCGTTCGCAATGCCGAGATTGCCTTCGGCGTTCTCGAAGTCGATCGGATTGATCTTGTGCGGCATCGTCGACGAGCCCACCTCGCCCTCGACGGCGCGCTGTTTGAAGTAGCCGAGGGAGATGTAGCTCCACATGTCGCGCGCGAGATCCAGCAGCACCGTATTGGCGCGCATCACGGCGTGGGAATACTCCGCGATCCAGTCGTGCGGCTCGATCTGGGTCGTGTACGCGTTCGGGCGCAGATCGAGCGACTCGATGAATGCGGCGCTGAACGCCTCCCAGTCGACGCCCGGCAGCGCCGCGACGTGCGCGTTGAAATTGCCGACCGCGCCGTTCATTTTGCCGAGTATCGGCACCGCTGCGATGCCGGCACGCTGCGCGCGCAGGCGCGCGGCGAAATTCGCCATTTCCTTGCCCATCGTCGTGGGCGTCGCCGTTTGCCCGTGCGTGCGGCCGAGCATGCCCGCGTCCGCGTGACGGCTCGCGAGACTCTCGAGCATCGAGCGCAATTCGTCGATCAGCGGGAGAAGGACCCGCACGCGCGCGGCCTTGAGCATCAAGGCGTACGCGAGGTTGTTGATGTCCTCGGAGGTGCAGCCGAAATGCACCCATTCCAATTCGGCGGGCGACGCGCCGCGCGACTCGAGCTCGGCGCGCATCCAATATTCGACGGCTTTCACGTCGTGATTCGTCCGCGCCTCGATTTGCTTGATCGCCGCGACGTCGGTCGCGGACGGATCCGCGGCGAGGCCCTGAAGCCACGCGCAGCACGGCGGCGGCAGCGCCGCGAGCGCTTCGCGCGCGGGACCTTGCGCGAGCGCGAGGAGCCAGGCGCATTCGACGCGCGTCCGCTCCCGCATCAGCCCCGCTTCGCAGAACAGCGATCGAATGGCCGTCAGCTTGCCGGCATAGCGCCCGTCCAGAGGCGAAAGTGCGTCGATGGGGCGCGTAGACATCGGAGTGTGAAGCCCGTGAATGATAGAATGCCGGCATATTACCGCAATCGGCATGAACCCGCGGGGACGCACCGTGAAGACCGCCGGCTTTCGCATTGAGTACGACAGTATGGGCGCCGTGGAGGTGCCTGAGACGGCGCTATGGGGCGCGGCCACCGCGCGCGCCTTGCGGAACTTTCCGCCGAGCGGCCTGCGGCTGCCGCGCGGGTTCATCCACGCGCTCGGGCTGATCAAAAGCTGCGCGGCGGCCGCCAACGCCGAGCTCGGCGATCTGCCGGCCGAGATGGCCGCGGCGATTCAAGGCGCCGCGGACGAAGTCGCGGCGGGCATGCACGACGATCAATTTCCGGTGGACTTGTTTCAAACCGGCTCGGGAACGAGCACCAACATGAACGCGAACGAGGTCATCGCCGCACTCGCGGGGCGGCGGATCGCGGCGCGCGTGCATCCGAACGACCACGTGAACATGGCCCAGAGCAGCAACGACGTCATGCCGACGGCGATCCACGTCGCCGCGGTCCTCGCGCTGCAGGAACGGCTGCTGCCCGCGGTCGCGCACGTCGGTGCGACTCTCGGTGCGCGCATTCCCGCGCTGTGCGCGGTCGTCAAGACCGGCCGTACGCACTTGATGGACGCCGTGCCGCTGACGCTGGGCCAGGAGCTCGGCGGCTGGAAGGCTCAATTCGACGCCTGTCGCGATCGGTTGACCGCGGCGCTGCCGCGCCTGCTCGCATTGGCGCAGGGCGGCACGGCGGTCGGCACAGGCCTCAATGCGCGGCCGGAGTTCGGCCGGGCTTTCACACGGCTGCTCGCGCGGCGCACCGCGACGGATTTCACCGCGAGCGACAATTATTTCGCGGCGATCTCCGGACAGGAGACTGCCGTGGAATTGTCGGGAGCTCTGAAGGTTCTTGCGGTGGTCTCGATGAAAGTGGCGAACGATCTGCGCTGGATGAACAGCGGCCCGCTCGCCGGCCTCGCGGAGATTTCGCTTCCGGCCCTGCAGCCGGGCAGCAGCATCATGCCCGGCAAGGTCAATCCGGTCGTGCCGGAGGCGGTCGCGATGATCGCCGCGCAAGTGATCGGCAACGATGCGGCGATCGCGATCGCCGCACAGTCGGGTAATTTTCAATTGAACGTGATGCTGCCGGTGATCGCGTATAATTTGCTGCAGAGTATCGAGCTGCTCGCGATCGCGTGCCGCAATTTGGCCGACAAGGCGCTCGCGGATTTCACCGTGAACGAGGCCGGGCTGAGACGCGCGCTCGAGCGCAATCCGATTCTGGTGACCGCGCTGAACCGCTCGATCGGCTACGAGAGGGGCGCCGCCATCGCGAAGAGGGCCTACGCCGAAGGCCGGCCGATCGCCGCGATTGCCGCCGAGATGACCGATCTGTCCGCCGCGGATCTCGCGCGTCTCCTTGATCCGCTCCAATTGACGAAGCGCGCCGGCCCCGGCGGCGCCGCTTGAACATTGCATGACCGCTGCAAGTTATACGCGCGCACGCATCCGCAGTGCACTGAACCCCCGGGCCTCGCAGGCAGGCGACGACATGCAGTGGCTCGCAGGTTCGACTGCGGCGGTGCGCGCGCTCGTGCGCAGCACGCTGCCCGCGCCGCCGATGCCCGCCGCGGTGCTGGTACCCTTGGTCGAACGCGGGCACGGGTTCTCCGTGCTGCTGACGCAGCGCGCGGCCACGCTGCGGGAGCATGCGGGACAGATCAGCTTTCCGGGCGGGCGCATCGAGCCCGAAGACCCGGACGCATGGCATGCGGCGCTGCGCGAGGCGCGCGAGGAAATCGGCCTCGCACCGGAGTTCGTCGAGTTTGCGGGCTATCTGCCGGATCACCTGATCATGACGGGATACCGGGTGACACCGGTCGTCGGATTCGTCGATCCGCGCTACGCGCTCGAACTCGAAGCGTCCGAGGTGGACGATGCGTTCGAGGTGCCGCTGGCATTCGTATTGGACCCGGCGAATCATTTGCCGCGCATGCGCCGCGTCGGCGACATAGACATTCCGGTCTTCGACATTCCGTACGGCAAGCGGCGCATTTGGGGCGCGACCTCGGCAATGCTGCTGACGCTGCGGCGCCAGCTCACCGAACGCGGAGCCGCGCCGCAATGACCGATTCGATGGGCGAGTTGCTCGCGATCATGGCGCGGCTGCGCGGCGCCGGGGGCTGCCCGTGGGACCGCGCACAGACTTTCGCGTCGATCGCGCGTTACACGATCGAAGAAGCGTATGAGGTCGCCGACGCGATCGAGAGCGAGGATCCCGCGCACTTGAAATCCGAACTCGGCGATCTCCTGTTTCAGGTCGTGTTCCAGTCCCAGATCGCGAGCGAACAGGGGCATTTCGATTTCGCGGCCGTCGCAGCCTCGATCCGCGACAAACTGGTGCGCCGTCACCCGCATGTGTTCGAAAGCGGCGTGAGCATGACGGCCGAAGAGCAAAGCGCGGCATGGGAGGGGATCAAAGCGCGGGAGCGCCGCGCCGCGGGCGCCGCGGGCGCCGCGAGCCTCGTGGACGAGGTGCCCCGATCGCTGCCGGCGTTGATGAGGACGCACAAGCTGGGCGCGCGGGCGGCTCACGCCGGGTTCGATTTTACCGAGCCGGGCGGCGCCGCGGCCAAGGTCGCCGAGGAACTTGCGGAAGTGCTCGCGGCGGCCGCGGAGGGGCGGACGGAGCTGCGCGCGGCGCGCGTCTTCGAGGAATTGGGCGATTTGCTGTTCGCAGCGGCGAATTTGGCGCGCAAGCTCGGTGTCGATGCGGAGGCGGCGCTGCGCGCGGCGAATGCGAAATTCGAGCGGCGTGTCCGCGGCATGGAATCGCTGGCGGCCGCGCGCGGGCTGGACTTCGCGAGCTTGGGTCTTGCGGCGCAGGAAGCTCTTTGGCACGAAGCGAAGCTCGCCGAATGAGGGCTGCGCGCCGCCGCGATCGAGCCTTGGCTCAGACGTTGAAGCGAATCCCCTGGGCCAACGGCAGTTCCGCGCTCCAGTTGATCGTCGTCGTTTGCCGGCGCATATAGGCTTTCCACGCGTCGGAACCGGCTTCGCGGCCGCCGCCGGTGTCCTTCTCGCCGCCGAATGCACCGCCGATTTCCGCGCCGGAAGTGCCGAGGTTCACGTTCGCGATGCCGCAATCGCTGCCCTGTGCCGACAAGAAGCGCTCGGCGGCCTGCAGACGGTCCGTGAATATCGCCGACGATAGCCCATAGGGCACCGCGTTTTGCAGCGCCACGGCCTCGTCGAGGTCCTGGTAGGCGACGAGATACAGGATCGGCGCGAAGGTCTCATGCTGCACGATCGGCATGTCCGCCGTTGCGCGCACCAGCGCGGGCTCGACGAAGTGGCCCGGACGGTCGAGCGCGCGGCCTCCGTACAGTACCTTCCCACCCTGCGATTTGGCGGCGGCGATCGATGCCTGGTACTGCTTGACAGCGCCGTCATCGATCAGCGGCCCCATCAGCGTGGCCGCATCCAGCGGATCCCCGATGCGCACCTGGCCGTAGGCCGCGATCAGCCGCCGCTCGAGCTCCGCGGCGCGCGACTCGTGCACGAGCACGCGGCGCGTCGTCGTACAGCGCTGGCCGGCGGTGCCGACCGCGCCGAACACGATCGCGGGGACCGCAAGGTCCATGTTTGCGGTTTCATCGACGATGATCGCGTTGTTGCCGCCGAGCTCCAACAGGCTCTTGCCGAGCCGTTCCGCGACGCGCACGCCGATGCGGCGGCCGACCTGCGTCGAGCCGGTGAATGAAACCAGTGCGACGCGCCGGTCGTCGACGAATTTCTCGGCGAGCTCGGTGCCGGCGTCGATGAACAGTTGGAAAATGGCCGGCAGCGAATGGCGTTCGAGAACGCGGTTGCAGATCCTCTGCACCGCGAGCGCGCACAGCGCGGTTTTCGGCGAAGGTTTCCAAACGGTCGCGTTGCCGCATATCGCGGCGATGAACGCGTTCCAAGACCACACCGCGACCGGAAAGTTGAATGCGGAAATCACGCCGACGACACCGAGCGGATGCCATTGATCGTACATCCGATGCTGGCTGCGCTCGGAGTGCATCGTCGAGCCGTACAGCATGCGCGATTGGCCGACGGCGAAGTCGGCGATGTCGATCATCTCTTGTACTTCGCCGTCGCCCTCGGCCTTGATTTTGCCGTTTTCCAGCGAAACGAGGCTGCCCAAAGCGCTCTTGAACGTGCGCAGCTCTGCGCCGATCAGCCGAACCGCTTCGCCGCGCTTAGGCGCCGGGACCAGGGCCCAGCGATTTGCCGCCGCGACTGCGGACGCGACGACGTGTTCATAGTCCGCGGCCGTAGCCGCACGGACCTGCGCGAGTCTTGCGCCGGTCGACGGATTGTGCGAATCGATCAGCGGGCCCGCGCCTGCGTCGTTCCAGCCGTGGCTCGCGCTCCAGGCGCCGCCGTTGACGGCGCCCAAGCCGAGCGCCTCCAACGGATCCTGCAGCGCTGCCGCATCGTTGATCGATCGGGAATCCTTCATATTGACCATGGGTGGTTCTCGTACAGCGCTCGGACGGATTTGGATGCGGCGGCATTTTGGCGCGCGCGCGCGCGCAATGCCACCTGAATTCGCAGCTGCATGGGGATCCGAGGCGCCACAAACAAGGGCGCGCCGCGCACTTTGCATCGATCGTTCGCTTTGCACCCGGTTCGGCCTGTGTGTAGCATCCGGAATTCCATGTCAAAAAGTGCCCTATTGACGAACTGGCATCCGGCGAGCTGGCAAAGCCGCCCGGCGGCCCAACAGCCGAGATATTCGCAGCCGGCGGTTTTGGAGCGCACGATTGCCGCTTTGAGCCGGCTTCCGCCGCTGGTCGTCTCCTGGGAGATCGAGGCGCTGCGCACCAAACTCGCGCAGGCCGAACGCGGCGAACAATTCTTGCTGCAGGGCGGCGATTGCGCCGAAAGCTTCGACGATTGCGAATCCGACAATATCGCGCGCCGGCTGAAAATCCTTCTGCAGATGAGTCTCGTCATCCTGCAGGGAATGAAAAAGCCGGTGATCCGGGTCGGACGCTTCGCCGGCCAGTACGCGAAGCCGCGCTCGGCGGAGACGGAGACGCGCGACGGCCTCACGCTGCCGTGTTATCGCGGCGACAATGTGAATCGCCCGGGCTTCAGCCTCGCCGAACGCGAGCCGGACCCCACGCTGCTGCTGCGCGGCTACGAGCGCGCGTCGCTGACGTTGAATTTCGTAAGGGCGCTGATCGACGGCGGATTCGCCGACCTGCATCATCCGGAATATTGGGATTTGGGCTTCCTGCGCCACTCGCCGTTGCGCGACGCGTATCAAGGCATCGTCGATTCGATCGCGGAGTCGCTGGATTTTTTCGAGTCCATGAGCGGTCTGCGCGTACATGCGGCTACTCGCTGCGACTTCTACACGAGCCACGAAGGGCTGCACCTGCTGTCGGAACAGGCGCAGACGCGCTACATCGAGCGGCAAAAGCGCTGGTACAACCTGTCGACGCACATGCCGTGGATCGGCATGCGCACGGCTAATATCGATGGCGCGCACATCGAGTATTTCCGCGGCATTGCCAATCCGATCGGTGTAAAGGTCGGTGCGGCGATGAGCGCCGAGTGGCTGCAGGAGCTCGTGCAGGTCCTGAATCCTCAGAATGAACCGGGGCGGCTGACGCTGATCCATAGGTTCGGGGCGAAGGATATCGAAAAGCGGCTGCCTGAGGTCATTCGCGCGGTGCGCGCGACGGGCTCGCGCGTGCTGTGGGTGTGCGATCCGATGCACGGCAATACGGAGACGACCGCGGGCGGAATCAAGACGCGGCGGTTCGAGAACATTCTCGCCGAGGTGGAGGCCGCTTTCCGGATTCACGAGGACTGTGGTTCGATGCTCGGTGGGGTGCACATCGAATTGACCGGCGAGGATGTCACCGAATGCATCGGCGGTGCACGTGGGCTTGCCGAGGCGGATCTTGCGCGCGCGTACAAGAGCGCCGTGGACCCACGTCTGAACGGCGAGCAATCCTTGGAACTCGCGATGCGAATCGCCCAGCACGCGGCCGCCAAAAGACGATCCGCGAAACGCTCCTAAGCGGCCTTGCAACGTCGTTGTCATAATAGAATAACTTTAGATTAAATAGATAGTTACGTTATTAATCGAGAATTATTCTCGCTTAGGCGTACGCGTTTTTCGAAACCCGGCTTGCCTCGATGCGCCCAGATGTTATTCTCCCACCCCCGGTACAGCTCCCGCCCGTAAACGCTGCAGCGCCGTAGATCCTAAAGGCATAGCCCCGTGTATCGCCTGACGGTGTCACCGACGCGCAAATAATTCGGGCCGCGCCACGGAATTAATGCGCCGTCGCCTGGTCCCAAGTCGGTACGGCGACGGTTCGGAACCGGTCAGAGTGGCTCGTCTGATGAACTGAGCCAAGGGTTAGGTTGCGCTCGGGTTAGTCCAAGTCCAGGCGCGATCGACGGCGGGCTACGCGGAACACCGCGTAGCCCGTTTTTTGTTAGTGAATCCATACCTGCCATGAACAGCGCCTTTGATCCCGGCTGTCGCCGATGTCCGCGCCTCGCCGGCTTTCTCGACGCGGTGAAGCGCCAACAGGCGCACTATTTCTGCAAGCCTGTGCCGCCGTTCGGCGACCCGCGCGCGCGCTTGTTGATCGTCGGGCTCGCGCCCGGCATGCATGGCGCCAATCGAACCGGTCGGCCTTTCACCGGCGACTTCGCCGGCATACTTCTGTATGAAACGCTGCACAAATTGGGTCTCGCGACCGCGCCTGTGTCCGTGTCCTCGGACGACGGCCTCGTGCTGTACGGCGCAAGGATCACGAACGCGGTCAAATGCCTGCCGCCCGCAAACAAGCCGCTGCCGGAGGAAGTGAGGAACTGCAACGAATACCTGTTCGAGGAGTTGGCGCAAAGCCCGCATGCGCGCGTGATCCTGGCGCTCGGAACCGTCGCGCATGCGGCGGTCCTGCGCGCTTGCGGCAGGAAGCCGTCGCAGCTGCGTTTCGCCCACGGAGCCGAATACGCGCTGGGGGAACGGCGAACCCTCGTTGACTCGTATCATTGCAGCCGCTACAACACGCAGACGCGCAGACTGACTACCGCGATGTTCGAGAACGTCGTCGAGCGAGCGGTCGAACTCGCCGCATGAGCGTGGAGGCGCCGCGATCGGACCCCATGAGCTTCGACGCCAAGTCGTTCGTCGACGGTTTGCCGGCGCGACCCGGCGTGTACCGCATGCTCGGCCCCGCCGACGAAGTGCTGTATGTCGGCAAAGCGCGCAGCTTGCGCAGCCGCGTCGCCTCTTATTTTCAGCCGGGCAACGTCCACCCCAAAGTCCACGCGCTCGTCGCGAAGACCGCGCGCATGGAAGTGACGATCACGAACTCCGACACCGAGGCCTTGCTCCTCGAGCTGAACCTGATCAAGAAGCACAGGCCGCGGTTCAACGTGATCCTGCGCGACGACAAGAGCTTCCCGTTTCTCTACGTTGCCGCGAATCACGATTACCCGCGACTCTGCCTCTACCGCGGATCGCGCAAGGAACGCGGAAAGTTCTTCGGCCCCTATCCGTCGGCGGGCGCGGTGCGCGCAACGCTGCATCAGCTGCAAAAGCTGTTCCGGCTGCGGGATTGCGCGGACTCGTATTTCGCCAACCGTTCGCGTCCGTGCCTGCAATACCAGATCCAACGCTGCACGGCACCATGCGTCGGCTTGATCTCCAAGGAGCGCTACGCCGCGGACGTCGCGGCCGCGGTCAAGGTGCTCGAGGGACGGAACGACGAAGTGAGTCGCGATTTGGCGCGGCGCATGGAGGAGGCGGCGGCACGCCTGGACTTCGAAGAAGCCGCGCATGTTCGCGATCAACTGGCCAGCTTGAAGATGGTCCAGGCGCAGCAGATCGTGACCTCGGACCCGCGCCATGATGCGGACGTGATTGCGGCCGCGCCCGGCAACGGCGAGTATTGCGTGGCCCTGATGTTCGTACGCGCCGGAAGGAGCCTCGGCAGCACGACATTCTTTCCGAAGGCGCCTCTGGCGGAACCGACCGAAGTCCTGGCCGCCTTCATCGCCCAATATTACGCGGAACGCGAGGCGCCGCCCGAAATCATCGTCGGCGAGGATTTCGAGGAGATACCGGTGCTCGAGGAGAGCCTCGGGGCGCGCTCTTCGCATCGCGTGCGCATTGCCGCTTCGGTGCGCGGCATCCGTGCGCGCTGGCTCGAAATGATGCACAACAACGCGATTCAAGCGGTCAAGATGCGCAATCTCGCGCGCGCGAGCATCGAGGAAAATCTTGCCCAAATGCGCGAGATCTTCGATCTTCGCGCGACGCCGAAGCGTTTGGAGTGCTTCGACATCAGCCACACCGGCGGCACCGATACGATCGCGTCCTGCGTGGTTTTCGGCGCGGAAGGGCCTTTGAAGAGCGAGTACCGGCGATTCAACATCGCCGGCATCGAGCCGGGCGACGACTACGCCGCCATGTACCAGGCGCTCACGCGCCGCTACAAAAGAGTGCTCGCCGGCGAACTGCCGGCTCCCGACGTCGTCCTGATCGACGGCGGCAAGGGACAGTTGGCGCAGGCCGCGCGCGTGTTCGCAGAGCTGGAACTGAAGGGCATCACGTTGATCGGCGTCGCCAAAGGCGCGGATCGGCGCGCAGGGCAGGAGCAACTGTTCTTGTTGGGCCGCGACACGCCGACTATACTGCCCCCGGACTCCAGCGCCCTGCATTTGATTCAGCGCGTGCGCGACGAGGCGCACCGGTTTGCGATCGCGGGTCACCGGCGCAAACGCGCGAAGCGGCACAACCGCTCGATCCTCGAAACCATACCGGGATTGGGACCCGTGAAACGACGCGAGCTGCTGAAACAATTCGGTGGATTGCAAGGGGTACTGCGTGCCGGTATCGATGATTTCCTGCAGATTCGGGGCCTCGGCCCGCGCCTCGCGGAGGTGATCTATGAACACCTCCACCCGGGCCGGTGAACGAAGAGTATGGGTGAACCTGCCGAATGCGCTGACTTGGCTGCGCATATTGATGATCCCCGCGATCGTGGTGCTGTTCTATCTGCCGTACCGGTGGGCGGACCCCGCGGCCTGCGCGAGCTTCGCGTTCGCCGGAATCACTGATTCGCTCGACGGCTATTACGCCCGCAAACTCGGCTTGACCTCACGCCTGGGTGAGTTCCTCGATCCGGTCGCGGACAAGCTGATCGTCGTCTGTGCGTTGGTCCTGATCGTATCCAAGGATCCTCGCTGGTACATGGTGATCGTCGCGATCGTCATCATCGGACGCGAGATCGCGGTTTCGGCGCTGCGCGAGTGGATGGCCGAGATCGGTGCGCGCGGCCGCGTCGCCGTGTCCGGGTGGGGAAAGATGAAAACGATCATGCAGATCGTCGGGCTTTCATTCTTGCTCTTTCGCAGGAACTTGCTCGGCATCCCGATCTATCATGTCGGCTTGATCTTGACCGGCATCGCCGCGGTCCTGACGCTCTGGTCGATGATCTTGTACTTGCGCCTGGCCTGGCCGGAATTGCGGGGTAGTTCAAGGCGTTAGCGGTATATTGCGATCTGTTGTCCTTGACTCCCGGCGGCGCGGCCCTACAATTGCGCGTCGGCAGAGGGCGGGAATAGCTCAGTTGGTAGAGCGCAACCTTGCCAAGGTTGAGGTCGCGAGTTCGAGCCTCGTTTCCCGCTCCAGATTGTGAACGAACCCCGGCGCGTCCGGGGTTCATCGTTTTTGACCAAGGCTAGGTGGCAGAATGGTCATGCAGCGGCCTGCAAAGCCGCGTACGCCGGTTCGATTCCGACCCTAGCCTCCACAACACAAACGCCCGCCCGGCATGCGCGACGCCGCATGGTGCCCCGGGCCGGAGTCGAACCGGCACAGCCTTGCGGCCAACGGATTTTCATACCTCGACGGCTTTCACCGCCGCGCGCTGCGCGTTCGGGGTCTGGAGTGCGCCACGACCGTGGCAGCCGACAGCTGCGGTAGGTCCCCGCCGTCCACTCTCTACACCTGCCGGCTTAAGGCCTTGGAGCCTTACGTCGGATTGGTTCGGCGTTGCCTCGGACGCAGGGCCCAGGGGATTCACCGAGTTTGACGGGATCCAGCGGGGCGTTTCCTACCCCCGCCGCTCAAATTTTCCTCAAGTCCGTTGCGTCTACCAATTTCGCCACCGGGGCACTGGGCCCAGTCTACCGGAGGCCGCGGCGGCTTGCGTCGCGGCTTTCCGCGGCGCTTCTTCGGTGCGCCGCGGTAGCCTCAACTGGTTGATTTAGCTAAGCTCGCCGCCTCATGCAAGCGGATGCCCCCGAATTGACTGTCGACAAGGTGCACGTCTGGCGCGGTGAGCGCCACGTGCTGCGGGGTCTGAGCTTCCAGGTCGAGAGTGGGCAGCTACTGCACATCTGGGGCCCGAACGGCACCGGCAAGACCACCTTGCTGCGCGTCGTCTGCGGCTTACTCCGGCCCGAGCAAGGCCAGGTCGCGTGGGCTGGCCAACCGATCGAACACATTCGCAGCGACTACCAAGCGGCGCTCGCCTACGGCTCGCACGAGGCGGCGCTCAAAGGGGATCTGACGGCCTTGGAAAATCTGCGCTATGCCGTGGGGCTCAAGCGCCGGGTCGGCGACCAGGAACTGCGTGCGGCGTTGGATCGGACCGGCGTCGGCGCCTGCGCGGATCTGCCGGCGCGCGTGCTTTCGGCGGGGCAGCGCCGGCGCGTCGCGATGGCGCGGGTTCTCGCGATGCGCGCGTCTGTTTGGCTGCTCGACGAACCGTTCGCCAATCTCGATGCCGTGGGATCGGCGCTGCTCGCGCGCATGCTCGAGGAGCACGCGGACCTGGGGGGTATGGCGCTCGTCGTCGCGCATCAGGCGCTCGACCTGCGCCGCCCGGTGCGGAGCCTCGAGCTGTGCGCATGAAGGTCGGCCCGTTTCGTGCGATGCGGCTCATCCTGCGCCGGGAACTCAGCTTGAGCTTCCGGCGGCCGGATCAATTGCTGCAGCCGCTGATGTTCTTTCTGATCGTCACCACCTTGTTTCCGCTCGCCCTCAGCCCGGAATTGTCGCTTCTTCGAGACATGGCGCCGGGTGTCCTTTGGGTGGCTGCGCTATTATCGTCGCTGTTATCGATCGATTCGCTGTTCAAGGGCGACGCGGATGATGGAACCTTGGAGCAATTGGCGCTGTCTGGTCACTCGTTGAGTGTCATCGTGATTGCGAAGACCATCGCGCATTGGCTCGTCAGCGGTGCGGCCCTGGTCGCGATGTCGCCGCTCGTCGCAACGGCGCTCGGCATCCCGGCCGGCGCGTTTGCGACGATGATGTTCAGTCTCGCGCTGGGGACCCTGACGTTGAGCTGGCTGGGCGCGATCGGCGCGGGTTTGACGGTCGGGTTGCGGCGCGGCAGCGTATTGCTGTCGCTGATCGTTTTGCCGCTCGCGATGCCCTTGTTGATTTTCGGCGCCAGTGCAACCGATCGCGCGATCGGCGGACAGAGCCCGGCAGGCGCCTTGTATTTTTTGGCTGCGCTGTGCGTGTTCACGAGCACTCTGGCGCCGTTGGCGGCGTCAGTTGCGCTGCGGATTACGCTGGAATGAGAGGCGATTGGAATTCATCGATGTGGACTTGGTTCTACAGACTGGCTTCACCCCCTTACGTGTACCGCACCGCCGCGGCCTTGACGCCGTGGTTCTTCGCGGTCGCGGCCCTGATGATCGGTTACGGGCTCGTCGATGGTCTGGCATTCGCGCCGCCCGATTATCAGCAGGGCGATGCGTTTCGGATCATCTACGTGCACGCGCCGAGCGCATGGCTTTCGCTGTTCGCATACACGCTCATGGCGGTGGCCGGCGCGATCGCATTGATATGGCGCATCAAGGTGGGCTACGCCGTTGCCGCGGCGGCCGCTCCGATCGGCGCATCGTTCACGCTGGCCGCGCTGGTGACCGGCTCCTTGTGGGGCCGGCCGATGTGGGGCACTTACTGGGCTTGGGATCCGCGCTTGACCTCGGAACTGATCCTGTTGTTCCTTTATTTCGGCGTGATCTCGCTGCGCCAGGCGTTCGAGGATCCCGCCCGCGGCGACCGCGCAGCGGCACTGCTCGGCGTCGTCGGCGTCGTCAATGTGCCGATCGTGCATTTTTCGGTCACCTGGTGGAATTCCCTGCATCAAGGCGGGACGGTCATGAGGCTCGGCAAGCCGGAGATGCCGGGAAGCATGCTCTGGCCGTTGCTCGCGATGCTGGCCGGGTTCATGTTCTTCTTCGGCGCCGTGCTATGCATGCGCGTGCGCGGTGAAGTGCTCAGCCGGGAGCGTCAGTCCGCTTGGGTTCGGGAAGCGGTCATATCATGATTCGACCCGGATTTTGGGCTATGGGCGGCTACGCGCGCTTCGTCTGGCCGAGCATTTCGTTCGCGCTTGCGGTGTTGATTTGGAATGTCTGGTCCGCGCGGCGCCATCACGCGCGGGCATTGACGCGCGCAGCGCGCGCCGTGGCGATGGCGAGGAGCGAAGAGTCATGACGCCGCGTCGAAAACGCATGTTGGTCGTATTCGGGATATTGAGCGGCGTCGCCGCCTCGGTCGCGCTTGCCGTAGTCGCCGGACGCCAAAACATCAGCTTCTATTACGATCCGACCCAGGTCGCGCTCGGCAAGGAGCCGCCGGGCAAGGGATTCCGCCTCGGCGGAATGGTCGTCAAGGGCAGCGTTTCCCGCAAGCCGGGAGACCTTACGGTGCGATTCGTGCTCACCGACTTCGCGCATCAGGTGCCGGTCACCTATACCGGCGTGCTGCCGGATCTGTTCCGCGAGGGCCAGGGCATCATCGCGCACGGTACGATGGGCCCGAACGGCGAATTCGTCGCCGACGAGGTGCTCGCGAAGCACGACGAGAAATACATGCCGCCGGAAGTGGCGGCCTCTTTGAAAAACAAGCACGGCGTCAAACCGACGACTTGAACGCCAAGCGGCGCGGAGTGTCCCGATGATTCCTGAGTTAGGCATGTTCGCGTTGATCCTGGGGCTCCTGCTCGCCATGGCGCAGGCTTTTTTCGGCCTGGTCGGTGCCTGGCGCGAGGATCCCGCCTGGATGTCGGTCGCGCGGCCCGCGGTCGCCGGGCAGTTCGTGTTCGTCGCCACCGGTTTCGCGTGTCTCGTTCACTCGTTCGTCGTCAACGACTTTTCCGTCTTGTATGTCGCCAACAACTCGAACACGGAGCTGCCGCTGTTTTACCGCGTCGCCGCGGTCTGGGGAGCACACGAAGGCTCGCTCTTGCTGTGGGTCACGATTCTGGCGATTTGGAGCCTCGCCGTGGCGGCGTTCAGCCGCGGCCTGCCGCCGAGATTCGCGAGCCGCGTGCTCGGCGTCCTCGGGCTCGTCAGCACAGGCTTCTTGTTGTTCACCTTGTGGACGTCCAATCCGTTCAAGCGTCTGATACCGGCCGCCGCGGACGGTGCGAGCCTGAATCCCATACTTCAGGATTTCGCGCTTTCGATTCATCCGCCGATGCTCTACACCGGCTACGTCGGGTTTTCGGTCGCGTTCGCGTTCGCGGTCGCGGCGATGCTGGAAGGGCGTTTGGATCAGGCCTGGGCAAAGTGGACGCGCCCATGGACGATCTGCGCGTGGATATTCCAAACGATCGGGATCACGCTCGGCAGCTGGTGGGCGTATTACGAATTGGGTTGGGGCGGCTGGTGGTTCTGGGACCCGGTAGAGAACGCCTCGTTCATGCCCTGGCTCATCGGCACCGCGCTCATTCACAGCTTGAGCGTGACGGAGAAGCGCGGCATATTCAAGAGCTGGACGCTGCTGCTCGCGATTTTCGCGTTCTCGCTGAGCTTGATCGGCACCTTCCTCGTGCGTTCCGGCGTGCTGGTGTCCGTACACTCGTTCGCGACCGATCCGAAGCGGGGCCTGTTCATTCTGGCGGGCTTGCTCGTGACGATCGGCGGGTCGCTCGGGCTGTACGCGTGGCGCGCACCCAAGCTCTACGTACCCGGGGGATTCGAATTATTCTCGCGTGAGTTCTTCATCCTCGTGAACAACGTGCTGCTGGTATCCGTAGCGGGCCTGGTTCTGTGGGGCACGCTCGCACCGCTCTTCTACGAACTGCTGGGAATAGGCAAAATTTCGGTGGGCCCGCCGGTGTTCAATCTGATGTTCCTGGTGCCGATGCTGCCGATGATGGTGTTCCTCGCGATCGGCATGCATTCAGCATGGCGCAGAGGCAAATTGAGCGTCGCGGCGAAGCCGATTTGGTGGCTGCTGGCGGCCGGGCTGGTCATCGCCCTCGCCGTGCAGCGTTGGATCTACGGCTCCGTGCATCTGGTCAGCATGGTCGGGCTCGCATTCGGCATATGGATCATGTTCTCGTCGCTGCTCGAGCCGCTGCAGCGCTGGCGCAAGGGCCAAAGGATGACAGCCGCCGTCGCCGGCATGGCGATCGCCCATTTCGGGGTCGGCATGTTCGCGATCGGAGTCAGCACCGTCAATACCTACAAGATCGAGAAGGATGCCGCGATGAAACCGGGCGCGGTCTTCTCGATCGCGGGCTACGATTTCAAGTTCGTGTCGGCACACGACGTAGCCGGCCCCAACTACGAGGCCGTGCAGGCTCTCGTCACGGTGACCCACGACGGCAAGCTCGTGGCCACGCTCAAACCGCAGAAGCGCCATTTCGCGGTTCAACAGACCGACAACAGCCACGCGGCGATCGCGGTGAACGCGGGACGCGACTTGTTCGTCGCGATGGGCGATCCACTAGGCGACGGCGCATGGAGCATGCGCATCCAGTACAAGCCGCTGGTGCGCTACGTATGGCTCGGGGCTCTCGTGATGGCGATCGGCGGCGCGGTCGCCGCGAGCGACAAGCGCTACCGCGTGAAGGCGCCGGTGACCACGGCCGAGGCGATCGCGCCGCCGCCCAAGCCGGATCCGGCGCCGGGTGTCGCCTGATGTGGAAGTGGAAGTTCGTCCTGCCGATCGTCGCGTTCCTGGCGCTGATCGTGCTTTTCGCCTTCGGCTTGAATCCGAAGCGCGATCTGCATTATTTGCCGTCGCCGTTGATCGGCAAGCCGGCGCCGCAGTTCGCACTGTCCGACGTCCTCGATCCCAACCGCATCGTCAGCAACGGCGCGCTGAAGGGCCATGTCTACGTGTTCAACGTCTGGGCGACATGGTGCGGCGCATGCCGGGAGGAGCACGAGACTCTGCTCGCGATCTCTCGGCAGAACGTGGTGCCGATCCTGGGACTGGATTGGAACGACCAACGCGATCGCGCGCAGCAATGGCTGCAGCAACTCGGCAATCCCTACCAGGGCGTGGGATTCGACGACAAGGGGCGCGTCGCGATCAATTGGGGCGTCTACGGCGCGCCGGAGACGTATCTCATCGATCGTCAGGGACGAATTCTCTACAAGCACATTGCGCCGATGACGATGAACGTGTGGAACAAGCAATTCTTGCCGCGCATCGCCGCAGCCCGCCGGGGCGGCGCGTGAGCCGCGGGGTCGGGGCGGAATTGGCGCGCCGCGCCGCCGCGGTGATCGCCGGCGTGTTCCTCATCGTCGCCTCATCTCAAGGCCTGGACGACCACGGCCAGCTCGAGAACCCGGCACTGCAGGCGCGTTACGAACACATCACGCAGCAATTGCGCTGCCTCGTTTGCCAAAATGAAACCATTGCCGACTCGGACGCCGAGCTCGCCGCGGAACTGCGCGACGAGGTGCGGCAAATGCTGATCGCGGGCAAGAGCGATGCGGCAATTTACCGGTTCATGCGAGCCCGTTATGGGGAGTTCGTGCTGTACGACCCGCCGCTCGACGCCAGGACGATATTCATTTGGGGCGCGCCGTTCGCATTGCTGCTGATTGGCGGGATCGTGATCTATCGGGTCCTGCGGGTCCGGTCGCGCATGCCGTTGGATGATGAACAAGAGGCCGGACCGAAATAATGACTTCATTTCTAATCGTCGCGGCCCTGATGACCGCGATGGCTGCCGCGGCGGTGGCATATCCTCTGCTGCGCGATCGCCGCAGCCGCCTGGTCGCGCTGATCGCGACGGTCGTCCTGGTGGTCGGCGCAGGGACCCTCTACAAGCTCTGGTCGACGTGGAATTGGAGCGCAACGGGCGCGCCCGGCGCCGCGCCGGTGAGCCCGCAGGTCGCGGCGATGGTCGCGAAGCTTGAACGGCACCTAAAGGATCATCCGGACGATCTGAACGGATGGCTCATGCTCGGGCGCTCGTACGTGGCGGTCAATCGCCTCGACGATGCGATTCAAGCGTTCGACCAAGCCTACACCTTGAGCGGCGGAAAGAATCTGGCGGCGGTCATCGGTTACGGCGAGGCGCTCGCGCTGAGATCGGGCGGCGAAATCACGCCGGAAGCCGCGCAATTGTTCGAGGATGCCGTGACGATGGCGCCGGCCAATCCGAAGGCGCTCCTATACGGCGGTTTCGCGGCGGCCGTGCGCGGCGAGAAGGAGCTTGCGCGCAGCCGCTGGCAGGCGCTGATCGCCCTGAATCCGCCGCCCGAGGTCGTACAAATGCTGAACGCGCGAATCGCGCAGCTCGGACCCGCGACCGGCCCACCCGCGCCGGCGGCTGCGGTTGCGGCGTCATCCGCGACCGTGACGATCCATTTGACGATCGCGCCCGCGCTCAAGGCGCGCTTGCGCGCGAACGCGCCATTGTTCCTCTTCGCGCAGGAGCCCGGGGTTCGAGGTCCGCCGCTCGCGGTCAAGCGGCTCACCGTGGGCGCGATCGGAACCGACATTGAACTGTCGAGCGCGGATTCGATGATCCCCGGCCGGGTCTTGTCCGCCGGCGAGCACGTGATGCTCACGGCGCGCGTGTCGTTCAGCGGCCAGCCTATGCCGAGCGCCGGCGACTTATATGGCGCATTGCCATACGATGTCGGCAAGAAAGGACCTGTCGATCTCGTGATCGACCACATCGCCCAATAGGGGTACTCGATGAGCACCGCGAAGAATCTATTTTCCGGCCGGATTCTCGTCGACAACCTCGTGCCTTATCCGCGGATGGCGGACAAGGACCGCGAGGCGTTGCGCATGATCGTCGAGGCGACCGATCAATTCCTCGAGCCCAGGCACGCGGACTTCAAGAGCTGGGACCGCGACGCAGAGCAGCCGCCGCAATTCATCCAAGGGCTGCGCGAACTCGGCTTGTTCGGGCTGATCATCCCCGAAGAACATGGGGGACTCGGGCTCTCGAATGCGGGGTACGCACGCGTGCTCGCCCAGACCAGCCGCCACGACAGCTCGGTATCGCTGACGATCGGCGCGCACAGCTCGATCGGAATGAAGGGCATCTTGATGTTCGGCACCGATGCGCAGAAGGCGCGCTACCTGCCGAGGCTCGCGCGCGGCGAAATGATCGCGGCCTTCTGCCTGACCGAGTCGAGCGCGGGCTCCGACGCCGCATCGATCCGCACGCATGCGCAAAGGAACGCGGACGGCAGCTGGACGCTGAATGGCGAGAAAATCTGGATTACGAACGGCGGCATCGCGGATCTTTACACGGTGTTCGCGCGCACCGAATCGGACGCCGGCAAGATCACGGCGTTCATCGTCGAAGCCAAATGGCCCGGAGTCGCGCACGGCAAGCACGAGGACAAGATGGGCATTCGCGCCTCGTCGACGACGACGGTGAGCTTTGCGGATGTGAGGGTTCCCGCCGAGAGCGTGCTGGACGCCGAAGGCAAGGGATTCAAGGTCGCAATGGCGATCCTGAACAACGGCCGCACCGGTTTGGGGGGCGGGTCGGTCGGCGGAATGAAGACCGTGCTCGCGCTCGCGACCGAGCACGCCCGCGCGCGCAGGCAATTCGGGCGCTCGATCGGCGAGTACGATCTCGTCAAGGAGAAGATCGCGCAGATGACGGTCGACTGCTTCGCGGCGGAGAGCGCCGTGTGGATGGTCGCGCATTACATCGACTCCGGCTTCGATGATTATTCCGTGGAGGCCGCGATCAGCAAGGTGTTCGCGACCGAGGCGATGCAGCGCTCGGCGTACGAGGGGCTGCAAATCGCGGGCGGCAGCGGCTTCATGCGCGATTACCCGTACGAGCAAATCACGCGCGACAGCCGCATTCTCACGATATTCGAAGGTACCAACGAGGTGCTGCGGCTTTATATCGCGCTGTCGGGCTTGAAGGATCTCGGCCGCTCGCTCGGGGAATTGAAGTTCGCGCTGGATGACATATTCAATCATCCGATCAAGGGCTTCGGCGTCATGGGCGATTATGCCGAAAAGCGCTTGACCCAGGCGACCGGCATAGGCCGCGACCGCATCTCCACGCACATGCCGTCCTCGTTGCGCGATGCCTGCGAGGTTTACGAGAAGTACACGTTGGAACTCGCCAAGACCTGCGACTTCTGCCTGCGCCGCTACGGCAAGGCGATCGCCGATCGCCAGTTCGAGCTGAAGCGCATCGCCGACATCGCGATCGATTTGTTCGTCGGCCTATGTACGCTCGCGCGTGCCGCCTCGAACAGCGCGGCCGATCCTAAGGACACGCAGTCGATCGCGATCGCGAACATTTTTGCGCAACAGACGAAGCGGCGCATGGCGAACAATATCCGGCGCATCACCCGCAACGAGGACGATTCCATCCGCGCGCTCGCCGACCACATCCTCGACGCAGGCGGCTATCCTTGGGATGTCCTGTGAGCGGCGCGGTGACCGCCGGGGAACGGACGCGCGCTTGAAGGCGGCGGTATGGATCGCGGCGGGAATTCTCGCCGTGCATACGGCGCCGGCGCGGGCGGACTTGCGTTCCGCCGTCGAGTGGGCCCGGCTGCATAGTTGCGCGCGGGCGCAACCGGGCGGTTTGCGCGGCGACCGGCGCTTGCGCGCCGCGGCCGACGACGTTGCCGCCGGCCTATCCCTGCGGGGCGCCCTGGCCGCGGCGGGCGTGATCGCGTCCCGATCCGGCCTGCTGCGCCTGTCCGGCGCATTGACCGATGCGGACGTGGCCGATGCGCTCGCGAGCGGCGGCTGCAGCGGCGCGATCGCCGATCCGCGCTTTCGCCGGTACGGCGCGGTGCGCCGCGGCCGGCGGCTGTGGATCGTATTGGCCTCCGCGGATTCGCCGCCGCGCGCCGCGCAGCAAGCGACGTACGACCGGCAGACCCTTCAGCTCGTGAATCGCGCGCGCAGCGCCGGCCGCCGCTGCGGCGCCGAGCGGTTTCCCGCGGCGCCGCCGCTGCGCTGGAGCCGCGCGTTGGCGGCGGCCGCAGACGCTCATTCGCGTGCGATGGCCGCGGACGGTAAGTTCGCGCATCGCGGACACGACGGCAGCACACCGGGCACGCGCGTTCTACGCGCCGGCTACGGCGCCTACCGCATCGTCGGAGAGAATATCGCCGCCGGCGCGATGACGCCGGCGCAAGCGGTCCGCGGCTGGCTCGCGAGTCCAGGCCATTGCGAGAACATCATGGACCCGCGCTTCCGCGATAGCGGCATCGCGTTCTCGGCCAATGCAGGCAGCGAGGGCGGCATCTACTGGACGGAGGATTTCGCTGCGCGCGCGGCGAGCGCGCTCCAGCCTAGAAACAGCGCGATGCCCGCAAAGAATGCCGCGCCCTGAGTCGCCGCGGACGCCCGTGCGGGACGCGCGACGAAGCGGACCAGCAGGATGCTCGCGGCAACGCCCGCGGCCAAAACCCGATCGTCGAAAAACAGCGCGGCGAGGAAGCGAATCGCCGCGTTCGCTGCGCCTGCGGGCCGGGGCGCGCCGGAGGACTTGCGCGCGGCGGCCGCGGGCGCAGCAAGACGTGCACGGCATAGTGCGACGAGCAGTGCCGCGACGATCCAATAGCCGAGGACCAGTGCGCCGAGCAGCGCATCGCCGCCGGGCCAGCCGATCTTGAGCCCTTCGCCGACCCAAAACGTCCCGAACGACGTCAGCAGCACGCCGACCGCGAATTTCAATGCGTTTTCCGGAATTCGCGCGAGCGGACGGTGCAGCATGAGGCCGAGCAGCGCCACGGTGACGAGAGCCGCGAGCGCGGCGAAGGTCGCCGGCCACCACCGATGGCTGTTCGCGCCCACGGCCACGACGATGAACACGACCTCGATGCCTTCCAGCATGACGATTTTGAAGCTCGCCGCGAATGCGAGCGCATCCCACGCATTCTTCCCCTTCGCCGCGCTGCGCAGGCGCATCGACGTATTTTCGAATTCCGCGGTCTCGTCGTGGAGCGCAATCGCGCCGGCCGAGCGCAGAATCGCCTTGCGCAGCCACCGCAGCCCGAATAGCAGCGCGAGTGTTCCGACGCCGAGTTGTACCAGCGGCAAGGGGATTTTCGCCGCCGACCCGCCGGCCAAACCCGCGAATACGGCCAACACGGCCAATGCCGCGCCGGCGCCCGCCAGCGTGAACCGCCACCCGCGCGAGATGCCGACCGCCAGCACGACGGTCAATGCCTCGACGAATTCGACCAGCGACGCGAGGTAAGACGCGGCAACCGCCGCGCCGATGTGTGTCCAGGAGAGCATGTGCGCACGGTAGACGGCGGGTCTCGCTAGCGCAAGCCCGGCGGGAACCTTGCCCGCCGCGTGCTGTCCACCGTTAACTACAACGGGATTCAACACGGGAGGAAGCGCGATGGACCAAGCGTCATTGATGCCGATTCGGGCCGAGGGCGAGGGCGTGTTGCCGGCGCGCACCGCGACGGAAGAAAAGGCCCTCGCCTACACCGACCCGGCGGTGTTGGCGCTCACCGATTTCACGCGTGAACAGCCGATAACCGTCGATGAGGAGCGGCAGATCGATGCGGCCCTCGAAGACATGATCCGCTTCGGCGTGCGCGCGCTATTGGTGCTGCGTGACCGGCGCATCGTCGGCCTGATCACCTCATACGACATTCAGGGAGAGCGGCCCCTTCAGTTTCTGCAGAACTCCACCTACGAGCGCCACCAGGACATCCGCGTCGGCCACATCATGACGCCATGGGATAAGCTGCCGGCGATCGACTGGGACGGCGTCCAGACGGCGCGCGCGGGCGACTTGTTGGAGGCCGTGCGCCACGCCGGGCTCACGCACCTTCTCGTGCTCGAGAAGGGAGCGGATCCAAAAACGGTCGTGCGCGCAATGATTTCGCGCGCGCGGCTCGAACGGCAATTGCGCGCATTCGCGCCGCAGGCCGCGGCGGCCCCGTTCAAGGCGCGCGACGCGCGCGAACCAAAAAGTATAGAGGCACACCGCAGATGAACAGAACGAAGCCCCACGCATTCGCCTCGGGGCCGGCGCCCGCGATCGCCCATAGCGAATAGAGCAGCGCGGCGCCGCCGATGACCGCGAGAGACGCGGCGCCTAAGCGCGCACCGCGCATGTGGCCGGTCCACATGAGGCGCAGCAGCGCCAGTGCGCACAACGCATAGGTCACGAGGCATGCGGTCGTGGACAACAGGATCATGAACGTGAAGATGCGCACCATCGATTGCTGATAATTCATCAGCACAAGCGCCGTGATCAGGCCGCTGCTGAACACGAGCGCGAATGTCGGCGTACGGCGCGGCGACTCGATGGCAAACACCTGCGGGAACACGCCGGTCTTCGCCATCGCATGCGGAACTTCTCCCTGAAGCAATATCCAGCCGTTCAGCGCGCCGAAGCCGCTGATCGCCGCGAACGCCGCGACCAGCACGCCGGCCCGGTGGCCCCAGAGCCGCACGGCCAAATCGACGAAAGGCGCGTTGGAATGCGCAAGGACGCCGGCCGGGACCAGCAGAACCACCGTGCTGCACGCGATCAGGCATATCACGGCGGTCAATACCGTGCCGAGGAGCGTCGCGGCGGGAATCGTCCTGGAAGGGTCCCGCACCTTGGTCGCCGGAATCGTCGCCGATTCCAGGCCGAGCATCGCCCACAGCGTCAAAGTGGCCCCTGCGGTGACGCCGTGCAGCGAAATCGGCATGACCTTCGCGGCCGCCGCGAAGTCGCCCGCGCGCACCGCGAATATGCCCGCGGCGGCAATGGCTATCAGCGGCAATATCTTCAGCACCGTGGTGATCGATTGCACCCAGCCCGCGGCACGCACGCCGTACCAATTGACGAACGTCAGTCCCCACAACATCGTCAGGGTGACGATCGCCGGAGCTTCATGGCTCGACGCGATCCATGGAATCAGGGAACTCAAATAGCTGACGGTGCCGGTCGCGATCGCGGCGTTGCCGACCCAAACCGAAATCCAATAGCCCCATGCGCCGAGAAACGCGGTCAAGGGTCCGAATGCGAGGCGTGTGTACGCGTACGGACCGCCGGCTGCGGGGTGGGCGCGGCTCAGTTGGGTGAATACGAGCGCGAGCGAGATCGCGCCGGCCGCGGTGAAAGCCCAGGAAATCGGGCTGTTGAGTCCGTAGGGTGCGAGCGAGGCGGGCAGCAAGAAGACGCCCGAGCCGATCGAATTGCCGACGACCAGCGCGACGCACATCCACAGTCCGAGAGGCGCGCGCCGACCCCCGGAGTCGACGGATGAATCGGTGCTCATCGGCGATCTGCCGCGAGGAAGTCATTGACAGATCGCATCGCCGCTAGCGTAATCGAGATCGGAGATCAAATCAAAGCGGTGGGCATGAGTGCGATGATGATTCCGGAAAAACGCAGTGTTTTGCACAGTTGGTGCGTGCAGGCCGAATGGGATGCGCCGCAAATCGTCGGCGGCAAAGGCGCCGAATTTTGGGACGACGCGGGCCGGGTCTATCTCGACATGAGTAGCCTCGCCGAGTGCATGAACCTCGGGCACCAACATCCGCGGGTCATCCGCGCGATTCAAGAGCAAGCCGCCAGGCTCTGCTTCGTCACCTCCTCGTGGGGCGCGGAACCCCGCGCGGCGCTCGCCTCGCGCCTGTTGGAACTGTCCGGCTTCACCGGCGGGCGCGTGTTCTTCACATTGGGCGGCAGCGATGCGAACGAGCATGCGGTGAAATTCGCGCGCCAGGCGAGCGGCAAGCGCCACGGCAAGATCGTCACCCGCGACCGTTCGTACCACGGCGCGAGCTACGCGACGATGGCATTGTCCGGCGACAGCCGCACCCAGGACGTCGATGCGACGGCTTTCGGCGTCATGCGGGTGCCGCCGCCGTACGCCTACCGCTGTCCTCACGGCACGGACGACGCGCAAGCATGCGCGGCGAGGAATGTCGCGCACATCGGCGCCGAGATTCGGCGCGTCGGCGCCGAGAACGTCGCGGCCGTCCTCATGGAGCCGAACGCGGGCACCAACGGCATCGTCGCACCGGAGAATCACTGGCCGTTGTTGCGTGCCGAGACCGCGGCCGCCGGCATCCTGCTGATCGCCGACGAGGTCATGAGCGGCTTTGGACGTTGCGGCGAATGGTTCGCATGGCAGCGCCACGGGCAGAGCGGTCGGCCGGACATGATGACGCTCGCGAAAGGATTGACCGGCGCGCACGTTCCGCTCGGCGCGGTCGTGGTCGCGCAGCATGTGGCCGAGCGCCTCGAGCACAGCATGCTGCTCACGGGACTGACGTACTGCGGTCATCCCCTCGCTTGCGCCGCCGGAATCGCCGCGCTCGAGACGTATGCGGCGGAAGGACTTATCGAGCGTTCGCGCACGCTCGGGCGCGGCATGTTCGAGAGGCTGCGCGCGATGCAGCGCAAGCACGCCGTCATCGGCGATGTGCGCGGAGGCGACGGGTTGTTCGCGATCGTCGAACTCGTCAAGGATCGAAACTCGCGCGAGCCCGTAAGTTCCTGGCCCGCGCTGCACCCTTCGATGCGCGCGTTCGCCGCGCGCGCACTCGCGCAAGGTGTATCATTTGCCGTCCGCGGCAACTTGATCATACTTGCGCCGCCGCTAGTGATCGGGGAGAAGGAATTGCACGGCGCCCTCGATCTGATGAATACCTTGCTCGGCGAATTGGACTGGTCATGAAAAATCCGCATATGAAAATCGAAGCGCCGGGACCCAAGGCGCGCGCACTGATCGCCCGCGACGCCGCCGTGGTCTCGCCGTCCTATCCGCGCGATTACCCGTTCGTGATGTCGCACGGCCGCGGCGTCGAGGTTTGGGACGTCGACGGCAATCGCTACCTGGATTTCGCGGCGGGAATCGCCGTATGCAGCACCGGCCATTGCCATCCCGAGGTCGTGCAATCGGTCAAGGACGCGGCCGACCGCTTCCTGCACATCTCCTCGGATTTCTGGCATGAAGCGCAGGTGCGCCTCGCCGAGCGCATCGACGAATTGTCGCCGATGGAAGAGCCGGTCATGAGCTTCTTCGCCCAATCGGGGACCGAGAGCGTCGAGGCGGCGTTGAAATTGGCGCGCTACGTGACCGCCCGCCCGCGCTTCATCGGCTTCATGGGAGGTTTCCACGGACGGACGATGGGATCGCTTGCGTTCACATCGAGCAAGTACACGCAGCAAAAGGGATTTTTCCCGGCGATGCCGGGCGTCACGCACGTGCCGTACCCGAACAATTATCGGCCGCTGTTCGCGGGCCGGGACCAAGGCGTCGCAAGCCTGAATTACATCGAGGAGATCCTGTTCGCCGGCAATCTGCCGCCGAGCGAAGTCGCGGCGATCATGGTCGAGCCGATCCAGGGCGAAGGCGGCTACCTCGTGCCGCCGGACGGGTTTCTCGCCGGACTGCGGGCGCTGTGCGACCGGCACGGAATCCTGTTGATATTCGACGAAGTCCAATGCGGCATCGGCCGCACCGGGAAGATGTTCGCGTGCGAGCACTGGGGTGTCGCGCCGGACATCATGACGCTCGCGAAGGGATTGGGCTCCGGCTTGCCGATCGGCATCATGACGGCGAAGAAGCGGATCATCGAGAAATGGGCGCGCGGCGCGCACGGCAATACCTACGGCGGCAACCCGCTGTGTTGCGCGGCCGCGCTCGCGACGCTGGATTTGGTCGAGCGCGAATATCGCGGCAACGCGGCGCGCACCGGCGAGTATTTTCTGGGTCGATTGCGCGGGCTTGCGCAGAAATATCCCGTAATCGGCGAGGTCCGCGGCAAGGGTTTGATGATCGGCATGGAATTGGTGAAGGAGCGGCAGGCCAAGACACCGGCCAAGGCCTTGTGTGACGCGTTGATCACGCGCGCATTTCACAACGGCTTGCTTTTGTTGTCCTGCGGCGCGAGCACGGTTCGATTCATGCCGCCGTTGATGGTGAAAGAGGCCGAGATCGACGAGGCGCTCGCGCTGCTCGAGGGGAGCCTCGTCGAGGCGCTCGCCGCGGAGGGAGCGCGCTGAGGTCGCGGCACCAATAATCCCGGTGGCGCCGATTGTCCCGCGGGCATCGCGCGGACACCGTAGCGGCATAATAATTTATAATCGGCCGATCGATACGGCGATCCACCGGGAGCATGACGATGAGCTTAACTGCACTGACGAAGAGCGATTGGCACGAGCGCGCATCCAAGCTGCGCTACGAGACGCGGCATTTCATCGACGGAAACTACATGGACTCCGTGGACGGGGGGCGTTTCACGGTGGTCAATCCCGCGACCGGTGCGCCGCTTTGCGAAGTGAGCGCCGGCACCGTCGCCGACATCGATATCGCGGTCGCGGCGGCCAAACGGAGCTTCGCCGCGCACGTCTGGAGCCGCAAGGCGCCGCGCGAGCGCATGGCCGTGCTGGCCCAATTCTCCAAGCTGCTGCTTGCGAACACCGAGCGATTTGCGCTGCTCGACACGCTCTGCATGGGCAAGCCGATTCACGACATGGTCACGATCGACGTGCCGTCCGCGGCGACGAATTTTGCGTACTTCGGCGAATTGGTCGACAAGATCGAAGGCGCCGTCACCGCGACGGCCGCCGATGCGTTTCATTACATCCTGCGCGAGCCGCTCGGCGTCGTCGGCTGCATCGTGCCGTGGAATTACCCGCTGTTGATGGCGGCATGGAAGGTCGCTCCCGCGCTTGCGGCCGGCAATTCCGTCGTACTGAAGCCCGCGGAGCAATCGCCGCTGTCGGGATCCTTGATGGCGGAGCTGTTCATCGAGGCCGGCGGCCCGCCGGGCGTATTCAACGTCGTCAACGGTCTCGGTGAAACCGCCGGCGCGGCGCTCGCTCTGCACATGGAGGTCGCCAAGATCGCGTTCACCGGCTCCACCGAGATCGGCAAGAAGATGCTGGTCTACGCGGGCCATTCGAACATGAAGCGCATCGCCCTCGAGTGCGGCGGCAAGTCGCCGCAAATTTTTCTCGGGGATCTTCCGGATCTCGATGTCGCGGTGACCTACGCGATCAACGGCATCTACGGCAACATGGGCGAGGTGTGCAATGCCGGCTCCCGACTGTTGATCGATCGGCGCATCGCGAAGGAATTCATCGCGCGGTTCATAGAGCGCGGCAAGAATGCGTACCGTGCCGGCGATCCTTTGGATCCGGCGACGAATTTAGGCCCGTTGGTCACGGCCGCGCACCGCGCGCGCGTCATGAGCTACATCCAACGCGGCAAGAACGAGGGTGCGCGCCTCGAGTTCGGCGGCACGATGCCGGATGCGCCGGGCTCGTTCGTCGATCCGACGCTGTTCTCCGGCGTGAACAATCAAATGACGATCGCGCAGGAGGAGATCTTCGGGCCGGTCGCCGCGGCGATCGAGGTCGACGGCATCGAGCACGCCGTGGCGATCGCGAACGATTCCATCTATGGGCTCGCCGCCGCGGTCTGGACGCGCGACGTGAGCGTGGCGCACAAGGCGGTGCGCGACCTCGAGGCGGGCGTGATATGGGTCAACTGTTTCGACCACGGCGACATGACGCAGCCGTTCGGCGGCTACAAGCAGTCGGGGCAGGGGCGCGATAAATGCGTCGAAAGCCTGCTGTCCTATACGCAGATGAAGTCCGCCTGGGTTCATCTCGGCTAGCGGACCGGCCCGCGGCGTCGAATCGGCAGCCTCTCGCGGAGCGCGATGTTTTTATATTATACTCGTGACATTATAAACTTGCGCGCGCGAGGATCGTGATCTTGAGAAACGTAAAGACACTCGGGCTCCTAGGTACGGGCGTGATCGGCGGCGGCTGGGCGGCGCGCGCGCTGCATTTCGGAATCGACGTGGTTGCCGCCGACGTCAAGCCGGAGATGGAGGCGTGGATACGCGGCGCCGTCGAGAACGCGGAGCCCGCGCTCGCGCGCTTGACCTTCGCGCCGCTTCCGCCTAAGGGCAAGTTGTCCTTCACGACGGATTTGCGGGTGATGGCGGCCCAGGCGGATTTCATACAAGAGAACATCCCCGAGCAATTGGAGCTCAAGCAGCGCATGCTCGCCGAGGTGAGCCGGCATGCACCGGCGGACGTCGTCATCGCCTCCAGCACGTCCGGCTTGATGCCGAGCGATCTGCAGCGCGACATGGTCGCACCGGAGCGCTTTTGCGTGGCGCACCCATTCAATCCCGTTTATCTCCTGCCGCTGGTCGAACTGGTCGGCGGCGGCAAGACCGTTCCCGCGACGATCGAGGCGGCGGCCGCGTTCTTCCGCTTCATCGGCATGCACCCGCTGCCCGTGCGCCGCGAGATACCGGGTCATTTGACGGATCGACTACAGGAGGCCTTGTGGCGCGAGATTCTGCACATGGTCAACGACGGCGTCGCGACGACCGGCGAACTCGATGATTCGATCATCTACGGCCCGGGCTTGCGCTGGGCGGCGATGGGCACCAACATGATTTACCACCTCGCGGGCGGCGAGAGCGGCATGCGCCATATGTTGGCGCAGTTCGGTCCGTGCTTGAAGTGGCCGTGGACGAAGCTCGAGGCGCCGGAGCTCACCGAAGCGTTGATCGACCGCATGGTGGAGGGAACGCAGGCCCAGGCGCACGGGCGTTCGATTCGCGAACTGGAACGCCTGCGCGACGATTATCTGGTCGCCGTCCAGCAAGTCCTGCGCCAGTACGATATCGGCGCGGGCTCGACGCTGCGCGCGCTCGAGGAGCGCCTCTACAAGGACGCCGCGGCGGCGGCCGGCGCGGGCCTTGCCGACAGCGCGGGACCCTTGCGCCTCGTGGAGACGGTCGTGCGGCCCGAATGGGTCGACTACAACGCGCACATGACGGATTACCGCTACCTGCATGTCTTCGGCGAGGCGATGGATGCATTTTACCGGACGATCGGAGTCGACGACGCGTACCGCAAGGCCGGGCGCATGTTCTACAACGTCGAAACGCACGTCGCCTATGCGCGCGAGGCGAAAGTCGGCGAACCGCTCTACGTGACGACCCAGGTGCTCGGCGCCGACGAGAAGCGCTTGCACGTGTTTCACCGGCTGCACCGGCGGCGCGACGGCGAAATCATCGCGACCGGCGAACAGATGCATCTGCACGTGGATACCGCGGCCGCCAAGGCCGCGCCGATCGAAATGGCGGTGCGGGCGAAGCTGGAGCGGATTCGCGCCGCGCATGCCGCGCTCCCCTGGCCCACGGAAGCGGGCCGGCACGTCGGCCGGACGAAGGCGTCGTAGGTTCCGCGCCGTGCCGAAGATCGTCGACCACGCGAAGCGGCGCGATGAGATCGCGCAAGTCGCGTGTCAAGTCGTCGCCGCGCATGGCTTCGAACACGCGACCGTCGCCCGGATCGCGCGCGCCGCCGGGTACACCACCGGCATGGTCGCGCATTACTTCGATTCGAAACAGGAAATCATTCTCGCGGCATTGCGCTTGATGCTGACGCGCATTGAGGCGCGTCTCACGCGCCGCCATGAACTCGGCGAGGATGATCTCGTCAGCGTGCTTTCCGAGGCGCTGCCGCTCGATGAACAGCGCTTCACGGAATGCGCGTTCTGGATGGCGTTCTGGGGACAAGTCTCGGCCGACAGGAACCTGCGGCGCCTGAACGCATGGGTGCACCGCGAATACATGCGCCTATACGCGCGCTGTTTCGTCCGCCATTGGCCGGCTTCGTCCTCGTGGCCGAAGCCCGTTCGCGATCAAGCCCTGCGCTCGGTCGTTACTTTCGTCAATGGCCTGACCGCGAGCGCCGTCACCAGCCCCGCGGACTGGCCGCCCGCGACGCAGGTCGCGCAGCTTCGGCTGCAGCTCGGCATGTTGGGCATTTGGGCCAAAGGCAGACACTCGCGCAGCGCGGCCGCTGGTTGAAGGAGAACGGGAATGGAATTTTCGCTGAGCGACGAACAGCAACTCATCATCAAGACGACGCGCGACTTCGTCAGAAACGAACTCTACCCGCACGAGCAGGAAGTCGAGGCGACCGGCGTGTTGCGCGCGGAATTGCACCAGGAACTCAAGGCGAAGGCGATCGCGGCAGGATTGTACGCCGCGAACATGCCCGTCGAAGTGGGCGGCGCCGGCCTCGATACGGTCGCCTGGGTGCTGTACGAGAAGGAGCTCGGGGCGACGAATTACGCGCTGCATTATTCCTGCGTCGGACGCCCGTCGAACATCCTGCTCGCCTGCGAGGGCGAACAGCGCGAACGCTACCTCCTGCCGACGGTGCGCGGCGATCGGACCGAATGCCTCGCGATGACCGAACCGGGTGCGGGCTCGGACTTGCGCGGCATGAAGACTTCGGCGGCGCCCGCGGGCGGCGATTTCCTCATCAACGGCACGAAGCACTTCATCAGCCACGCCGATCACTCCGATTACGTGATCCTGTTCGCGGCGACCGGGGAAGAGCCGAGCGCGCGCGGGCCGCGCAAGAGGATGACCGCGTTCCTGATCGACCGGGATCACCCGGGCTTCACGATCCGGCCGGGCTATACGAACGTCTCGCATCGCGGCTACACCAACAGCATTCTGGAGTTCAACGACTGCCGCGTGCCGAAGTCCGCGATTCTCGGCGAAGTTCACCGCGGCTTCGAGATCGCGAACAGCTGGCTCGGCGCCACGCGCCTGCAGGTGGCCGCGACCTGCCTGGGGCGCGCCGAGCGCGCGTTGGATCTCGCGACGCAGTGGGCCGCACAGCGCGTTCAATTCGGCCAGACGATCGGCAAGTTCCAGGGGGTCGGTTTCAAGCTCGCGGACATGCTGGTCGAGTTGCGCGCGGCGGAGCTATTGGTGCTGCAAGCGGCTTGGAAGCGGGACCAAAAGATCGACAGCGACATGGACATGGCGATCGCCAAACTGAAGGCGACCGAGATGCTTGCGCTGGTCGCCGATGAAGCGCTGCAAATTCACGGCGGCATGGGGCTCATGAGCGATCTGCCGCTCGAGCGGATCTGGCGCGACGCGCGCATCGAGAGAATCTGGGAGGGCACGAGCGAGGTGCAGCGCCTGATCATTTCCCGCGGACTGCTGCGGCCGCTCGGAGGCTAGCGCCCGGTCCAGCGCGGCTTGCGCTTTTCGGCGAAGGCGCGCGCGCCTTCCTTGAGATCCTCCGAGCGCACGACGCGTTGCACCGCGTCGAGCGAGTCGTGCAGCGTGAACGCCTCGTGCTCGGACAGGGTTTCGCCATGGCGAATCAACTGTTTGAGCGCCGGAAACAGCAGCGGCGGCCCCTCGGTCAGCTGCCGTGCGATTTCGCGCGCCTTGGTCATCGCTTGCCCCTTCGGCACGACATGATTCGCGAGGCCCCAGTGCTTCGCTTCCGCCGCGTCCATCCACCGGCCGGTCATCAGGAATTCCATCGCGACGTGGTACGGGATTCGGCGCGGCAGCTTGATCGTGCCGGCATCCGCCAGAACGCCGACGTTGATCTCCGGGAGAGCGAACTTCGCGTGCTCATCCATGACGATGATGTCGGTGCCCAAGACCACTTCGAAACCGCCGCCGCAGGCAATGCCGTTGACGGCGGCGATGATCGGCTTATTGAGGTTGCGCGGATAGTTCAAGCCGCCGAAGCCGCCGACACCCCAGTCTTCGTCCGATTTCTCGCCGGCCGCCGCCGCCTTGAGATCCCAACCGGGGCTGAAGAACCGGTCGCCCGCGCCGGTGATGATTGCGATGCGCAGTTCGGCATCGTCGCGAAACGCGCTGAACACGTCGTTGAGGCGCCGGCTCGCCGCCAAGTCGATCGCGTTCGCCTTTGGCCGATCGATCGTGACTTCGAGAATCGCCCCATCCTTCTTCGTCTTGATTCCAGCATCCATTGATTCATTCCTCCGTCAGTCGGATCAGTGCATCGACCGCTTGAGCGCCGCATCCCGCGGGACGCACGATCAGCGGATTGACATCCATTTCCACGAGCCGGTCTCGATGCGCCGCCGCGTAATGCGCGATACCGATCGCGGCGCCGACGAGCGCGCCGATGTCGGCCGCCGGCTTGCCGCGCAAGCCCTCGAGCAGGCGCCAGATCCGCAAGCGCCGCAGGCCGGCTTCGATGGATTCGGCGGTCCATGGCGGCAGCAAGCTCACCGTATCGGCCATGAGCTCCGCGAGAACGCCGCCGGCGCCGAGCACGAGCACTTGACCGAATTGCGGATCGACGATGACGCCGATCAGCATCTCGGCGACGCCGTCGGCGATCATTTCCTCGACGAGCAGCGATTGGGACAGCGCCCCGAGGCGCTCGGCCGCCGCCGCAGCGTCGGCGGCGTTGTTGATGCCGAGTACGACGGCGCCTAGCTCGGTCTTGTGTTCAAGCTGGCTGCCCACGGCCTTGATGACGACCGGAAACCCGAGCGAGGCGGCGGCGCCGGCCGCGGCGGATGGCGCCGCCAGTACGCTTCGCGGGACGGCGACGCCGAATTGCGCGAGCGCCGCCTTGCCTTCATATTCCGTCAAGGTGCGCGTGCGCAGGCCGGCCTCAGCGGGACTGCGCGCCGGCCATAGAGGCTCGGGGGCAAGTCCGCCGCGCCATGCCTGGCCGACCGCGCCGGCGAGCGCCAGAGCCTCCAATGCCTCGCGCTGTCCCTGCAGCGGCACGACACCGCCGCTCTGGCAGCGGGCGCGAATCCTCGCGCCCAGGGTCTCCGGCAGCGAGGCGATCAATGCGGCGCGGGTCGCGGCGCCGCGCGCCGACTCGATGAACACGTCGATGACCGCATCGAATGCGGCCGTATCGGCTTCCCCGTCGGGCGGGCAATCGAGCATGAAGCCGGCCGCGTCATAGCCGCTGTCGAGAACCGCCGCAAATACCTTGCGCAACGCGGGAGGGTCGAACCAGAGATACGTATGGATATCGAAAGGGTTCGCGACCGTGACCCGATCGCCCAACAGCCCGTGCAGTACGGCCGCCTGCGGCGCCGGAATCGGTGCGAAGTCCAGCGCGAGATCGCGCGCAACATCGGCGGTCATCGCCATGTCGCCGCCGGAAGCGCCCATCACGAGGACCTTGCCGCCGCCGATCGGTCCACCGGCGTGAAAGACCTTGAGCGTCTCGCAGAGCGTGCCCAAGGTTTCGCAGCGCGCGAGTCCCGCTTGGCGGCAGAACGCGTCGAATATCGCATCGGCGCCGGCGAGCGCCCCGGTATGGCTGTGCGCGGTGCGCGCCGCCGCCGCGGTGCGTCCCGATTTGATGACCGCAATCGGTTTGCCGACGGCGCGCGCGCGCGCCGCGGCCTCGGCAAAGCGGCGCGGATCGCGGATGCCTTCGAGATACAAGCCGAACGCGCTGACGCGCGGATCGTCGCAGAGGATGTCGATCAAATCCTCGACGGCGATGCGGGTCTGGTTGCCGACCGTGAACAGATAGCCGATCGGCAGCGAGCGGTCGTTGAACATCAGGGTCAGTGCGATCGTGCCGCTCTGGCAAATCAGCGCGACACCGCGCTCGGGGGTTGCGCCGACGACCTGGTCCGGCATCATGGCGACGCGGTCGAAATAATTCACGAAACCGTAGCAGTTGGGCCCGAAGAAGGGCAGGGCGTCCGCGCTCTTTTCGAGCTCGCGCGTGAGCAGCGCGCCCTGGTCGGTGCCGGTCTCCGAAAACCCGGAACTGAAGCAAACGAACCCGCCGGCCCCGCGGCGCGCGAGCGCTGCGGCGACCGCCGGCGCCTCATGGTTAGGCACCGCGAGAAAAGCCGCGTCCGGCGGCCCGGGAAGCGCATCGACCGAACGGTAGTACGTCCTCGACGCGGTCGACGGCTTGCTCGGGTGCACGCGCCAAATCGTCCCGCCGAAGCCTATCGCCGTGCAGCCTGCGGCGACCGCGTCGGTCCAGGCGCCGGCTCCGATCAGCGCGATGCTGCGCGGTGCGATCAGGCGGCGGATGGCGGCTGGCTCTGCCACGAACTATCGGCGCCGAATTTCGATCTTTCGCGACTGCGGCAATCCCGCATCGGTGCCGGCGGCCGCGCTGCGCAGCTCGAGGAGCCGCTGCTCGGCCGGCGGCGGAAACGGCGCGCTCGCCGGAGCGGCGCCTTGCATCACGTGCAGCAGCATCGCTTCCGCGACCGCGACCGGTTCGGCGACGCGCGCACAGGTGAACACGCCGCGCGCATGGATGCGCTTCTGATCGCAGTCCAACACGGCGATCTGCACGGCGAGATCATCGGATGCCTTGACCTCGCGAAGATAATGGATGTGGGTTTCGAGCGTATACAGCGTGCAGTGCGTGCGCTTGCGGTAGGCTTCGTCGAGGCCGAGCTGATCCATGAACTCGTCGATCGCCGAGCTGAAGACGACGCCGTAGTAGGCGTCGCGCAAATGGCCGTTATAGTCGATCCAATCGGCCGCGATCGCGGTCCGATACGGAGATAATTCGCCCGCATTCGCGCTCAACGGCGTCGCCCTCAACGCAGTTTCAGCCGTTCGCGCGCCTCGGCGGCGCTCAAAGCGCGCGCGCCCATCGCCTCGATGATCGTGCGCGCCTTTTGCACGAGCTGCGCGTTGCTCGCGTATACGCCCTTGCTGAGGTAGAGGTTGTCCTCGAGGCCGACGCGCACGTTGCCGCCCATCAGCACCGCTTGGGCGACCCAGGGCATTTGCATGCGGCTGATCGCGAAAGTACCCCAATTGCAATCCGGCGGCAGCGCATTGACCATCGCGAGGAGATGACCGACGTCCGCCGGCACGCCGTACGGTATCCCCATGCACAGTTGGATCAGCGCGGGGGATTCGAGCAATCCTTCCTTGACCAGCTGCTTCACGAACCAGAGATTGCCGGTATCGAATACCTCGAGCTCCGGTTTGACGCGAAGATCCTTGAGGATCGCTGCGCCCTTGCGCAGGTAGTTCGGCGTCGAGACGTAGGCGCGGTTGCCGTCGCCGAAGTTCAGGCTGCCGCAATCCAAGGTGGCGATGTCCGGCCGATATAGGCCCTCGGCGCACAGGTCGATCACATGGCGCATGCGGTCCTCCTGGCTCACGAAGTCGCTGCCCGGGCCGGGGGTATCCTCAAGCCCCTTGTCGCCGACGACGATGTACCCGCCCATGCCGCAGGTGAGATTCACGATCACGTCGACCTTGCTCTCGCGGATGCGCTTGACGACCTCGCGGTAATGGCGCGTCGCCATGCTGAACGCGCCGGTATCCGGATCACGCACGTGAATGTGCACGATCGCGGCCCCGGCTTCGGCGGCGGCGATGCAGGCGGCGGCGATTTCCGCCGGCGTCACCGCGCAGTGCGGGCTCTTCGTCACTTTGCTGTCGTCGCCCGTGACGGCGCACGAGATGATGACATCATGATTCATGGCGTTACCTTATGGGTTCTATGAATGGCAGGTCCGGATTATATTATCTTGATGATAATAATTAAACCAGGCCGGCCTGGAATCAGCGCCTAAGCGGCCGCGCGGCCGTGTCGGCCGCCGGCGAGCGCCTGTATGATCTGCTGCTCGCCGCAGACGCCGAGGATCCGTCCCTCGGACGCCAGCAGAACAGGATGCCCGGTCGTCTGGCGCAGCCTGATGATCTCCTGCAGCGAGAGGCCGGCCGGCGCGAGCGCCACGCCGCGCTCGCCGGCGGCCACGCGCGCGCTTTCGTCGACCTGCACGACGCGCTGCGGTTCGCCGTCGACGCGCAGCTCGGCGATGCGGCCGTCGGCGTCGAGAGCCAATTGATACCTTCGGCCCGGATCGAGCCAAAGCGTGCGCCCGTCGCCGTCCAGGTGCGCGCGCTCGCGCATGATCATCGCGCCGGTCAGAACGTCGAGCGGGTTCATGTGGCGCACGAATTCCGCGACGTACTCGTCGGCGGGCGCCATGACGATGTCCTCGGCGCTGCCGGTCTGCACAATGAGGCCGTTCTGCAGGATCGTGATTCGATCGCCGAGGCGCAGAGCCTCGTCAAGGTCGTGACTGACGAACAAAATCGTCTTCTTCACGCGCGCCTGCAGCTCGAGGAGTTCATCCTGAAGTTTTGCGCGGATCAGCGGATCGAGTGCCGAAAACGGCTCGTCCATCAGCAAGATGTCCGCGTCGGTCGCGAACGCCCGAGCGAGGCCGACCCTTTGCTGCATGCCGCCCGACAGTTCGCTCACGTGGCGATCCGCCCATTGCGAGAGTCCGACCAGTTCGAGCTTCTCGTCGACGATCTTGCGGCGCGCCGCAGGGCGCTCGCCGCGCAATTCCAGGCCGAGACCGACGTTGTCGCGCACCGTGCGCCAGGGAAGGAGTCCGAATGCTTGAAAAACCATTGCGATGCGTTCGCGCCGCAGCCGGCGCAGTTGCAGCGCATCGCAATTCGCGACGTCGATCGCGCTATCGCCGTCACGCACCAACACCGACCCGCGTGTGACGCGATTCAACCCGTTCGCGGCCCGCAGCAGCGTGGATTTGCCGGAGCCCGACAGCCCCATCAACACCGAAATCTCGCCGCGGGCGACGCTCAAGCTCGCGTCCGCAACGCCCACGATGACGCCGAACTTCTCCGCGACCTGCGCGCGCGTGCCGCCTGCGTCGAGGAGCGCGAGCGCGTCGCGGATCGATCGGCGGCCGTCGCGGCCCTGACCGCGCGCGAACAGGATGTCGACGGACTTGAATTCGATCGCTGTCGTCATCGCGGAGCCCCCGGTTCCTTCGGCCGACTGATGCGGTCCAGGATGATTGCGAGCAGGACGATCGTGAAGCCCGCTTCGAAACCCATGCCGACCTGCACGGAATTGAGCGCGCGCACGACCGGCACGCCGAGGCCGCCTGCGCCGACCAGCGCGGCTATGACGACCATCGACAAGCTCAGCATGATGCATTGCGTGATGCCGGCGATGATCGTCGGGGCGGCGCTCGGCAATTCCACCTTCCACAGCAGCTGCATCGGAGTCGCGCCGAAGGCTTCGCCCGCCTCGATCAACGGTTTCGGAACCGATGAAATGCCGAGGTGAGTCAGGCGGATCGGCGCGGGCAGCGCGAATATCACCGTCGAAATGAGCCCCGGGACGACGCCGAGTCCGAACAGGACGAGCGTCGGAATCAGGTACACGAATGTGGGCAGCGTCTGCATCAAATCGAGCACCGGACGCAGCGCCGCGAACAGCCGCGGCCTGTGGGCCGCGGCGATGCCGAGAGGCACGCCGATCGCCGCCGACAGTACGGTCGCCACGATCACGAGGGAAAGGGTCTCGAGCGTCGCCGTCCAATAGCCTTGATTCAATATGAACAGCAGCGCGAGCGCGACGAACACGGTGATCCCCCATGATCTGCGCAGCGCCCATGCGAGCACGCCGATCGCGATGATGAATAGCGGCGCCGGCACATATTCCAGCGACGCGGTCAGGCCGTCGACGGTGTTGCCGATCACGCTGGAGACCGCATTGAAGAACAGCGTTCCGTGGGCTTTGATCACCTCGATCGCAACGGCCATCATGTCGCCGACCGGTATCTTGTGGGCGACGATCCACTGTTCGAACCCGCGCGGTCCATGCGCGATCAACGGATGCGCGAGCGCGCTGCGCGCGGAACGGCCGGCGTAGGTCGTCACGCCGTCGAGCCAGGCGTCGACCGCCTGCGGGTGCGCTTTCAGCCACTGCTCGGCGGCGGCGCGCGGCTGCTCGTGCCGGTCGAGAATCGCATCCATCATTTCGCTCTCACCGCGCAGCGAGAACACCAGGTTGCCGATCAAGCGGCCGACGTTCGGGCAGGCCGCGGTGTAACCTGCGCGCGCGACGGTATAGATCGTCGCTCCGCCGAAGTTCGGCCCGAAGACCGCGTCGCCGCCGCTCAAATAGCGCAGGTCGAAGCGCATGTTCATCGGATGGGGTTCCCACGCGAGGAATACGATCGGCTGCTTCGCGCGGTAGGCGCGCTCGACCTGGGCGAGCATGCCCTGTTCGCTCGACTCGATCAGTTGGAAATTGCCGAGGCCGAACATGTTCTGCTGCAGCATTTTCAAGATCAGCCGGTTGCCGTCGTTGCCGGGCTCGATCCCGTAGATCACATGGTTCAGCTGGGCGCCGAATCGATCGATGTCGGAAAAATTCTTCAGGCCCGACGCATAGGTGTACGCGGGAACCGCGAGGGTGTATTTCGCCCCGGTGAGGTTCGCGCGAATGACGACGACCGAACCGTCCTCGATATACTTGTGCCGGTCCGCTTCCTCGGCGGGCATCCAGTTGCCGAGGAACACGTCGATGTCCTTGTTGTGCAGCGACGCGAACGTGACCGGCACCGACAGCACGGTGACCGTCGGCGTGTAGCCGAGTTCTCGCAGAAGCTCACTCGCGATCGCCGTCGTCGACGTGACATCGGTCCAGCCGACGTCGGAAAACCGCACTGTCCGGCACGACGGCGGATCCGTCGCTGCGCGTGCGGCAGTGGTCGCGCCGAAAGCGCCAAGGAGGGCGAGCAGGAGCGCGCTGAAGGCGTGTCGGCGCGCCGCCGAAGCGGGCTTGACCGGCCAAGGTGCGCGGCGGCATGATGGCGCGTCGGGCCGCATTGAATAATCATTTAACGTGGTCTGGTTCGCGCTCACCCAGGTATCCCTAATTTATTGATAAGATTCGCGGAAATAGGCGTCGATCGATCTTAGGCGCAAATAGGCCCGCGCGTCCATAGCGGCGCCGAGATGCGCTTGGGAAAACGCCGGGAGCTAATGAATTGAACCAATACTCAACGAACCGCTCGGAGGGCTCGCGGGAGTCCGTCGAAGAAATGCGGCGCCGCCAGTTGATCGAGGTCACGATCGATAGCCTAGCCGAACTCGGCTATGTGGGCACAACCCTTGCCCAAATCGCCGGCCGGGCCGGCGTATCGCCCGGCCTCGTCGCGCATTATTTCGGCGACAAGGACGGCTTGCTGGCCGCGGCCTTCCGTTCCCTGGCCCGGCGGGTCGGCGACCAGGTGCGCACACGCTTGCGCCTGGCGCACACGCCGCGCGGCCGCATCCAAGCGATCATCGACGCGAACCTCGCGCCCGCGGAATTCGAACGGCGGACCGGCTGCGCATGGCTTGCGTTCTGGGGCCAGGTGCTGCAGGCCGAGAGCTTGAGGCGCGTCCAGTCCGTCTATCAGCGGCGCACGCTGTCGAACCTGCGGGCCTCCTTGAAGCGGCTCGTGCCCGCGGATCAGGCACGCAGTCTCGCGGCGATGATCGCGGCGATGATCGACGGCGTCTGGCTGCGCGCCGCGCTTTCCGGATGGCGCGAGGCGGACAGCGAGAGTGCGCGCGCGCTGCTCGCCGCATTCGTCGACGAGCGCTTGCGCGAGTGTGCGCGCGCGACCGAGGCCGATTCGGCCGTCGCGGCGCCCGCCGCTGCGGCGCCCGCCGCCGGCGGCCGGTTCACGACGATCAATCCGGCGACCGGCGAGGTTCTCGCCACGCTCAGCGTCGCCGGCGCCGCCGAGGTCGATGCGGCGGTGAGCGCCGCGCAGCGGGCGCAGGCCGAGTGGGCGGAGCGGACCGGCGCGGAGCGCGCGCGCACGCTGCGGCGCGCGGCCGCTCTGCTGCGCGAGCGCAACGAGTCGCTGGCCGAACTCGAAACGCGCGACACCGGCAAGCCGATCCAAGAGACGCGCGTCGTCGACGTCATTTCGGGCGCCGAATGCCTGGAATATTTCGCAGCGCTCGCCCAAAGCCTGAGCGGAGAGCATATCGATCTCGGCCGCCAGGCATTCGGCTACACGAGGCGCGAGCCGCTCGGGGTCGTCGCCGGGATCGGCGCGTGGAATTATCCGCTGCAAATCGCCTGCTGGAAGTCGGCGCCGGCGCTCGCATTCGGCAACGCGATGATTTTCAAACCGGCCGAGCTTACGCCGCTGACCGCGGTCAAACTGCAGGAGATCTTCCTCGAGGCCGGACTCCCCGAAGGCCTGTTCCAGGTCGTTCAGGGCTTTGCCGACACCGGCCGCCTGCTGTCGCGCCACAAGGACATCCGCAAGGTCTCGCTGACCGGGGAGGTCGGAACGGGCAAGGCCGTGATGACGGATGCGGCGCAGACTCTGAAGCACGTGACCCTCGAACTCGGCGGCAAATCGCCGCTGATCATTTTCGACGATGCGAAGCTCGACAATGCGGTCGGCGCGGCGCTGCTCGCGAATTTCTATTCGTCCGGACAAGTGTGCACGAACGGCACGCGGGTCTTCGTGCACAGCGCGGTCAAGAAAGCGTTCCTCGAGCGCCTGACCGCGCGAGTCGCGGCGATGCGCATCGGCGATCCGCTGCATCCGGCCACGCAAGTCGGCCCGATGATCAGCGAGGCTCACATGCGCAAGGTTCTGCGGTACATCGCCCGCGGCCGCGCCGAGGGCGCGCGCCTCGTCATCGGCGGCTCGCGCGTGACGGACGGCGATCTCGCGAACGGGTATTTCGTCGCGCCTACGGTGTTCGACGAGTGTCACGACGACATGGCGATCGTGCGCGAAGAGATATTCGGGCCGGTGATGTCGGTGCTGGAATTCGATTCCGAGGAAGACGTCGTTGCGCGCGCCAATGCGACCGAGTTCGGCCTCGCCGCGGGTGTCTTCACGAACGACCTGACCCGGGCGCACCGCGTGATCGCACGCCTGCAGGCCGGGACCTGCTGGATCAACCATTACAACGTGACACCGATCGAACTGCCGTTCGGCGGATTCAAGATGTCGGGGCTCGGCCGGGAGAACGGCCGCGCCGCGGTTGAGCACTACACGCAATTGAAGAGCGTCTTCGTCGCGATGGGCGACGTCGATGCGCCCTACTGACGGGAGCGGTGAATTTTGGACGAGATGAATTTTGACTACGTGATCGTCGGCGCCGGCTCCGCCGGCTGCGTGCTCGCCGACCGCTTGAGCGCCGACGGCAAGTCGAGCGTATTGGTCCTCGAGTACGGCGGCTCGGATCGATCGGTGTTCATCCAAATGCCCTCGGCATTGTCGATTCCGATGAACATGCCGAAGTACAACTGGTTCTACCACACCGAGCCCGAAGCGCACCTCGGCGGGCGCCGGATGCATACGCCGCGCGGCAAGGTCCTCGGCGGCTCCTCGTCGATCAACGGCCTGGTGTACGTACGCGGCAACCCGCAGGACTTCGAACGTTGGGAAGCGCAGGGCGCCGCCGGATGGAGCTACCGCGACGTGTTGCCCTATTTTCGCCGCGCGGAGCACGCTGCCCGCGGCGGCGATGATTACCGCGGCGATGCCGGACCGCTCGGAACCCGCTACGGGGCGCTGCGCAATCCACTGCACGCCGCGTGGCTCGGGGCGGCGGCGCAGGCCGGATATCCGCAGACGGACGACATCAACGGCGCGCAGCAGGAAGGCTTCGGCCGCATGGATATGACGGTCGCCGACGGCCGGCGCTGCAGCACCGCGAACGCGTATTTGCGGCCGGCGATGCAGCGGGCGAATCTCACGGTGCTCACGCGTGCGCTGGCTACCCGCATCCTGTTCGTCGGCCAACGGGTCACGGGGCTTGCGTTCAGCCGGGGCGGCAAGACTCATACGGTGCACATCCGGCGCGAGCTGATCCTTTCCGGCGGGCCGATCAATTCGCCGCAGCTGCTGAAATTGTCGGGGATCGGACCCGCCGCGGAGCTGCAGGCGCTCGGGATTCCGGTCGTGCACGACCTTCCGGGCGTCGGCGAGAATCTGCAGGACCACCTGGAATTCTATTTTCAAGTCGCCTGCACGCAACCGGTGAGCTTGTACCCGTCGGTGAAGCTGTTGGGCAAGGCGCTGATCGGCATGCGCTGGCTGCTGTTCCGGGACGGGCTCGGCGCGACCAACCACTTCGAAACCTGCGGATTCATACGCAGCCGGCCCGGCATACCGTATCCCGACATTCAATATCATTTCCTGCCGCTGGCGGTCGCTTACGACGGCTCGACGCTCGCCAAGGAGCATGGGTTCCAGGCGCACGTCGGCCCGATGCGCTCCAAGAGCCGGGGGTGGGTCCGCCTGGCGTCGACGGATCCCTTCGAGAAGCCGCGCATACGCTTCAATTACATGAGCCATGGCGACGACTGGGTCGAGATGCGCGCCTGCGTGAGGCTGACGCGCGAGATATTCGCGCAGCATGCGTTCGACCCGTACCGCGGCCGCGAGATCCAGCCCGGCGCGAACGTGCAGACCGACGCGCAGATCGACGAGTTCATACGCGCCAAGGTGGAAAGCGCGTATCACCCGTCCTGTACCTGCAAGATTGGCGCGGCGGGCGACCCGATGGCGGTCGTCGATCCGCAGACCCGCGTACATGGAATCGAGCGCCTGCGCGTCGTCGACTCCTCGATCATGCCTTCGGTCACCACCGGCAATTTGAACGCACCGACGATCATGTTGGCCGAGAAGGCCGCCGACCACATCATCGGCCGCGGCATGCTCGCGCCTTGCGACGCGCCGTTCCGTAGCGCGACCAACTGGCAAACGGCGCAACGCTGAAAAAGCGCGGCGTGCTCGGCGCACGCCGCGGGGCCGCAGCGTCGCGATGCGTGCCTTTGCACGGCGGCTGGGCTATTCTTGTGGCCGATTTTTCATCTTTCGGCTCTTTCGGCGCGCCTACCACGGCATTTTCGCAGCGCGCGTACCGCCGCGTGACCGGCATTTCATTGGAGTAGACAATGACCGTATCGTCCTTCCTGCAGCGTTCGCTCGCATTGATGCTGGTCGCCGGTTGTTGCGCAGCTGCGGTCGCCGACAAGCCGGCGGCGGACAAGCCGCAGGACGTGTTCGCGCACCTGAAATTTCGCGACTTAGGGCCCGCGATCGCCGGTGGGCGCGTGACCGCGGTCGTCGGCATCCCGGGAAACACGCGCGTCTACTACGTCGGCGCGGCCGGTGGCGGCGTGTTCAAGACGGTCGATGGCGGCTTGCATTGGAAGGCGGTATTCAAGCATGAGCTGACAAGCTCGGTCGGCGCGCTCGCGCTCGCGCCCTCGAACCCGAACCTGGTCTGGGTCGGCACCGGCGAAGCCAACATCCGCAACGACGTCATTCCCGGCGCCGGCGTCTATCTGTCGACCGATGCCGGACAAAGCTGGAAGCGCATGGGTCTCGAGAACGTCGGCCAGATCGGCCGCATCGCCGTCGATCCGCAGGACTCGAACCATGTGGTCGTCGCGGCCCTCGGTCACGAGTGGGCGCCGAATCCCGAGCGCGGCGTTTTCGTCACCACCGACGGCGGCAAGACCTGGCGCAAGTCGCTGTTCGTCGATGATCAGACCGGGGCGATCGACGTCGCGATGCAGCCGGGCAACGGTCAGGTGGTATTCGCCGCGACCTGGCAGGCCGCGCGCCGGCCCTGGACGCTGAACGACGGCGGTCCCGACTCCGGCGTCTGGCGCTCGACCGACGGCGGTGCGACCTGGAAGCGATTGCGCAAGGGGTTGCCCGAATCGCCGGTCGGACGCATTGGTCTCGCGATCGCGCCCAGCGATCCCGAGCGCGTATACGCACTCCTCGAAGCGCCGATCGGCAAGGGTTCGCTGTTCGTCTCCAATGACCTCGGTGATCACTGGCAAAAGGTCTCGGACAACCACGCGCTCAACGTGCGCGGGTTTTACTTCACGACGCTCACCGTGGCGCCGAATGACCCGGACCGCGTCTATTTCCTCGGGTTCCAACTCGCGCAATCCGACGACGGCGGCAAGACCGTGCACGTCATAGACCAGCACGTGCACGTCGATCACCATGCGATGTGGATCGATCCTTCGGACCCCGCGCGCATGATCCAGGGCAATGACGGCGGCGCCTATCTGTCGTTCGACGCAGGCAAGACCTGGCGCTTCCTCGACGGCATGCCGATCGAGCAGAGCTACATGGTCGCGGCCGACAGCCGCACGCCCTACGAACTGTGCACCGGGTTGCAGGACAACAGCGGCTGGTGCGGGCCGTCTTCGTCGCTCGCCGACCACGTCGTTTCCGGCACCGATTGGTACACGGTGGTCGGTGGCGATGGAGAGTACGCGGTTCCGGCGCCGTCGAACCCGGATGTGGTCTACGCCGACGCGGAGGATGGAGCCATCTTTCGCTTCGATCGCAAGACCAAGCAATCGCTTTTCATCATGCCGTACCTGCACAGCCCCGGCTTCATCAACGACATTCCGACCTCGCAGCAGAAAATTCGCTTCAACTGGACGCCGCCGATCGACGTCGATCCAAACGACGCGAACACGGTCTATGTGGGAGGCAGCGTCTTGCTGAAGTCGAGCGACGGGGGCCTCAACTGGCGAACGATCAGCCCGGATCTCACGCGCAACGACAAATCCAAGCAAGCGCTCTCCGGCGGTCCGATCAACTATGACCTGTCGGGTGCGGAGACCTACGACACGATTCTCTCGATCCGGATCGCGCCCGGCAACCCGAAGGTGATCTGGGTCGGCAGCGATGACGGCCTCGTGTCGCTGACCCGCGATGGCGGCAAGACCTGGAACAAAGTCACGCCGAAGGGCGCGCCTGCATGGGCGCGCGTCTACCAGATCGACGTGTCGCCCAAAGATCCCGGCGTCGCCTACACCGCGTTCGACGCGCACGAGCTGAACGACAACAGGCCGTACGCGTACGCAACCGAGGATTACGGCCGCAGCTGGCACCGAATCAGCGACGGTCTGCCGGCCGATGCTTCCGTGATGGTCGTGCGCGCTGATCCCGAACGCCCGCAGGTGTTGGCCGCCGGCACGATGAAAGGCCTGTGGATTTCGCGCGACGGCGGCCGCGGCTGGGCGCAGTTGAAGGCGAATCTGCCGACGATGCCGATCTTCGATCTGAAGTTCGTACAGGGCGATTTGGTGCTCGCGAGCCATGGCCGCGGCCTGTGGGTCATGGATCAGTTCGCGTCCATTGGGGAACTCGATCCGGGCGCGCTGCCCGGCGAGGTCAAGCTGTTTACGCCGGGTAGGGGCATCGAGTGGCAGCGCTGGCGGCGCGGCGAGGGCGCCGAGCCGTCATTCGTCGCGCCAAATGCTCCCGGCGGCGTCACCCTCGACTACAGCCTGCCGAAGAAGCTCAAAGCCGACGCGGAACAGAAGAAGTTGAAACAGACGCCGGTCAAGATCGAAATCCATGACGCGCACGGCCGACTGATCGCGACACGCTACGGAGAATCCAAATACGGCATCAACCGCTACATCTGGGACATGCACTACGACGGTCCGGTCGACATCGACTTCGAGAAGCCGGCAATCGAGGGGAAGGAACCTGAATGGGCGAAAGGCCTGCGGGGTCCCGAAGTGTTGCCCGGGACTTATACGGTCAGCGTGACCGTCGGCGGCCACAGCGACAGCGCACAGGCGCAGGTGATTGCCGATCCGAACCGGCCGCCTGCGCTCGACGCGCAGCGGCAGAGCCTCGAGATGGCATTGGCCGCGCGCGCGCAGGCGGACGCAATCAACCGCATGCTCAATCGCATCAGCGCAATGCAGACCCAACTCGAGGATTACCGCACCGCGGTCGCGAAACAGGCCGTCAGCGGCGACTCGTCGCAGCGCGCACAAGCGCAGTCCGCGGGCGCGCTCGTCGCCAGGGCGAAGGCGCTCGGCAAGGAGCTCGACGGCCTGAAGAACTCGGTCTACGACCCGAAAGTGCAGCACAAGGTGGCGGAGGATTCCCTGCACCAGCTGACCGACCTGCACAAAGCGGTGCAGAACATGGCGCAGATATTCGCCGAGCTCGGCACGCAGGCGCCGACGCCGCCGATGCTTGAAATAAATACCGAGGTGACCGGCGAACTCGGCGCCAAGCTCGCCGCCTACAACGCGTTGCTTGCCGGCGATGTCGCCGCGTACGACCAGGCCGCGTATGCCGCCGGCGCGCCGACGCTCGCCGCCGGCAAGCCGATCGAGGTCGCGGCGCCGCCGGCGATCGACTAAGGAGTCGTCGGCAATGCCAGCGCCGCGTGAGGTTTCGATTCCCTGCGGCGGCGCGCACCTGCAAGGGCACTTGCGCACCAGCGAGCGGCCGCTCGGCATCATCCTGTTCGCGCACGGCAGCGGCAGCAGCCGCTTCAGCCCGCGTAATATCTCGGTCGCCGAGGCGCTGCGCCGCGCGGGCTTTGCGACGCTGCTGTTCGACCTGCTGACGGAGGAGGAGGCGGCGGTCGATGAACAAACCGCCGAGCTGCGATTCGACATTCCGCTGCTGACCGAGCGCTTGGTGGCGGCCTCACGCTGGGTGCTCGATCAGCCGAGCCTGCGCGCGCTGCCGCTCGGCTACTTTGGCGCGAGCACGGGCGCCGCCGCGGCGCTTGCGGCCGCGGCCCGCATAGCGCAGGTCGTGGCGGTGGTTGCGCGCGGCGGCCGGCCGGATCTCGCCGGCGCGGCGCTCGGCGGCGTGCGTGCGGCGACGTTGCTGATCGTCGGCGGCGACGACCGTGAAGTGCTGGCGCTCAACCGCCGCGCGCAAACCGCGCTGCGGTGCGAGGCGCAGGTGGCGATCGTTCCGGGCGCGACGCATCTTTTTGAAGAACCCGGCGCGCTGCAGGAGGTTGCGCGGCTTGCCGGCGACTGGTTCGTGGCGCACATGCAAGCGCGCCCCGAAAAGTGACGGCGCGTACGTCTATTGCGGCAACGCCGCGGCGGCCGGATCAAGCAGCTTGAATACCCATAAGGTCGTGCCCGCGGC
>VFSW01000463.1_pt1 | contig 59853 bp, 40 predicted proteins | sample 5358111 | NCBI WGS metagenome assembly VFSW01 (sample SAMN11554181, study PRJNA540505) | mine drainage metagenome | isolation source: sediment from site ElyBrook_90M | place: USA: Ely Copper Mine, Vershire, VT | collected 2017
GCACGCTGAACATGTTGCCGAAGTTCGAGCTCGCGCCCATGCGGATGTATTTGATTATATTGCCGAACACCTTGCGCCCCTCGATCACGCCGTCATCGAGGACCAGAAGGCTCTTTTCCAGCAACACGATGTCCGCCGACTCCTTCGCGATATCCACGGCGGTGTCGACCGAGATGCCTACGTCGGCCGCCTTGAGCGCCGGTGCATCGTTGATGCCGTCGCCGAGATAGCCGACCACGCGGCCGCGCCGGTGCAGCGCCTCGATCACCTGCGCTTTTTGCGTCGGCGACAGCTTCGCGAAGATCTGGCCGGACTCGGCGACCGCACTGAACTCCTCGGGTCCCAGACTCTCCAGATCGTGGCCGAGCACCACCCGGTCCACCCGCAGCCCGACATCCTTGCAAACCTTGCGCGTGACGATCTCGTTGTCGCCGGTGAGGATCTTGACGCTGATGCCGTGCCTCGACAACATCGTGAGCGCCTCGCGCACGCTGTCCTTGGGCGGATCGAGGAACGCGATGTAGCCGAGCAGCGTGAGGCCCGCTTCGTCGTCTACCGAGAAGTTCGTCGCGCCGGCATCAATGCGTTTGTAGGCGATCGAGATCACCCGAAATCCATCTTCGTTCAGGCTCCTCGTCTGGACTTGCAGTGCTTCGAGATGGCTCGCGTCCAGCGCAAACGGCAGCGCATCGACCTCTCCCGTCGCGCAGACGCTGAAGACCTCCTCCACCGCGCCCTTGCAGATGAGGAGCCGCTCGTCCTGCCTCTCGACGATGACCGACATGCGGCGGCGCATGAAGTCGAACGGAATCTCGTCGACTTTGCGGAAGTTGCCCGCCGAATGCAGCTTCTCGTGCACCTCCGTGTACTTCAACACGGCGACGTCCAGCAGGTTCTTCAAGCCGGACTGGTAGTAACTGTTGAGGTATGCATAATCCAGGACCTTGTCGCTCTCCTTGCCCGCCAGGTCGATATGCTTTTCGAGGATGATTCGATCCTGCGTCAGCGTGCCCGTTTTGTCCGTGCATAACACGTCCATCGCGCCGAAGTTCTGGATCGAGTTCAGGCGCTTGACGATCACCTTCTTGCGCGACATCGCCAGCGCGCCTTTGCTCAGGTTGACGGTCACGAGCATGGGCAGCATCTCGGGGGTCAGGCCCACCGCCACCGCCATGGCGAAGAGCAGGGCCTCGAGCCAGTCGCCCTTGGTTAGGCCGTTGACGATAAAAACGACCGGCACCATGACGGCGATGAAGCGAATCATCAGCCAGGTGAACCGCGTGATGCCCCTATCGAAGCTCGTCAACGAGCGCTCGCCGGCGATGACGCCGGCGATGCCGCCAAACACCGCCCGCGAACCGGTATGGATCACGAGCGCCGTGGCCGCGCCGCTGGAGACGCTGGTGCCCATGAAGCAGGTGTTGCGCAGTTGCAGACAGTCCGTCCCCGCCGGTTCGACCAGCGGATACTTCGATGCCGGCATGGCTTCGCCGGTCAGCGATGCCTGATTGACGAACAAATCCTTCGCCGAGAGCAGCCGGACATCCGCCGGCACCATGTCGCCGGCCGACAGATGGATGAGGTCGCCGGGCACGAGCTCGGCGAGCGGGATCTCGCGCGGCACAGGCGGCAGATCCGCGCCGGCGGCAAAGCCGCGGCGCACGACGGTCGCCGTGGTGTGGACCATCGCCCGCAGATCGGCGGCCGCCCGGTTCGAGCGGCGCTCCTGCACGAGCGCAAGCGAGACGCTGAGGATCACCATCAAGGAAATTATGCTTGCCGACTCGATGTTGCCCGTGGCCAGCGAGACGACCGCCAGCGCCAGAAGCAGGATGTTCAGCGGATTGCGCAATTTCAGCAGCAGCTGCAGCGGGATTCCTCGAACGACCTGTTGCGCGATGGAATTGGGGCCGAAGCTCTGCAGGCGCTCCCGCGCTTGGCCGTCCGCGAGCCCCAGTAGACCGCAGGATAGCCGCCTCGCCACCTCCTCGACATCCAGCGCCGCGAGTTCGATCAGCTGCGCGCGGTACTGAGCATTGGGCTCGTTGGACACGTCAGCCCGCTCCCCGGCCCTGCCGGTGAGCGGCCCCGGCGCCCGGCGCAGCTGGTGGGATGGGTGCACGCATAGCCGCAATCTAAGTTGCACCGGCGGGGCCGATGTTGCAATCTCAATTTGGTCGCAACCGGAGGATTCACGCGATGCCGGCCCCACGCAAGCGCAAGGCGGTCGCAGCACGACAGGATGCGCCTCAGCCGATCGAGTGCAGCTCGCCGCCCTGCTACCTGACGGAGCTCGGCGCCGACTACGTCGGCGTCGCCGACCCCGGCATTTATACCAAGCGGATTTACGAGCCGGCAAATCCCGCCGATGGATACCGGGTTCTCGTGGATCGGCTGTGGCCGCGCGGCGTCCGCAAGGGCCAGGCCGCACTCGATCACTGGGCGCGCGAATTGGCGCCGAGCACCCGGCTGCGCGAGTGGTTGCACGAGGACATGGAGCGCTGGAGCGAATTTTGCCGGCGTTACCGCCTTGAACTACGCACGCAGAGCGCGTCGCTGAATGCGCTGCGCAAGCATGCGGCGGAGCGGCGCGTCACGTTGCTTTATGCGGCGAAGGACGCGCAAAGAAACCACGCGAAGGTCCTGCGCGAAGTCCTCGCGGCCCCCCTCGGCATCAACCCGCGATATTGATGCACAAGGACTTGCTCTCGAGATAGGAATACACCGCCTCGCCGCCGAGTTCCCGTCCCCACCCGGATTGCTTGTAGCCGCCAAACGGCATCGTCGGATCAAGGACGTTGTGACAATTGACCCAGACGGTTCCGGCACGCAGCTTGGGCGCCAACTGGAATACCCGGCTGATGTCTCGACTCCAGATACTCGCCGCCAGCCCGTAGATCGAATCGTTCGCCATCTTCGCGATTTCGTCGAAGTCGTCGAACGGCTGGGCGACGACGACCGGCCCGAATATTTCCTCCTGTACGATCTCCATGTCCGCGGATGCGTTCGTAAAGACCGTCGGCTCGACGTAGTAGCCGCGCGACTCTACGGCTTTGCCGCCGGCGAGCGCGCGCGCGCCGCGCTGCAAACCCGAACCTATGTACTTCATGACCCGCTCGCGCTGAACCGCCGACACCAGCGGCCCGATTTGCGCGCCCGGGTCCAGGCCCGGCCCCAGCTTCAGCGACTTGGCCTGCAGGGCGACGCCGGCTACGACACGGTCGAAGATCTTGCGTGCGACGTACAGGCGCGAGCCTGCGCAGCATACCTGCCCCTGGTTGAAGAAAATCGCGCTCGCTGCGCCGGCGATCGCCAAATCCAGATTCGCGTCCTCCAGCACGATCGCGGGCGACTTTCCGCCCAGTTCGACGGTGACTTTTTTCATGTTTCCGGCCGCGGCGCGCACGACCAGGCGTCCCACCTCCGTGGAACCGGTGAACGTCACCTTGTCCACTTCCGGATGCGCCACGAGCGCAGCTCCCGCCGTGGCCCCGAGTCCGGTCACGACGTTGAAGACGCCTTTCGGAAACCCGGCCTCCATGATGAGTTCGCCGAGCCGCAGTGCGCTGAGCGGCGTCTCCTCAGCCGGTTTCAGAACGACCGTGCACCCGGCCGCGAGCGCCGGCGCACACTTCCAGGTGGCGAGTAGGAACGGGAAATTCCAGGCGATCACCGCACCCACGACTCCGATCGGCTCGCGCGTCGAAAACGCAGCGTATTGCTGACCCGGCACCAGGGTTCCGGAGATCGGCAGGGTCTTGCCTTCGAGCTTCGTCGGCCAGCCGGCCATGTAGCGCCATACTTCTATCGCGTGCTTGATGTCCACGTGCCGCGCCATCAGCACGGACTTTCCATTGTCGATCGCCTCCAGTTCGGCGAGCTCGTCGGCATGCTGCTCTATGAGGTCGGCAAGACGGTGCAGCAGCTTCTCGCGTTCGCACGGCTTCATACGCGGCCAGTCGCCGCCGTCGAACGCGCGCCGTGCGGCCGCGACCGCGTTGTCGACGTCGGCCGCATCGCCGGCCGCGCAACTCGTCAATACCGTGTCGCTCGACGGATCGCGCACCTCGAAGCGCTCGCCGGACGCGGCAGGCGCCCACCGGCCGTCGATGAGGAGCTGGCGCGGCGACTTCAAAAATGCCGCGTTTGAAGCGGTGATTCCACCGAGATCGTTGGCAAGCCTGGCGCAAGCAAGCGTTTGCGCCGCGGCGCGTGCGGATTCCATCGGAATACCCCCGGATTGCGGCTGCAGGTAGAGCAGCGATGGCGAATCATCGCAGCCGGACCCGCAGACACCTATAGGACATCGGGCGGAGAATTCCTCATACTTTCGTATCAAAGACCAACGGACGCGCAGTGCGTGCGCATAGCGCCAAAAAAACCGATAGTGTATGCCGGCAAGGGGACTTCACTGCCGAGGGTTGCAATGAGCCAAGCGGATCGATTCTTGGCGGCGCGCGATGCGTTGTTGCGGCATGCGACGGATTTGGATGCCGCCGAAGGCGAATTCGCGTGGCCGAAGCTGACCGAATTCAACTGGGCGATCGACTATTTCGACCGCTCGGCACAGCACTCGGAACGAACCGCATTGCGGGTCGTCGACGATCAGGGCGGCGACCGGCGCTTGAGCTACCCGGAACTCGCCGCGCGCTCCGCCCAAGTCGCGAATTATTTGACGGAGCACGGCGTCGGCCGGGGCGACCGGATATTGATCATGCTGAGCAACGTAATCCCGCTTTGGGAAACGATGCTCGCGGCGATCAAGATCGGCGCCGTCATGATCCCGGCGACGACGCTGCTGCAGCGGGCGGACCTGGCGGACCGCGTTGCGCGCGCCGGCATCAAGGCGATCGTCACCGAAGGCGATTTGACGCCGCGCTTCGACGACATCGGCGGCGCGCCGGTGCGCATCGCCGTCGGCGCCGCGGCGCCCGGCTGGTCCGACTACGCGCTCTCTGCCGATGCCTCCGCACGGTTGCCGCCGCGCGCTCCGACGCGCGCGGATGAATTGCTGCTTCTGTACTTCACCTCGGGCACCACCGCGAAGCCTAAGCTCGTCGCCCATACCCATGCGAGTTATCCGGTCGGTCATCTGTCGACGATGTACTGGATCGGCCTCAAACCGGGGGACGTGCACCTGAACTTAAGTTCGCCCGGCTGGGCGAAGCACGCCTGGTCCTGCGTGTTCGCGCCGTGGAACGCCGAGGCGACGGTGCTCGCCTACCACTACGACCGCTTCGACGCCGGCAAGCTGCTGGATCAGCTGGTGCGCTGCGAAGTGACGACATTCTGCGCGCCGCCGACCGTCTGGCGCATGTTGATTCAGCGCGATTTAGCCAAGTGGCGCGTCGCGCTGCGCGAGGTCGTCAGCGCCGGCGAACCGTTGAACCCGGAGGTCATCGAGCAAGTAAGGCGCGCGTGGGGTTTGACGGTGCGCGACGGTTTTGGTCAGACAGAGACGACGGCCATGGTGGCCAATCCGCCGGGCCTTACGGTGAAGCCCGGCGCCATGGGACGGCCCCTGCCCGGCTACCGGATCGCATTGCTCGATGCCCACGGCACGCCGGGCGACGAGGGAGAGATTTGCGTCGATTTGAGCGACCGTCCGACCGGGGTGATGCAAGGCTACTTGGACGACGAGGAGCGCACGCGCAGCGTCATGCACGCCGGCTATTTCCATACCGGCGACGTCGCGACGCGTGACGCGCAAGGATACCTGACCTTCGTCGGCCGCACGGACGATGTATTCAAATCATCCGACTACCGCATCAGCCCGTTCGAGCTCGAGAGCGTCCTGATCGAGCATGCGGCGGTAGCCGAGGCGGCCGTCGTACCGAGCCCGGACCGCCTGCGCCTTGCGGTGCCGAAGGCGTATGTCGTGCTGATTCCCGAACATGCGCCGAGCCGCGACGTCGCGCTGTCGATATTCGTCCATGTGCAAAGCCGCGTCGCGCCCTACAAACGCATACGCCGCATCGAGTTCGCGCCGCTGCCGAAGACCATCTCCGGCAAGATCCGCCGCGTGGATTTGAGAAACTTCGAGCACGGACGCGGCACGCCGGCCACGCGCAACCCGCTCGAATATTGGGAGGAGGATTTTCCCGAACTGAAGACGGCGCCGCATGCCTAGGCGCCAGCGCATCGCCGTCTTTTCCACCCGAGCCGAGGACGAAGAGCGCGCCGCCGCGGAGGTGACCGCGGACGTTTCGTCGGCCGGCGGCGGATTCAACATCTTGTTCGCGACGACCGACTATGACATGGCGCGCCTGGGACTGGCGCTCGAGAAGCGCGGCTTTCATCAAACCATCGGCGCCGCGACCGGCTGCGCAATCGGCGCGCAGGGCTTTCTGAAGCATGGCATCACGGGATTTCATCTGCCGTCGCCGCGATTCACGGTGTTCGACGCGCTGATCGAGAACGTCGCCGAATTCGGCTTGCCCGACGCGCGCAAGCTGGGCGCCGCCTTGCGTCGCAAACTGCTGCGCCGCCGCCCCGCGGCGCCGCAGGCTTCGTTCGGCCTCGTATTGGTCGACGCCGAGGCTCGATGCGAAGAGCGGCTGATCGCGGCGCTCGGCATGGAGTTCGCGGGCTTGCCGCTCGTCGGCGGGTCCGCCGGCGATTTGTTCTTCAATCCGGCCGGACACCCCCCGGGTTCCACGAGAATCCTGCATAAGGGCCGGGCGCTGCGCAATGCCGCGATTTTCTGTCTGGTCGCTTCCGACTCCCCCGTCGTGGCATTGAGCCACAGCCACTTCCAAGCCGGTGCGCGCAAGATCGTCATCACCGAAGCCGACCAGGAGCGGCGGCTCGTCATGGAAATCAACGGCCGCCCCGCTCTCGGCGAGTATGCCGCAGCGTGCGGATACCGCAAGCCGCCGACGCAGAGCGCCGCCTATTCTTTGTATCCGCTGATGATCAGGATCGGCGGACAGTATTTCGCACGCGGCGTGCAGCGCGTCTATCCGAACGGCAGCATCGAGTTCGCCTGTGCGATCGAAGCGGGCGTCGTCGCCGCGATCGCCGCGCCCGACGACATGGTGGCACGGCTCGAGGCCATGTTCGCGGATCTCGCGCAGAGCATGGGACGGCCGGAATTGGTCATCGGCTTCGAGTGCGCGGCGCGCACCGCATACATGCAGGAGAATGGGCTCACGAACACGGTCGCCAAGCTCTTCAAGCAAAATCACGTCGTGGCATTCTCCACGCTCGGCGAGCAATTCAACACAGTGCACGTGAACAACTCATTCACGGCGCTCGCCATTGCGGCGCAGCCTTGAAGATGGACGGCAAACGCACGGCGCGCAAACGGGCGGCCGGCCCGCCCGCTGCGGCGCGCATCAAGAAGCTGCGCGACGAGAACAAGGCTCTGCGCAAGACGGTGCGCGCGCTGATGCAGCGCGTGGAGCACGCGGTGGATCAGCACGCGAGCGCGTTTTCCTGGTTTCAAGCGGCCGCGGCGCTCGAAGATACCGTGCGGCTGCGGACCGAACAGTACGAGGCGCTCAATGCGCAGCTGACGCGCGAATTGGAGTCGCGCCGCGAAATCGAACTGGCACTGAAACAGGCGAAACAAGCGGCCGACGTCGCCAATCAAGGAAAAACGCGCTTTCTTGCCGCCGCGAGCCACGATCTGCGCCAGCCGCTCAATTCGGCGCTGCTGTTCCTGGAGTCGCTCGACGATGCCAAGATGACCCCCGCGAACGGCGAACTCGTGGGCCGGGCGAAGGTCGCGCTGGCATCGCTCAACAATTTGCTCGGGACGCTGCTCGACAGCGCCCGGCTCGACACCGGCGGCATCACGCCCAAGGCGATCGACTTTCCGTTGTCGGTGCTGTTCGAGCGCATCGGCCCCGAATTCGCGAGCGTCGCGCGCGCCGCCGGCATCGACCTGAAGTTCGTGCCGTGCGGCGCGTGGGTCCACACCGACATGCATTTGCTCGAGGCGGTCCTGCGCAATTTCGTCAGCAATGCGATTCGCTACACGGCGCGCGGACGCGTGCTGGTCGGATGCAGGCGCCGCCGCTCGGACTTGCTGATCAGCGTCTACGACACCGGCATCGGCATCGAGAAAAGGCACCTGCAGCGAATCTTCGAGGAGTACTACCAAGTGCCCATGACGGGCCGGCCGCGCGACGCGGGCATCGGCCTCGGTTTATCGATCGTCAGCCGCATCGCGCGTCTTTTGTCGCTCGAATGCGCCGTCAGTTCGCGCGTGGGCCGGGGCTCGTGCTTCTCGGTGCGGGTGCCGTACGGTGAAGCGCACGGCGGGGCGGCGAGCATCGACGTCTGGGGTTTGGATGCCGGCCGCAAGGGCGGGCGGCAGGCCCTGACGGTGGTCGTGATCGACGATCATGCGGACGTACTGCACGGCATGGCGGCGATACTCGGCAAATGGGGCCATCGCGCCGTCACCGCGACCACGGCGACCGACGCGGTCGTGCAATTGATCGCCGCCGATCTGCAGCCGGATATCCTGATCTCCGACTATCATCTGGCGGACGGCGCCAAGGGCGACCAGGCGGTCGCGGAGGTGCAAAAGGAATTCGACGCCAAGGCCCCGGCGTTGATCATCACCAGCGATCCCGATTCGATTTTGCGCGATCGCCTACAGCGGCGCGGGATGACGGTTCTCGCCAAACCGATCAACCTCGGCAAGCTGCGGGCGGTGCTCGATCGGCTGCCGCGGCGCAATCCCTGAGCGGATCGCCCGGAGCTCGGATCAGCCCTGCGGGCGCGCCTTCTGGGCCTCGAGTGCGGCCTGCACTCTATTGGTCACGCCGAGCTTCTTGAGAATCGACGAGACGTGGGCTTTGACCGTGATCTCGCTGATTTCGAGATGCCCGGCAATCTGCTTGTTGGATTGGCCCTGCGCCAGCAAATTGAGCACGCGGCGCTGCCGCGACGTCAGCGCGTTGCAGCCGGATTGATCCGCCGCCGCGCACAGCGCGGGCGGCGATTCGCGCAACGCGGCCATGCCTGCGATCGGCAAGTACGTGCCTCCGTCCATGACGACGCGAACGGCATCTATCAACATCTGCCGATGGGCGGATTTCGGCACGAAGCCCGTGGCGCGGGCCTTGATCACTTCGCACATGGTGTTCGGGTCATCGGTCGCCGAAACGATCAGAATCGGCGTGAACGGCGCCCGCTCCCGAACCTTGGCGAGACATGACAGTCCCACCGCTCCCGGCAATTTCAGATCGAGAACGATCAGGTCGAACGCGGCGTCGGAGGTGACCTCCCGCAGGACCTCGTCCTGGCAGGCCGCCTCGTGCAAATCGGCCGCCGGGCAGGCCTGCGGGATGATCGCCCGCAACGCATCACGGTAAAGCGGGTGGTCGTCCGCGATGAGCACTCGCTTCGCCGCCGACTCGAAAGCCATCGTTTCCGTCGCCATGCTCGACATCCTACGCCGGGCCCCGGCCACATCATAGGCACCGCAAATGCGGATGCAATACTAACGTATTAGAGCCGGATGCGCCGAAAGAGGCATGTACGCTGCGGCTCCTGAACGCGATACTCGGTCGGAGGCGCGCTTGCCGGCCACGCGGCGGCGCCGAAATATATCAACGAGGGGGAAGCAGTGGACATACGACGTTACATACGGGTTTGCGGCGTTGGTTCCGCTCTATTGATCGCCGCGCCGCTGTGGTTCGCCCCGGGCGCCGCCGCGCGAGCGCAGGAAAACCAGGCGCATCAGCCGGCCGAACTCGAGCAAATCGTCGTCACGGCGGAAAAGCGCAAAGAGCCTCTGCAGAGCGTGCCGGTCTCGGTGACGGCGTTGACCAGCGCCCAGCTCGGTTCCTTGAAGCTCGACAACGCGTCCTCGCTCGCGACGCAAATTCCGAACTTGCAGGTCAACGGCATCGTCGGCGAGGGCACGCCGCTATTCTCGCTGCGTGGCGTGTCGATGTTCGACTACAGCTTGAGTCAATCGAGCCCGGTCGCGAGCTACATCGATGAAGTGTACAAGGGCAACTTCGTGCTGTTCGGCGTCGAGATGTACGACCTGGAGCGCGTCGAAGTGCTGCGCGGCCCGCAAGGAACCCTGTACGGCAAGAACACGACCGGCGGCGCGATCAATTTCATCACGCACAAACCGGGCTTCGACACCGAAGGGTACGTAAAGGCGGGGTTCGGCAATTACAACCGCAGAGAAATGGAAGGAGCGTTTCAAACCGCGCTGATACCCGAGCGCGTCGCCGTGCGCCTCGCCGCGACCTACACGAAGGCCGACGGATTCATGCAGAACGTGCTGCCGGGCCACCCGAATCTGGAGGGTGTGGACCAATACGGGGTCCGGCTGAGCGTGCTGTTTCGCGCGAACGACGACCTGAAGGCGATCCTGCGCCTTTCCAAGAGCATGCAGGACCCGCAGAACTACGCGATCCTCGCCGGCCGCGTCAGCCCGCAAGGCGTCGGCCTGGTCGGCTATTATCGAACGTACGACGGCACCCAGACCGGCGCGCCCTTGAGCAACCTGCAAGTCGGCCAGGACTACACGCCGCGGCGCCGCCAGGACGACGAAGGCGCGTCGCTGACGATCGATTGGAACATTTCGGACAACTACGCACTGACCTCGATCAGTTCTTGGGACGAGGGATCGTTGTTCAATCCGGAAGGCACCGACGGCGCCGCCATCGACATCTTCAAGATTCCGTACATCGGCAAGACGCGCCAGGTCACCCAGGACCTGCGCCTGACGACGAACAACCGCGGGCCGCTCAACTTCATCGTCGGCGCGTATTACCAGCAGGAAGTTATTTTCAATTCGACGGAAAATCAGATCTACAACTTCCTCGACTATAACGGCGATGGCGCGATCAACTACCAGGACTGCGCCGACTCGAGCTTCAACACGCCGGGTTCGGGCTACGCCGCGGGGGTGTTCATCAACGCGACCTGCCGCTACTACAATCAATTCGATCAGATCAAGAATAGCTGGGCGACCTACTCGGACGGCAGCTACCGGCTAACCGACAAGTTCAAGCTGCATGCCGGCCTGCGCTACAACCATGACAATGGAATTCAGAAAAACGCCCTCGACCAGTTGCGCGGCCCCGACGAGGTGCCCATCGCGAACATCCTGGCCTCGGCGGTGCCGGTTCTGCTGCTGCCGGGATCCCCGAATTACGCGTCGCTGATCAACCAGGAATTCAGCCAGTCTTCGCACAACACCGCCGTGACGGGCCGGGTCGGAATCGATTACACGCCGACCAAGGACAGCCTGCTGTACGTGAGTTTCAACCGCGGCTACCGGGCGGCGGCGTTCAACGCCCAGTTCCTGTTCACGCAAAGCGACTTCACGACGGTGAAACCGGAAACCCTGGACTCGACCGAGGCGGGCTTCAAGACCACCTGGCTCGAGAATCGGCTGCAGATCGACGGCGCCATTTTCCATTATCAGTACAAGAACCAGCAGATCATCAACGTCTACCCGACCGGCCAGCAGCCGTTGATCAATCTCGGCAAGTCGAAGATCGACGGCGGCGAACTGGAGATCGTCGCGCGCCCGGTTCGAAGCTTCACCGGACGCATCGGCTTAGGCTTCCTCAATTCCAAAGTCCAAGAAGGCGTATTGGCGAGCGGCAGCATCGCCGGCCAACAACTGCCGAACGCGCCCCATGTTTCGGGGACCGCGAGCGGCGATTGGGACGCCTGGAGCAGCCCGAGCATCGCGCTGCGCCTGCACTTCGACTTGAGCTACAGCGCGAAGCAATATCTCGCGCTGCCGCAGGAGGACGCAATTTCGCAGCCGGCGTATACCTTGCTGAACTTGCGCGCGGCGCTGCACGCGCCCGGCGACCAATGGGAGGTCGGCATCTGGAGCAACAACGTCACCGACAAGTTCTATCTATCGAACGCTGTTGACTTGCAGGGCTTCGGCTACGACTATCGCCACCGGGGAGTGCCGCGCACCTACGGCATGGATGTGACCTATCGCTTCTGAGAAGGCGTCTGACCGGCCAATGACCATTCGCGCTCTGCCATGGCCTGCGAACTGAGCTACGTCTCCGGAACGAGCGACGCGCCACTGCTGTATCGGGATGTCGGCGCGGTTCTTGCGGACGCCGCGCAGCGCTGGCCGGATCGGCCGGCGCTCGTCGTCCGGCACCAGTCGCGGCGTTTGAGCTACCGGGAACTCGACCAGCAGGCCGGCATTCTCGCACGCGGTCTGTTGAGCTTGGGTCTTCAGCCCGGAGACCGGGTCGGCATCTGGTCGCCGAACAATGCCGAATGGGTTCTGACCCAGTTCGCGACGGCGCGCGCCGGATTGATCCTCGTGAACATCAACCCCGCGTATCGCGCCGGCGAACTCGTCTATGTCCTCGGCAAGGTCGGATGCCGCGCGCTGATCTTTGCGCCGCGATACAAGACGAGCGACTACATCGGCATGGTGCGCGAAATCCTCGGCGCAGCGGCGGTGAGCCGCGACGGACGGTGCGCAAGCGCTGCGCTCCCGTCGCTCGCGTTCCTGATCCAACTCGGCCCGGCCGAGTCGACGGAATTCCTCGCCTTCGATCGGCTCCCGGAGTTGGCGGCGCACACCGCGCCGGAGACGCTGCGCGCGATCACGGATCGGGCCGATCCGGACGATCCCGTCAATATTCAATTTACGAGCGGCACGACGGGCGCGCCGAAGGGCGCGACGCTGACGCATTTCAACATCGTCAACAACGGTTACTTCGTGGGCCGCGGCATACGCCTCAGCCCCGAGGATCGCGTCTGCATTCCCGTCCCGCTGTACCATTGCTTCGGCATGGTGATGGGCGTTCTCGCGGCCGTCACGAACGGGGCGGCGATGGTGTTTCCCTCGGACTCGTTCGAGCCGCTCTCCGTGCTCGCGGCCGTAGCCGCCGAACGCTGCACGGCACTGTACGGGGTGCCGACGATGTTCATCGCGGAGCTCGACCATCCGCGCTTCCGGGAATTCGATCTTGAGTCGCTGCGCACCGGAATCATGGCGGGCGCGACCTGCCCGATGGCGGTCATGCGGCGCGTCATCGACGAGATGCACATGGCCGAAGTCACGATCTGTTACGGCATGACGGAGACGAGTCCGGTCAGCTTTCAGTCCCGCATCGACGACCCGCTCGACCAGCGCGTATCCACCGTGGGGCGCATTCACCCGCACATGCAGGCCAAGATCGTCGACGCCGATGGCGGGGCCGTGCCGCGCGGCGAAAAAGGAGAGCTGCTGACCCGCGGCTATGGCGTGATGCGCGGCTACTGGGACGATCCGGATAACAGCGCGAGAGCGGTGGATGCCGCGGGCTGGATGCACACCGGCGATCTCGCTACCCTCGACGAGGATGGCTATTGCACGATCGTAGGCCGGGTCAAGGACATGATCATCCGCGGCGGCGAGAACGTCTATCCGCGCGAAGTCGAGGAATACCTGCACCGTCATCCCAAGATACTCGACGTCGCCGTCGTCGGCATTCCCGACGCGAAATACGGCGAGGAGGTGTGCGCGGTGATCAGGCTGCGCGAAGGCGTCGCGTGCGCGGCCGAGGAAATCATCGCGTTCTGCCGCGGCCGGATCGCGCACTACAAAGTCCCGCGCCACGTGCACTTCGTCGATAATTTCCCGATGACCGTGACCGGCAAGGTGCAAAAGTATCTGATCCGCGAACAGCTGCAGGCCCTCCTATCCGCCAACGCCGGGCCGATCGCGTGAGCACGGCGCGACCGCCCGCCGCTGCCGCAGCGCTCGACGCGACCGTCCTCGGCGCCGGCCCCGCGGGCGCCGCCGCGGCGCTCGGCCTGCGGCGCCTCGGATATCGAGTTGCCGTTCTCGGGCGCGCGCGCGCCGCGGCGATGGAGGGCCTGTCCGCGCGCACGCTCGCTCGCTTGGCCGCCGCGCAGCTGCATGCGGCTGCCGCCTGCACGCCGATGTCCAGCCCCCGCATCGCGGCCTGGGCCGGCCGGCGCGCGACGCCTGCGGCGGAATTCCTCGTCGAACGAGCCGTGTTCGATCGTGCGCTCGCCGAAGACTTGGCCGCCGCGGAAATCCCGGTGATGGATCTGTCCGTCATTTCGGTCACGCCCGACCCGTCCGGCTTTCGAATTGCGACCGCCGACGGCGTCATACGCAGCCGCGCGGTGCTCGAGGCCAGAGGTCGGCTCGCGCGCCGCGCCGATGAGTGCGGACCGCGTCTCGTGGCCTGGATCGAACGATCCCGCTCGGCCGAACGCGGCATGCGCGGCAGCGCGGTCGTCGCGCTGGATGACGGTTGGTGCTGGCTCGCCGCCGATGGTGCGGGCGCGCTGCAGCGCCAGTTCGTCTGTGCGGCAAGGCGTCGATACACGGCCGCCGAATTGCGTGAGCGCCTCGACACGGCGAGCGCCGCGGTGCCGGAGCTCGATTTCTCGACGCGCGGCGCCACCTTGATCGACGGCGTTTGCGCACGCGCGGCAGTCGCACGCTTCTCGCATCCCGCGCGCGTGCCGGGGATCCTACGCGTCGGCGATGCCGCCCTCGCAATGGATCCCTTGTCCGGCCAGGGCGTCCATGAAGCGCTCGCGTCGGCGCATGTCGCCGTCGCGGCGATGAATAGCTTTCTCGGCGGCGCCGATTGGGCACCGATCGCTCGCTTCGTCGACGAACGCTGCGCCGAGGTGTGGCGGCGCGGCCTTTCGACCGCCGGCGCGTTCTATCGCGATCACGCACGCTGCGGCGCAACTTCGACGTCGGACTTCTGGAATTGCACCGCGCAGGCGTACGAGCGGCTCGCGGCTGCAGCGGGTCCGCACGAGGATGGGCCCGGCCGTTTCGAGCTGCGGCCCGTGCTCTGCGGCATGCACATCGAATTACACCGGACATGGGTCAGTTCCAAATGGCCACGGGGCATCTGGCGGATTGCGGCGCGCGATTCCGGCCTCAATCGGCATGACGCACGGGCGTCGGCTTCGCTTACTCGAGAGGTTCGCAATGACGACGGCCAAGCGGCGATACGATAAATCAGGGCATCTGCGTTTTGGAATCCTATTGGCGCTGGCGGCGCTCGTCGCGACTGCGCCGCGGGCCGCGCAAACTCCATCCGGCGCGCAAGCACTGCAAGCCGCGTGCGGGGCCTGCCACCGGCCCGACGGGCCCGGTCGCTTGGCGCGCATCAGCGCCGTACGCAAGACGCCGGAAGGCTGGGTGATGACGATCTTCCGCATGCAGCACGTGCACGGCCTCAAGCTGTCGGACGCGCAGCGCGATGCGCTCGTCCGCTACCTCGCCGACACGCAGGGCCTTGCCCCGAGCGAGGCGAAGCCTGCGCGGTTCGCGCTCGAGCGGCGGCCGAACGTGCCGGACCTCGAGCTGCCCGGAAATCTACAGACGATGTGCGCCCGCTGTCATTCAGCCGCACGCATCGCGTTGCAGCGCCGCGACGCGGGCGAGTGGCTGAAGAACGTGAATTGGCATCTCGCGCAGTGGCCGACGATCGAATATCAGCAAAATGCCCGGGATCGGCATTGGTGGCGTACGGCATCGACGGTCGTACCCGCCGAGCTCGGCAAGCTTTTTCCTCTGCATACGGAAAGTTGGCGGATATGGCAACATCATAAGGCCGTCGACCTCGGCGGCCGCTGGTTGGTGCATGGTCATCGGCCGGGGCGCGGCGATTATTGGGGCACGGCCGACATAACGCGGGGCGGCGACGGCGACTATCGCGCCGCCTACCGGCTGACCGACGAGCATGGCACGGCGACGGACGGCGCCTCGCACGCGATCGTCTACACCGGTTACGAATGGCGCGGCACGGCGAAGCTGGGAACGCTCGACACGCACGAAGTATTCGCCGCCTCCGCGGACGGGAGCACGCTCTCGGGCCGCTGGTTCATCGCCGACCATCCGGAGATTGGCGCGGATTGGACCGCCGTCCGGGCAGCGACGCAGCCGCAAATCGTCGCGGTCAGTCCGGACTCGATCAGGATCGGATCCCGCGCCCGCATCGTCGTCTTCGGGTCGCACTTGGGCGGCAAGATCAGCTTCGGTCCCGGCACCCACGCCCGGTTGATCGCACGCAGCGCCGATCGCCTGGAGATCGAGGTCGCAGTCGACTCCGCTGCGCACCCAGGCTATCGCACGGTGCGCGTCGGGCGCGCGAGCGACGCCCGGTCGATCGCCTTATACGATCGCGTGGATCGCTTGGAAGTGACGCCGGCGTACGCGATAGCCAGGCTTGGTGGCGGCAGGATAGATCCGGTGAGCGCTCAATTCGATGCCGTGGCCTACGAGGACATTGCGGCCGCGGACGGCAAGACGCGCGCCTTGAGACTCGGCTCCCTGCCGGTCGCGTGGAGCGTGGCGCCGTTCAACGAGGAGGCGGTACGGGATCGAGACGTCGATTTCGCCGGCCATATCGATGCATTCGGCCAATTCATGCCCGCCGGCGCCGGCCCGAATCCGCAGCGCAAGTTCAGCGCCGACAACACCGGCAATTTATTCGTCGTCGCGACCCTGAAGGCGGAGGCGCATCCGGCCGCGAGCGCCAAGCCGGTCGTAGGCAAGGCGCATTTGATCGTGACCGTGCAGCGCTGGAATACGCCGCCGATTTATTGAGGGAGCCTCATGCGCGAAAATACGATGAGATTCAACTCGGCAAACGGCCACGTCGTGCGCTTCGCCGGGCGTGCGATGCTGCTGCACGTGCCGACGACCGCACTGTTCGAACTCGATGAATTGGGCCAAGCGGTCATCGAGGCGACGGAACACGGCTCCTATTTCGACTATCCGACGCTGTGCGGCGACTTGAATGCTCGCTTCGATCCCGCCGACGTCGAGACATTCCTCGACAGGCTATCCGTGCTCGAGGTGTTGCAGGAGCGCGACGGCAAAGGCCCGATCAATCCGCGGCGCGTCAAGATCGATGCGTATCCCTTGAGTACGCTCGTCCTGAACGTCAACACCGGGTGCAATCTCGGCTGCACCTATTGCTATAAGGAAGACCTTCAGACACCGGCGCGCGGCGAGCGCATGTCGTTCCCGACGGCCGCGCGCAGCGTTGATCTTCTGTTGGAGCAGGCGGCCGCGCGCGCGCGCGTCGGCATCGTCTTCTTCGGCGGCGAACCGCTCACCAACGTGCCCCTGATCCGCGAGGTCGTGGCATACGCCGAACGGCGCGCCGCCGAAGTCGGCAAGAACGCCGACTTCTCGTTGACGACCAACGCCACGCTCTTGACTGCGGAACTCGCCGATTATTTCAACGCGCATCGCTTCGGCATCTCCGTGAGCATCGACGGACCCAAGGTGATCCACGACCGCAACCGGCGCACCGTCGGCGGCAAGGGCACCTACGAAGTCGTCGCGCGCAAGGCGCTGATGCTGCTCGACCGGTACCGGGCGAAGCCCGTCGGCGCGCGCGTGACATTGACCGCGGGCACCGTTGAAGTGGAGGAGATTCACGCCCACCTGCGCGGTGAAATGGGGTTCCACGAAGTCGGCTACGCGCCGGTCACTTCCGCCGAAAACGCCGCGCATGCGCTGTCCGCGCCGGACTTGGTCCGCGTCCACGCCGCCTTCGAGCGGCTCGGAGAGGATTACCTGCAGGCGGCCCTGCGCGGCCGCAACAACGGCTTTTCCAACCTGCACCAGTTGATGTCGGATCTGCATGAAGGCCGCCGCAAGGCGTTGCCATGCGGCGCGGGCGTCGGCCTGCTGGCTGTCGACAAAGACGGCGGATTGAATCTCTGTCACCGGTTCACGGGCTCCGAGGTGCCGACTTTCGGTACCGTCTCGTCCGGCATCGACTCGGGGCGCTTGGGTGATTTCCTGAGTCACGCGGCCGATCGCAGCGGCACTGACTGCGCAAGCTGCAGAATCCGCAATCTGTGCGCCGGCGGCTGCTACCACGAGGCATATTCGCGCTTCGGCGATCCGCTGCACCGCACCTATCACTATTGCGATTTGTTGCGGCGCTGGGTCGATTTCGGCGTGAGCGTTTACAGCCGGATCTTGGCGCGCAACCCGGATTTCTTTCGTATTCACATCGATCCGAGGAGGGTTCTGGCATGAGCGGCATGAAACCTGCGAATCAAAAGGCCGAGCTGCTGCTCGACGCGGCGCAAGCCGGGCACGTCCAGGAAGTGGTCACGATGGAGTCGATCGCCGGCTGCGCGACGACGTTCGATCCGGGCTGGGAAGTCGATCCGTTCGGCGGCATCGCCTCGCTTTGCCAGCCGATGGAAGCCGACTTGTACGGCTGCTCGGATCCGTGCTGGTGGCCAGCGCAGGTGCCCGACACCTTGAACACCTACCCCAACTGGGACGCTGGCGCGCCATCGGCGCAAAACGACTGGCGCGAACTCGACGCCGTTTTTCCGAAAAAATGACCGCTGTGCGTCGGGGAGAATGCCGGTGAAAGCTCAAGAATTCGCAATCTTTGGTCTATTCCTCTCGCTCGGCGCCGCCGCATTCGGCGCGACCAAACACGACTATATCGTCACCGGCAGCAAGCCCGATCACTTGTTCGTCGTCGACCCGGCGAAACGCACGATCGCCTCGGAATTCAAGATTCCGGGCGCGAACGATTTCGTCGGCACGATAGTCCCCTCTCCGGGCGGGCGTATCGCCTACGTGCTCGTCAACAAGATGGAGAGCATCGCCGGCATCGATCTTACGACCGGCAAAGAGGTCTTCCGCGCCGACCTGTCGACGCCCGGCGAAAGGGTGAAATGCATATTCGCATTCGACGTGACGCCGGACGGCAAAGAGCTGATCGTGTACGAACTCCCGGTGAAACTCGGCTTGAGCGAATACAAGGTCGAAGACACCCGCTTTGCCGTGTTCGACACCCGTGCCGGCCTGCACGCCGAGCCGGTGCGCGAATTTCCCGCTCCGCGGCGGGTGCACACGATCCTCGCACGTAAAGACGGCAAATCGTTCTTCGCCATCGGATTCGATCTTTATGAATACGACATCGCGACCGGCAAGCGGCTCGGCATGCGTGGAATCCGCCATTGGGACTATCCGGGTCACTCGATACCGGATTTGCTGGCGTTCTGGCCGGTCAGCGAACCGACGGGCATTTTCGCGAGCCCCATCTACAGCACGGTCAAACCGCCCTCGGGTCACGGTGCGCCCGTTGCGAAAACCGCGCTGATGACGCTCGATCTTGCGACCGGCAAGCTCGCATTTCATGATTTCGAGACCACATCCGCGCTGATCTTTTCGGCCGTCATGAGCCCGACGAAGCCGGAGGCGTTCGGCGTTTACAGTCAACTCTCGAAGATCGACACCGGCAACTACACGCTTGCGCGCCGGGTGGACTTGGCGCACACGTACTATGCCGTGCTCGTGTCGACCGACGGCAAGGAGGTGTACACCGCCGGCGCGATGTGCGATATCGGCATATTCGACGCTGAGACGCTGGCCGAAAAAGGCGACGTGCGGCTCACCGGCTGCACCGATCAGTCGATTACCTCGCCACGCCTCATCCGCCGCTGATTCGATGGGTCTGGAGCGTTGGCGCTGGATTTTGCCGCATCTGCGCCGCAGCCTGCCGGCGTTGTCTGCCGTCGTTGCACTGGCGATATGCGCATCGCTGCTGTCGATCTCGCTGCCGTATCTATCGAAGCTGATCGTCGACAAAGGATTGATCGGAAGAGATTTCCCGCTGCTGGTGCGCTTGTGCGGTGCGGTGGTCGGTATCGCACTGGTGTCGTTCGCGGTCGGCGGCGTCAATCGCTGGCTGTACGTGCGCACGTCGGCGAATATCTTGTTCGCGTTGCGCGAAGACGTGTACCGGCATCTGCTGACGCTGCCGCCGGAGTTTTACCGGCGTAGGGCGATCGGCGACCTGGTGACGCGCCTCGACGGAGACGTCGCCGAGGTTCAGCGCTTCGGCACCGACACTCTGCTCGCGTTCGTGAACGGCGCCCTCACGCTGCTCGCGACCGCCGTCATCATGATTCTGATGTGCTGGCCGCTCGCGCTGGTCGCGGCCGCCGCCTTGCCGCTACAGCTGGCGCTCCGCCATCGAGTGCGTCCCCTGATCGCCGAGCGCACGCGCGTCGTCCGCGAACAGGCGAGCGGCGTGGCGCAATTCCTGTTCGAGACCCTGACTTCGGTCAAGACGATCCAGGGAATGGTTGCCGAGCGCTGGGAGGCGCAGCGGCTGCGCAGTCTGAATCGAAGCTATTTGACGCGCCTGCTCTCGCAACAGCTGCTGAATTACGCGGTCGGCGGCATATCGAATCTCTTGTCGCACGCGGCGACGGCGGCGGTGTTCATCTACGGCGGCTACGGCGTCATCCACGGATCCTTGAGCGTCGGCACGCTCGTCGCCTTCGTTGCCTACATGAGCCGCGGCACCGGATCGGCCGTATCGCTGTTGAATCTATATACCGCTTATCAGCGCGCGAGCGTCAGCTTGGAGCGCGTCGCGGAATTGTTGACCTTGCAGCCGTCCGCCGCCGCGCGGCTTCCCGGCACGGACCTGGCGCCCGGCCCAGGTCATTTGCGGCTCGAGTCGGTAAGCCTCGGAATCAAGACTTGCGGCCGCGCGTTGCTCAGTGAGTACACGCTCGACATTCCACCCGGACGGAAGATCGTGCTCTACGGCGATTCGGGCGCCGGCAAATCGACGCTCGTCGATGCGCTGCGCCGCTTCGTAGCGCTCGACGGCGGGCGTATCCTGCTCGACGGCCGCGACATCGAAGGCATCGATCGCGGCGCACTGCGCGGCGCGATCGAGGTGCTGGCATCCGAGCCGGTGATATTCCGCGCAAGCGTGCTCGAGAATCTGCGCTATGGCAGCTTCTCCGCTCCGGAAGCGGCGGTTCTGCGCGCGGCGCGCAGCGCCGGCGTCGATGATTTTGTGGCGGCATTGCCTGCCGGCTACGCGACGCTGCTCGGCAGCGCCGGCCAAGGCCTGTCGACCGGCGAGCGCCAGCGCATCGCGATCGTCAGAGCCTTGCTGCGCAATCCCCGCATCATCGTCTTGGACGAGGCGCTCGCGAACCTCGATGCGGCGGCCGCCCAATCCTTGCATGCCGTGATCGACGAGCAATTTTCCGCCTGCACTCGAATCATCATCAGCCACGCGCCGATGCGGGTCCCGGGCGCAGACGCATTCTACGAGATGCAGGCCGGCGCGCTGCTGCCGCGCGATCCCAGAGAGGCGCATGCCTGATCATTGGCGAGTCGCGCTGATCGACAGTGGCTTGAACCGCGAGTCGGCGGCGCGTCCGCTCGCGGCGAGCCGCTTCATGGACACGGGAACGGGTGTCGTCATGGCTCCGATCGTCGCCGATGCCGGCGGGCACGGCACGCGGATCGCCGCGATAGTTCTGTCGGCTCCCGCCGTCCCGGACCTGCTGCTCGCCCAGGTATTCGACCACTCGCGGGCGACGACCGCGGCGGCGGTGGCCGCCGCGGTGCGCTGGGCGCTCGCGCAGCGTGCAAACCTGATCCATATGAGTCTCGGATTGCGCGATGACCGTGCCACATTGGCGGGCGCGGTCGCGCAAGCGGTCGCATCGGGCTGCCTGGTCGTCGCCTCCACGCCTGCGCGCGGGCCGACGCCGTATCCCGCACGCTACCCCGAAGTGATCAGAGCGTCGGCAGACGCCCGCTGCGCGCCCGATGACATTTCCGCGCTAAACGCGGCGCAGGCATGCTTTGGCGCCTGTCCCGGCATCGACGCGGGCGCGCGCGCCGGCGGCGCGAGCTTCGCGGCCGCCCACTTGACGCGGTTCATCGTTACCCACGTCGGGCCAGGCGCGGACTTTGCGGCGGCGTGCGCACGCCTCGCGCCGCTCGCGCGCTTCCACGGCATCGAGCGGCGCACGCATTGATCGGCGTATTGCACCGGGGATTTGTTGCGTTAAGCTGGGGTCCGCATGCATCCCATGATCATCGTGAAGGTGCTGATCCTTGCGTCGCTCGCAAACGGCGCGCCGGTCATCGGCAAAAAGATCCTCAAGCACCGGTTTTCATTCCCGCTCGACGGCGGCTTTCATCTTGGCGACGGCCAGCCCTTGTTCGGCGCGTCGAAGACTCTGCGCGGGATTTTGCTGTCTCTGACCGTGACAAGCGCCTTGGCGCCGATGCTCGAAGTTTCTTGGCGAATCGGAATCATGGCGGCCGCCGCCGCGATGATCGGCGATCTGTTTTCCAGCTTCGTGAAGCGGCGAATGAGGCTGCGGCCGAGCAGCCAGGCGCTCGGTCTCGATCAAATTCCGGAATCCCTGTTGCCGATGATCGTCTGCGCAGGTCCATTGGGACTTTCGATTGCGGATATGGCGGTCGGCGTCGCACTGTTTTTCTTCGGCGAGTTGCTGGCGTCGCGGCTGCTGTTCAAGGTCAAACTTCGCGACCGGCCGTATTGACGACGCGCCTACGCGCGCTTTAATTGATGCAGCGTGATCTCCGGCGGACAGTTGATGCGCACCGGAACGATGCAGGCGCCGGCCCCGCGCGAGGTGTAGCCGACCATATCGTGATGCCTCCAGGCGCCCGCACCCATGTGTCTCGGCAAATCCGAATCCAGGATGATCGGGATCGACCCGGGGAGGCAGATTTGCCCGCCATGAGTATGGCCGCTCAACATCAGATCGAATCCGGCATGGGCGGCGTTTCGATAAATTTCCGGAGTGTGGGAAAGCAGGATCGAGAATTCGCCCGCGGGAATTTGCGCCGACGCCTTGTCGATATTGTCCATGCGGTAATAGTGGGCGTCATCGACGCCGGCGAGATGAATCCGCTGATCGCCGCGGACGATCGTCTCGCATTCGTTCAGCAACAGCTGGATTCCCATCTCTTCCATTCCGGGGACCATGTGAATCGTGTCGTGATTGCCGAGCACGCCATAAACCGGATGCTTAAGATGGGTGCGCAGCGCCTTCAGCCCCTCGAGAGTCGCGTGGTATGGCCCATGGGTCCTGTTGCGGTAATCGCCGGTCAGAACGCAGATGTCGTAATGCAGCGAGGGTAGATGCTCGATGATACGGCGGATCGCCGCATGGCTTATTTCCACGTGAATGTCGGTGATGTGGAGGATCGTGAAGCCGTCGAAATTCGGCGGCAGATTCTCGAACGCGATCGGGTTGTACTTTACCTCGACGCGCGCGGCATTGCGGCGACCGCGCCAATACAGCCCGAGGACCTTCAGCACTCGCTGGATCAGGGCATGGCTCTCGCGCCAGTTCTCGGGGTGGAAGAAGACCAGTCCCTGGCCGAAGACCTGCGCTTCGTGATCACGCTCGATGCCGAGCCGCTGTTTCGCGTACAGCGGGCCGAGGCGTTGCTCCAGTTTTTTCAGAACTTCGCGATCCATGGGGAACGGCTTTCGACGGGCTGTGACGTTGCTGAGGTTGGACGCAGGCTCAAGCGTGCGAGAATGATCCCGCGGCTCTTCTCCGGTCAAGTTTGACCGGCCGGCGCCGGCGCGATTCGCGGCGGATGAACTAATGTCGCCGCCCGCCGGTCTAGCTTGAGAAGCCCGCAACTAGAAACAAGGAAAATTCCCGATGGAAGTCGTCACTCCGCGCGGCCTCGCTCCCGCCAATCCTCACCCGTTTCCGGTGTGGGCCTGCGCTCGCAAGGATCTCGTCGGCACCGCCATCGGCAGCAGCCGGGTCTGGTTCACCCTGGCCCAAGGCATGCTGAGCGAGGTTTATTACCCGCGCATCGACATTCCGCAAATCCGCGATCTGGGCTTTATCATCGCCGACAATGCCGGTTTTTGGTGCGAACTGCGCCGCCATGGGCAATACCGCTTGGAGTGGGCCGAGGACGACATCCCGGCTGCGACGATCATCCACAGTCACCCACGCTTTACCTTGACGCTGCGCGTCTGCACCGATCCGAGCCGCGACGTACTGTTGATCGACTACGAACTCGACGGCGATGAAACCCTGTTGCCGCACGTCCTGCTCGCTCCGCGCCTCGGCGGGGATGCCGACAGCAACGAAGCTTGGGCCGAAGATTGGCGCGGCCATGCCGTGCTGTGGGCGGAGCAAGGTCCGTTCGGACTCGCGCTGCTGGCGCGCGATGCGCTCGGAGGAATCCACTGTGGCCAGCGTTCGGTCGGCGCGGTCGGCGCCAGCGATTTGTGGCAGGATTTCTCTCATCACGGCCGCATGTGCTGGGCGTATGCCGCGGCGGGTCCCGGCGAAATCGCCCTGGGCGCCGCGCTCGCGCGCCGCGGGACGCTCGCGATCGGCTTGTCCACGAGCAAGGAAGCCGCCGCCACGCTGGCGCTTTCCAGCCTGATGGAAGGTTTCGATGCCGCCTGGGAAAACTACCTTGGCGGTTGGCGCGACTGGCGCGCGACGCAGACCTGGCGCAATCTCCTCTCGCCCGAACTCGACGCCGGACAGACGCGTCTGCTTGCGCGCTCGGCGAGCGTGCTCAAAGTTCACGAGGACCGCACTTATCGCGGCGCGCTGGTGGCGAGCTTGGCGGTGCCCTGGGGCGAAGCCAGCACGAGCCGCGGCGGCTATCACCTGGTGTGGGCGCGCGACCTCGTGGAGTCCGCGGGCGCCTTGATTGCGCTCGGCGCGCTCGACGAAGCGCGCGACGTGCTGGCGTACCTCGCCGCAACTCAACAGGCCGATGGCCACTGGCTGCAAAACCAGTGGCTCGGCGGTCGGCCGTTCTGGCAAGGCGTGCAGCTCGACGAGGCCGCCTTCCCCATCCTGCTCGCTGCCGCGCTGCAGGAGCGCCATGCGCTCGGCGATATTCCGGTCCGCGACATGATCATGCGCGCACTGCGGTTCATCGTGCGCGAGGGCCCGGTCACCTGCCAGGACCGCTGGGAAGAGAACGCCGGCATCAACGCGTTCACGCTCGCGGTCACGATCAGCGCGCTCGTGGAGGGTGCGTCCTTTCTCGATGGCCGCGCGGCTGCGGTCGCGCTGCTCGTCGCCGACGATTGGAACGCGCACATAGAGGACTGGTGCTGGGCCGAAGGCACGCCTCTTGCCGAGCGCCTGGGCGTTGCGGGCTATTACATGCGCACCGCGCCCGCCGACGTCCTGATACACCACGACGGCGCGAAGCAGGAACACCTATTGATCAAGAATCGCCGCGCCGACTGCGGTCTCGGCGCCGACGAACAGATCGCCACGGATTTTCTGCAGCTCGTACGCTATGGCCTGCGCAATGCCTTCGATCCGCGCATCGTCGCGAGCGTGCAGGCGATGGACCGGCTGCTCAAGACGCAGACGCCGAGCGGCCCGGTCTGGCATCGCTACAACGACGACGGCTATGGTGAACATGCCGACGGCCGGCCCTTCGATGGCTGCGGTCACGGCCGCGGATGGCCGCTGTTGACGGGCGAGCGCGGCCACTACGGCCTGCTCGCGGGCGAGGACGTGCAGATCTATTTGTCTGCGATGGCGGCGATGAGCGGAGCGGGGGGACTGCTGCCGGAACAGGTGTGGGACAGCGCGGCGATTCCCGAATACGGGCTGGAGCCCGGGCGGCCGAGCGGCTCGGCGATGCCGCTTGTCTGGGCGCACGCCGAATACATCAAGCTGTGCTTGAGCCTCACGCTCGGCCGTCCGGTCGACGCGCCGACGCAGACATGGCAGCGCTACGCCGGACGGCGCGCCGAGCCGGGTCATCTGCTGTGGCGCTTCCGCCATCCGCGTCATCGTTTGCGCTCGGGGCAGGAGTTGTGTTTCCTCATCGAGGCGCCGGCCCGCATTCGCTGGGGCATCAACGGCTGGCACAACCCCGAAGACAGCGCCACCGAGGACTTGGGCCTCGGCCATGTCGCGCGTCTGCCCACCGGCAATTTGAAGCCCGGGGACAGCGTACAGTTCACGTTCTACTGGCCGGAATCCGGCCATTGGGAGGGTCGCGACTTCTCGATTGCCGTCATCGCGCCTCGTGAGCAGTAGAAAAACTCAGATTGCGGCGATCTACGCCGCCGGCGTCCTGCAAGGGTCGGCGTTCGTGCTCGTGCCCTCGCTCGGCAAGATCCTCGCCGGCGCACCCTACCATTACAGCGCGGCGGCGTACGGCCTGCTGTATTTCCCCGAAATCGGCGGCGCCATTCTCGGCGCGCTCGTGGCCGGCTTTCTGCAGCGCCGCGCCGGCAGCCCGGCCGTGCTGCGCACCGGACTGTTCGTGAATGCGCTCGGTATGGCGTTGCTCGTGCTCGCCTCTCTCACGCAGGGCCGCACCGCCTACGGCGCGATCCTGACCGAGACCCTCTGTCTCGGCTTGGGCTTCGGCTTGACGCTTGCAACGCTGAATCCGTACGCGGCGCTGTTGTTCCCGCGTACGCCAACCACGGCGATCACCGTGCTCAACGGCCTCATCGGCGCGGCCACCGCGCTCGCGCCGTTGGCACTGCACGCCTGCAGCGCCAACGGACACTGGGGCATTTTCCCGCTGATGCTCCTGATCGGCTTCGGACTGCTGCTATTCGTGGCGCCGCCGCCGCATCGCGCCGACGCCGGCGAGCGCGTACACCGCGCTATGCTGCCGTTCGCGCTGGCGGTGCTGATCTACGGGATCGCCGAGGGAAGTTTCAGCAGTTGGGCGCAGGTCTATGTGGGACGCGTGCATCGAGCGGACGCGTTCACGGCTACGCTCGCGCTGTCGGCGTTCTGGGCCGGGATGACGACGCTACGGCTGTTGCTGGGCGTCGTGCCGGAACGGGGCGGCGCGCAGCGCGTACTGTTCGCGCTGTCCGCGTTGGGCATTGGCCTGTGCTTTGCGGCGCTTGCGTGGATGAGCGGCGCACATGCCCTCGTCGCCGGCTTTGCCGTTGCCGGCGCCGCCTGCAGCATCTACTATCCTTACGTGATGGCGTACGGGCTCGCGCTTTGGCCGCAGCAATCGGTCGCGCTCGCGGGACTGCTGGTCGCGGCGCTGATGATCGGAGAAGGCACGGGTTCGCTCGCGCCCGGAACTCTGCAAAGCGTCGCGGCGCTGCCGCGGTTGTACTTGGCGATGACGCTGCTCGCTCTGCCGCTCGGGTTTTTTGCATGGACCTTGCCGCAGCGACGAGATTCGCCATTGCTTCGTTCAGGAGGAAGACCTACATGAAGCCTCATCAGCCCCCCTTTCGCGCAGAACATGTCGGCAGCCTGCTGCGGCCGCCGGAGTTGCTGAAAGCCCGCGAACGATTCAAGAACAACGAGATATCGGCGGCGCAGCTGCGCACGATCGAGGACGGCGCGGTGCGCTCGGTCGTGAAGATGCAGGAAGACCTGGGTCTCGAGGACATCACCGACGGTGAACTGCGCCGCGGCTCCTGGCACATGGATTTTCTCTATCAGGTCGGCGGCGTGACCAAGGTGCAGAACAACCTGAAAGTGCAATTCCACAACGAACAGGGCGACATCGAGTTCACGCCGGCCGCGCTGCAGGTGACCGGCAGGCTGCGCTTGGAGCGCTGCATCTTTGGCGAAGATTTCAGCTTCCTCAAATCGATCACCAAGAGAACGCCCAAGCTCACGATTCCGAGTCCGAGCATGATGCATTACCGCGGCGGGCGCGCCGCCATCGATGCCGGCGTTTATCCGGATCTTAAGGAGTTTTGGCGCGACTTGGCCGCGGTATACGCCGATGAGATCGAGCGGCTCGGCAAGCTCGGCTGCGCCTATTTGCAGCTCGACGACACCAGTTTGGCTTACCTGAACGATCCGACGCAGCGCGAGCACGTCGCACAGCTCGGGGGTAATGCCGACGATCAACATTTGGTGTACATCGACCTGATCAACGCGGCGCTCGCCAAGCGCCCTCCGGGCATGATCGTCTGCACGCATCTGTGTCGCGGCAACTTCCGCTCCTCGTGGGTCGCGGCCGGCGGCTACGATCACGTCGCGGATGCGCTGTTCGGGCGGCTCAACGTCGACGGTTTTTTCCTGGAATATGACGACGCGCGCTCGGGTGGCTTCGAACCCCTGCGCTTCGTGCCCAAGGGCAAGATCGTGGTGCTCGGCCTGGTCACGACCAAGCGCGGCCGGATGGAGAGCAAGGATTTTCTGAAGCGCCGCATCGACGACGCGGCGAAGTACGTGCCGCTCGAGCAAATCGCGCTGAGTCCGCAGTGCGGGTTCTCCTCGACCGTGGAAGGAAACGCGCTCACCGTCGAGGAGCAAATCGCCAAGCTGCGCCTGGTCGTCGACACGGCCCGGGAAGTGTGGGGATGAGGTAAGGACGGCCGCAGGCCGCGCCTTGGCGGGGGCTTAAGCCGGCGGCTTGAAATCTCGGTCGCGCAGATTGAACAGCTGTTTCTTGTCGTCATCCGACATCGGCTGCGCAAAACTGGTCAGATCCTGGCCGACGGCGCTACCGCGCCGCACTGCCGGCCGCGCGCCGACGGCCTCGAACCAACGCTTCACGTTGGGGAAGTCGTTCAGATCCTGGCCCTGCCAGTCGTAGCGCACGACCCAGGGCCAGGCCGCGATGTCGGCGATCGAGTAGTCGCCGGCGATGTATTCGTGGCGCGCGAGTTGCCGGTCGAGCACCTCGTACAGACGCGCGACTTCCGTCCGGAAGCGGTGCATCGCATATTCTATCTTCTGTGGTGAATAGCGCAGGAAGTGGTGCGCCTGACCGGCCATCGGCCCGAGGCCGCCGACCTGCCAATATACCCATTGCAGCACGCGGAATTTGCCGTGCAGATCCTGCGGCAGCAGCTTGCCGAACTTGCCCGCGAGGTATTCGAGGATCGCTCCGGACTCGAAGATCGTGATCGGGCCGCCGGGCGCATCGCCGTCGACGATCGCGGGCATCTTGCCGTTCGGGTTGATCGCGAGGTATTCGGGCTTGTGCTGGTCGCCCTTGTTGATGTTGACCGGGATGACGGTGTATTTCGCCCCGCACTCCTCGAGCATGATGGTGATCTTCTTGCCGTTGCCCGTGGGCCAGAAATAAACGTCGATCACGTGCGCCTCCCTCAATGCATACCGTTCGATGACTCAATGATAGTCCATGAGAGGCAAAGATCTTTCCCAGGAGCGAACAACCCGACGAATTCGCGCTCCGCAGGGTGCGCCTGCGCCGTTGCCGCCCGGTCGGTTGTGGCGCTCGCCGGACTTTGAAGCTACGCTTCGGCATCGCAGACTCACGCAGCCGCAGCCACGCAGAATACTACCTAGATCGAAGGAATTATCATGACGGACTACCACGGGAAGCTCGCGTTCATAACCGGAGGCGCCTCCGGCGCAGGTCTCGGCCAGGCGAAGGTATTCGCCGACGCCGGCTGCGACCTCGTGCTCGCCGACGTGCGCGCCCAGCCGCTCGCGCAAGCACACGAATACTTCACGCGCCGCGGCGTGCGCGTGCACACGATTTCACTCGACATCACCGACCGCGCAGCCTATTTGCGCGCCGCCGACGAAACCGAGAAGGTGTTCGGCACGCCGCCGCAACTCCTGTTCAACACCGCGGGGGTCAACACCTTCGGCGCGGTGGAGAAGTCGACCTACGAGGACTTCGACTGGGTCATGGGCGTGAACCTCGGCGGCGTCGTCAACGGCATGCAAACCTTCGTGCCGCGCATGATCGCGGCCGGCAAAGGCGGCCACATCGTGACGACCGCCTCGGTCGGCGGCTTCCAGGGCAGCGCGCTCGCGGCGATCTACTGCGCGGCCAAGGCGGCCGCGATCAGCTTGATGGAGAGCTACCACATGGCGCTGCAGCCCTACGGTATCGGCGTGTCGGTGCTTTGCCCGGCCAACATCAAGTCGAACATCGCCGAGGCGACGTTCACGCGTCCGGCCCACCTGGCGAAGACCGGCTACGTCGTGAATGAACAGACGATTGCTTCCTTGCGCCAGATTCATTCGCACGGCATGGACCCGGAAGAACTCGCGCGCCACACCAAGGCCGCAATGGAAGCCAACCAGCTCTACATCATTCCCTATCCGGAGGAGAAGGAGCGCCTCGAGCGCCACTTCGCCGACATCGTCAATTCGATCCTGCCGCTGTCCGCCGATCCGGAAGGTGCGCGCAAGCGGGTCGAGGCTCTGGCGAATTGGAGCAAATCGATGGCGGAGAGCCGCAAGGCCGCACGGCCGGCTGCCGACCCGACCAGTGCTATTTCGACGGAAAAGCCGCCATCATCGGCTTGATGAGATCGAGCGGCAGCGGAAACACGATCGTCGAGGATTTGCCGTTGCTCGACATGTCGGCGAGCGTCTGCAGGTAGCGCAGCTGCAGCGCTTGCGGCTGCTGCGACAGCATCGCGGCGGCATCGCGCAGCTTCTCGGCGGCCTGCATTTCGCCTTCGGCATGAATCACCTTGGCGCGGCGTTCACGCTCGGCCTCGGCCTGCCGGGCGATCGCCCTCACCATCGTTTCATTGAGGTCGACATCCTTGATCTCGACGTTGGCGACCTTGATGCCCCAGGGATCGGTCGCCTCGTCGAGGATCGCCTGCAGCGTGCGGTTGATCGACTCGCGCTGCGACAGGATCTCGTCGAGCTCATGTTGGCCGAGCACGGAGCGCAGCCGCGTCTGCGCCAGCTGGCTCGTGGCCTGGAAGAAATCCACGACCTGCAGCACCGACTTGTCCGGCTCGACCACGCGAAAATACACCACGGCATTGACGCGCACCGAGACGTTGTCGCGCGAAATCACGTCCTGCGGCGGAACATCCATCACGGTGATGCGCAGATCGACCCTGATCATCCGCTGTATCACGGGGATCAGCAGCACCAGACCCGGCCCCTTGGTGCCGGTGTAACGGCCCAGCGTCAGCACCACGCCACGCTGATACTCCGGCAAGACCTTGACCGATGCGAACAGCAGCATTGCGCCGAATATCACCAACATACCGCCGAAATAGAACATGGACCTCTCCTATGTATCGCCGAGGAGACCGCTCGACGGCGGCCGCGCGCGCTCCGAACTCACGACGGCGCGACCCAAAGCAGCAAGCCCTGCCGCCGCACGATGCGCGCATGCGCGCCCGCCGGCAGCGCGCTCTCGCAGCGCACCCGCCAGCGTTCGCCATGCACACTCGCCCAGCCTTCACCGCCGGCCGCGATCGGCTCCAACAGCTCCGCTACCTCGTGCAGCATCGCCTGGTCGCCGATGAACTGGCGCGAATGCCGTGCGCGGAAAGCGAGCCGCACGATCAACGCGAGTAAGCCGGCGGCGCATGCCGCGATGCCGGCGATCACGCCCAGATTGACGCCATAGCCAGGAACATTGGCGTTCATCAGCATCAACGATCCCACGACGAACGCAATTGCCCCGCCGACACCGAACGCACCTAACGCCGGCGTGACCGCCTCGGCCGCGAACAGGCCGATGCCGAGCGCCATCAACGCGAGCCCGGCGTAGTTCACCGGCAGTAGCTGCAGCGCATACAGGCCGACGAGCAGGAGGATGCCGCCGGCGATGCCCGGCAACAGCACGCCGGGATGGGTAGCCTCGAGGAAAAGTCCGACGATGCCCGCCAGCAACAGAAGATACGCGATCGTCGGGTTGGTGATGATCGCGAGGAAGCGCGAACGCGCGTTCGGCGCGTATGCGCGCACCGACACTCCCGCGAGCTGCAAACGCACGCTGTGATCGCCTACCTGTACCTCGCGGCCATCGGCCTTGGCGAGCAGGTCGGCCACGTCGGTCGCCACGAAATCTATTACGTGCATCTGCGCCGCTTCGCCGTCGGTCAGCGTGGCCGCGCCGCGCACCGCCTGTTCGGCCCAATCGGCGTTGCGCCCGCGCAGTTGCGCGAGCGAGCGGATATACGCGATCGAATCGTTCAATATCTTGTGCGACTCGGCGTCGCCGCCGGCGGCCGCGGACGGCGGCGCCGCCTGGCGCTGCGCGCCCGCGGGTCCGTGCGCGGCGTTGGGCCACGGCCTCGGCGTGCCGCCGCAGCGGCTCACCGGCGTCGCAGCGCCCACATGGGTCGCCGGCGCCATCGCCGCTATTTGCCCGGCGTAGAGGATATAGGCGCCGGCGGATGCCGCACGCGCACCGCCCGGCGCCACGTAGACCAGCACCGGAACCTTGCAGGCCAGCATCGCCGAAATGATCTGCCGCATCGAGTCCGACAACCCGCCCGGAGTATCCAGGCGCAATACGATCGCGACCGCCCCGTCGGCGACCGCATGATGCAATGCGTCGTTGAAATATTCCGCCGCCGCCGGACCAATCGGACCATCCAGCGCGAGCTCCGCCACCATGCGGGCGGGCGTCGGCTGCGCGGCTGGCGCCGCAGCGGCGCACGCCGTGCATGCCGACACCATGCAAAAGGCCATGGTCCACGAAATCCGCAGCCAACGCGCCATACAGGCAGGATATACCAGCCCCGGCGGCGGCGCACGTTGTCCGCGGCGCCGCGCGCTTCTACGGCGATCTCGGCTCAGCCAAGCGTCAACCGCACATGATGTGTGAGGCCATCGTCCCGCAATAAAATTCTCGATTCGCCGGCGGCCAACGACTCGCCGTCGACGGCCGCGCATAGCACGCCGGAGCTGACCGCATCGGGGTTCAAAACGAGGATCTCATAGCGAGCCGACCGATACTTGAACGATATCTCGAAACGTGGCCACGCCTTCGGCATACAAGGCGTCAGCAGCAGCTGATCGGCCTGCAGATGGAAGCCGAGAATTCCCTCGAGCCCGGCTCGGTATAGCCAGCCGGCCGCACCCGTATACCAGGTCCACCCGGATCGCCCGACATGCGGTGCGACGGAATAGACATCTGCGGCGACCGCGTACGGCTCGGCCTTGTAGCGCCGCAAGCCGGTGCGCGTATTGGTATGGTTGATCGGATTCAGCATGGAAAAGAGTGCCGCCGCCTTGTCGCCTTGCCCTAGTTTCGTGAATGCGATGACCGACCATGTTGCGGCGTGGGTGTACTGTCCGCCGTTCTCGCGTAGCCCCGGCGGATAGCCTTTTATATATCCGGGATCATGCAAACTTCGGTCGAAAGGCGGCGCGAGCAGCAGCGCCACGCCGTCGTCGCGCCGGATCAGTTGCTCATCGACCGCAGCCATCGCCTGTATGGCACGGATGGGATCCGCCGCACCGGAAATCACCGCCCACGACTGGGCGATCGAATCGATTCGGCATTCATCGCCGTCCGACGACCCCAATGGGGCGCCGTCATCAAAATACCCGCGCAGATACCACGCACCATCCCAGGCGTGGCGCTCGAGCGACGCACGCAGCGCCGCCGCATGCGCGCGCCAGCGGCCGCCGCGCATCGCCTCGTTGCGCGAATCCGCCACCGACGCGAAGGCCACCAGAGCGGCGTGCAAGAACCAGCCGAGCCACACGCTCTCGCCGCGCCCCTGCTCGCCGACGCGGCTCATGCCGTCGTTCCAGTCACCGGTGCCGAAGAGCGGAAGGCCGTGCCCGCCGGTGGCAAGACCGTCATCGAGGCCGCGCGCGCAGTGCTCGAAAAGGCTCGCGGTCTCTTCGGCCCTTATGGGTTCGAAGAAAGCATCGTATTCGCCGTCCTGTAGCGCCGGCCCGTCGATAAAGGCGACATTCTCCTCCAAAACGGATGAATCGCCGGTGACAGCGAGGTAGTGAGCTGTTGCATACGCAAGCCAGATACGATCGTCGGAGATGCGTGTGCGCACTCCCTGCCCCGTGGGCGGCAGCCACCAATGCTGCACATCGCCTTGCGGAAACTGGCGCCCTGCGGCGCGCAGCAGATGCTCGCGGGTGATGGCTGGCTTCGCAATCACGATCGCCATGCCGTCTTGCAGCTGATCGCGAAAGCCGTACGCGCCGCTCGCCTGATAGAACGCGGAGCGCGCCCAGATCCGGCAGCTGAGCGTCTGATATAGCAGCCATCGATTGAGCATGATATCCATCGAGCGATCGGGCGTTTTCACCTGAACCGCGCCCAGAACCTCGTCCCAATGGTCGATGACCAGCTGCAATTCGGTGTCCAGGTCTGCCGATCGATAACGCAGCAGCAGCGCTCGAGCTTCTCGGGCCGAGTCGGCTTCGCCCAGAAAGAAGACGATTTCGACTGTTTCATTCGCTTCAAGATCGAGCGGCGCCTGCAAAGTACAGCAAGGGTCGAGCCCTGCGCCGATACGCCTCGACAGCGGCGTCTTGGCGGCGAGCGCGGCCGGACATTCGAGTCTTCCATGGCGTCCCAAGAACTCGCGCCTGTCGGCGGTCCATTGCGTTTGTCGCCCGGCAAGATCCGCAAAGGCCACCCGCGAACCGAAGACCACATTCCACGGGTTGCGCGCAAACATAGCCCCCGTGTGCGCGTCCATCTCCGTCACGATATGCGGCGCCGATGCGGCGCGAGTCGTGCCGAGCACCCACTCCACGTAGGCCGTTACCGACAGCCGCCGCCGACGGCTCGACAGGTTGCCGACAGTCAGGCGGCAAATCTTGACCGAATCGACCAGCGGCACAAAGGTCAGGAGTTCGAGCGAGATTTCATGGGCGCTATGTTCGAAGCGGCTATACCCTTGGCCATGTCGAACGCGATAGGGCGCTGCCGGGTCGCGCACCGGTGAAACAGTGGGCCCCCAAAGCGTGCCGGTCTCCTCGTCGCGCACATACAGCACTTCGCCCGGTCGGTCGGTCACCGGATCATTGCTCCACTGGGTCAGTTGATTTTCCCGGCTGTTGACCGACCAGGTATAGCCGCCGCCCTCGACCGCGATCTGGAAGCCGAATTGCCGATTGGCGATGACATTGATCCATGGCGCCGGCGTCGGTTGATCGGCCGTGAGGTTGACCACGTATTCGCGCCCGTCGGCGGAAAAGCCGCCTACGCCGTTGAAAAACTCCAATTGCGGCGGCGCCGCCGGGTGCGGGGACATTTCAGGCCTCTTCGCGATGAAGCGGGTACCGCGGACGACCCTCAGGGGCTTCGCACGTCGCTCGATTTGCTCGGCAAGACTGCCGCGCTGCCCGATGAACACCACGCGAGCGGCCGACGACAGCACGGCGCGCGTCTCCGCAGGCAGCAGATCGGTGCGCAGCACGAACACCGAGCCTTTGGCTCCGTCGGTGCCGATCCTCGGACGTGATTGGCTCATCCGCACCAAGGTCTCCAACGCGACCTGCAAGTCTTGCACATAGGAGGACGCGCGCTCGTTCAAAATGACCAAGTCGACGGCGAGCTGCTTGAGCCGCCAGTACTCGTGCGCCCGCAGCAATTGACGAACGATTGCGATATCTTCCAGCTGGTCGATTCTCAGCAGGACGATTGGAAGGTCGCCGGAGATGCTCTGGGTCCAGAGCGCCGCAGCGTTGCCGCCGCCCCGTTGAATTGCCTCCGAGGTGGGGCGCATAGCCCCGTCTGCGTAGAGCACATGACCGGCGATTTGCTGAAATAGAATCGCCTCTTCGGCCGTAATTCCCAGATGACGCAACTGCACTTGCCCGTGGGTCCACGCCAGCGTCGCAGCGCGCACAAACGCATTGCTTTCGCGATGCTTATCGTATAGATCCAAGGCAGCGGCGCGGGAGGAAACCGCTGCGGTCCAGAACGCAAGGCGCGCCGTTGCACCGGGCGCAATTCGTACGCGGTAACGCAACGCGAAAACGGGATCGAGCACCGTCCCCACGGTATTGGACAATCGCCGGCCATCCATGACGGCAACGGGACCATGGACTTCGTGCCCTCGACCCAGAAAGCGCGCCCGATCGGTTTCGAATTCCGGCTGTCCCAGCGTTTCGCCCTCCACCACCGCATGGTGCGACACCCAAATTTCCGGCTCCCTTGGATCGCGCCGCCGTCGCGTCGCGAGCAGCAGCGAACTCTTGGCAACATACTCCGTTTGCACAAACATCTTGGAGAACGCCGGATGCGCCGTGTCTGCGGCCGGCGGCGCCAGCACGAGTTCGCTGTACGAGGTGACGTCGATGTCGCGAGGCTCCTCGCCGGTATTCGCAATCGATACGCAGCGCACTTCCGCATCGACCTCGGGCGACACCACCACGTGCAGTGTCGTGATGAATACGCCATCGCCGCGAATGATCTCGGCGCGATCCTCGGTGAGGGTCGCCTGATAGGCGTCTGGTTCGGCCCCGATCGGCTGAAAACCCGCCGACCAAACTGCGCCGCCCGCGATGTCGCGCAAAAAGATGTAACTGCCGGCATCATCGCGCGTCACATCCTCGCGCCAGCGTGTCACTCCCAGATTCTGCCATCGGCTGTAGCCGGATCCCGCGCTCGTGATCATGACTGCGTAGCGCCCATTCGACAAAAGATGCGTCTGCGGAGTCGCGTCGTCCACGTCGTGCAAGCGTCGCACTTCGAGAGATTGTTCGCCGCCGATGCGCGCCGTTTTGGCAAGCTCCGCGGCTCGCGGATAAGCTATCGACACATCACGCGGCGTACGCTCCTGCAATAGGAGCTCAGTCGCGCGAACGCTGGGCTCCCCGTGGAAGCGCGCGCGCATCCGGCCGTCAAACAGCACGTTGGCGATCGCTACGATCGTCATACCCTGATGGTGCGCCATGAACGCGCGAACGATGACGACATCGACGCCCTCTGGAAGTCTGGAACGCGTGTAATCAAGAGCCTCGTAGAAGCCGTATCGACCGTACGCACCGACCGCTGCGAGCCGCTCGAAATTGCGCGCGGCCGCCGGCGGATCGATCATTGCCGCGAGCGCCGTCGCATACGGTGCGATGACGACGTTCTCGCTCAACCCCCTTTTCAGCCCGAGACCGGGGACTCCGAAGTTCGAGTATTGATACGTGAACTCGAGGTCACGCGCGCTATAGGCAGACTCGGAGATACCCCAGGGAATGCGCAGCGAATCGCCGTAGCTTATCTGCCGGCCCACGATCAATCGGTTGGTTTGCTCCAACAGGCTTCCGGCCGGAGCCCGCATGACAAGCGAGGGCATGAGGTATTCGAACATGGATCCGGACCACGAAATCAGCGCCGCGCCATGCCCGACCGGCGTTACCTCGCGGCCGAGTCGGAACCAATGGCGGGTTGGAACGTCATTTTTCGCGATGGCGAAGAAGCTCGCCAACCGCGCCTCCGAGGCCAGCAAGTCGTAACAACTCGGATCGAGCATCCCGTCGACGGCGCGGTATCCGATTGCAAGCAGCTTCCTCTCCGGATCCAGCAGGAAGCCGAACTCCATCGCCAGCGCGATGGCGCGCGCATCCGCTTCGATCGCCAGCAGCCGCGCGTCCAGTGCGCGCCAGGCATCGTCCGATCGCGTCACGTCGCGCCGCCAACTCTCGACCGCCGCGCGCGTGGCCTCGGCCCAGAAAAGCATCTCGCCGTGCGCCGCGTCATTTTGTTCGCCCGCAAGGGCCCGCGCGCCGTCTTCCAAACTCGCCGCGACACCCGCAATGGCCGCCGCGGCGGCGGCGGGCTCTTCCGCTACCGTGACATCGTCCCGCAGCGCACGCGTGATGACGTCCAGGAAATCCTCGAGTTGATGGCGAGTGATAGTCTGAGTTCGCCTATCGTCGGGCAAGTCTCGCAGCGCCTGGCGGGTCAGGAGGATCGCGTCCTCAATTCCCGCAACGCCGGCCGCGGCGCCGGGAGGCGCGGCTTTCCAATCTCGGCAAGCGTTGGCGACCGCAATGAGATGCGCCGCGAGATTGCCGCTATCAACGGTGGAAACGTACTGCGGATCCAGTGCCCGCAGGTCGCGCGTGTCGTACCAATTATAAAAGTGCCCGCGAAATCGCTGCAGGCGATGCATCGTCGCCAGCGTCGCCTCCAGGCGCTCGATTGTTTCGAGTGCGCCCGTCCAGCCGAAATCGCGTGCGCTGACCGCGCACAGCAGGTACAGACCGATATTGGTGGGGGATGTTCGATTTGCGACTACCGGCAGTGGATCTTCCTGAAAGTTGTCGGGCGGCAACATGTTGTTGACCGGCGTCACGAACGTCTCGAAGTAGCGCCAGGTGCGTCGCGCAACCAGTCTCAACGCCGACGCATCGGCTGTGGACACCGGCAATCGACCTGCAACCGGCGGCGAAGCGCTTATGCGGTAAGCGACTGCCGGGGCCGCGATCCAAAGGATCACAAACGGCATGGCAACCCACCACGCCTCGTGCCCAATCGCGCCGACGGCAAGAAGAGCGAGGATTGCGATGGCGACGCTCGAACTCATGCGCCTATAAACGCCGGGCAGGCCGAGGCGATCGCTCTGCTGTGTCTGAGCCGCCGTAACCCACTCGAGCAGGTGGCGCCGGCTCACGAGCACTCGAAATAGCGTGCGCACGATCGCGTCCATCATCAACCACGCTTGATGCGCAAGAAAGGTGACGGCGAGCATCGTCTGCAGGAATGCCAACCAAACATCATTTCCAAGAGCCCACAGGTGGCTGCGTGCGATGATGCCGCGTCGCCGCGGGAAAATGGCTGCAAGCACCGGGATCAACGTCGGCAATGCGAGGGTCGTGAACACGAACGCGGTCCACAGCAGCGCGGCGTGGAGCGGCAACAGCCAGCCCGCTATCAACGCCGCCACGCTACTGGGCGCCGACAGCGTGCGCCGCAGATTGTCCGACATCTTCCACCTACCGAGCAGCGGCAGCGAGCCGCTGCCGCGCCGAGCCGCATCGCGGCGGCCCACAATCCATGGGACCAGCTGCCAATCTCCGCGCGCCCAGCGATGGGCGCGCGCCGCGGCGACGTCATATTGCGCAGGAAACTCTTCGATCACTTCAATGTCGGAGACCAACCCCGCACGGGCGAATATCCCCTCGAATAAGTCGTGGCTGAGCATTGCACCGTCCGGGACCCGGCCCGCGAGCGCCGCTTCGAATGCGTCGACGTCGTAGATTCCCTTGCCGGCGTACGAGCCCTCGCCGAACAGGTCTTGATACACATCCGACACCGCGGCGCTGTATGGGTCGATCCCCGTCATGCTTGAGGAGAGGCGCTGAAACGATGACCCCTCCCGACCGATGGAAAGCGAGAGGGATACTCGCGGCTGCAAAATCGCATATCCCTCGGTGATCCGCCCGGCACCTACGTCGAAGCGCGGCCGATTGAGCGGATGGGCCATCTTGCCGATCAAGCGCCGTACCGACTCTCGCGGCAAGCGGGTATCGGCGTCGACGGTAACTACGAATTGAATATCCGGCGGTGCAACCGGCGACTTGCCTTCTCGGTCGACAAAGCTCGTATCGGTCGCGCCGCGCAGCAGCCGGTTCAATTCATGCAGTTTGCCGCGCTTGCGTTCCCAACCCATCCACCGCCGCTCACTCTTGCTCCACAAGCGCCGGCGGTGGAACAGAAAAAACCGCTCGGCCACCGTTGATTGGCCATGCACCCGATTCAAGCGCGCGATCCCCTCGGCGGCAAGCCGATGCAACTCTGAGTCGTCTGCCGTGGTTTCGTTCGCCGCATCGGTCCAGTCCGAAAGCAGCGCGAAGTAAATTTCGCCGCTCTCCGAGGCCAGGTAATGCACCTCCAGGCGATCGAGCTGGGCTTCGAGCGCCTCGGGCGTCGTCAACAACGTAGGCACGACAACGATGCTGCGAAGCTGCGCCGGAATGCCGTCCCGCAACGCGAGACCAGGCAGTAACGTGGCGCCGAATCCCCGCGTGACTGCGCGATTGACGAGCGCGACCCCCACATCGATGGCGGGAATCGCACCGAACATCGCCAATAGCGCCAGTCGCAAGCCGCCAATGCCCATCCTATCGAGTCCCGCGACCGCCACGGCGAGCACCAGGACCGACAGTATCAACACCGCACCGATGTAGCCGCCCGGGCCAACGGCGGCGTTCAGCCGGCTGGGCCAGCGCGATCGCCGCGGTCGATAGCCGAGCGTGCGCTCGAACCCAGGGCGACCGCGGGATATCAGGTAATAGCCCGGATCACGTTCTCGGTCGGGCGCGCCGGCGCGATCGGTCACGGCCGCTATCACGGCGCGCGCAACATCCAGCTCCGCTTTGCCCGAGCCGCGCGCCAACTCCTCGATCGCGCTGCGGTACAGATTGCGGGTGACGAAGTCCATGTTCGCGATGTCGCTGCCGGAGCGCAGTACGTCATCGACCATACTCACGTCTTCGAAAAACTCCTGCCAGTTGACGTCCGCCACCAGCCGCATACTGGTGATGATGTTGCGTACGGTCACGTTGGACGCACCCTGTCGCTGGTGCTCATCGCGCACCACTTGCTCGGACGTCGTGCCCTGCATTGCCAACTGCTGCTCGAGCCACTGCAGGGCGGGCGTCACTCGTGGATCCTGATCGCGAAGACGCTTGACCAGTTGCACGACGAACACATCCGACAATGTCGGCGCTCCATCGCGGGGGCGCATGAGCGCCTCCAAGGCGGCCGCGGCGCCATCGGTCCTGAGCAATCGGTCCGCAATCCGATCGGCCTCTACGCGCGCGATGCGCCCATTCAGGATGCGAGCCGCTGCCCGCCTAAGATTTTCCACGAGCACGATCCTGATTGTGATCGAGATCGCCCACAATTCTCCGATGGTCAGCGGTTGAATTCTTTGATACGCGCGCACGAAGCGGCGCAGCATCTCGGAATCGCATCGGCTATCGCTGTGGGCCACACACGCCCACGCGATACCGAACACTCGCGGATAGCCGATCAGCGGCCCACCCGCGAGTTTGGGTAATTGGCGGTAGAATTGCGGCGGTAGATCGTCGTGGATCTGCCGGATTTGCTCATCCACCAAGTGATAATTATCAATCAGCCATTCTGCCGCCGGCGTAATCGCGTGATCCAAGGCCGCCGCGGCGCCGATGGTCCGATATGCCGCGAGCAATACTTTTTCGTTGTCGCTCAGTCGTGCATTGAGTGAGCGGCGAGCCGGCGGTTTGACGGTGATGGCTTGCGCCTGCGCGAGACTGGTCGCGTGCTCCTCGAGACGCTCTATGCCGAATACCTCTTCGCGAATGAGATTATCGGTATCCCACGGCGAATGGGTCGATTCGATGCGAGATATATCGCGCAGGAAGCCAATCACCGGATCTTCAACCTATTGCCAATGCAGCGCATCGCGCGGCGAACCGAGGGTCCGCTCGTACATTGCTCTACCGCTCGCGTAACACCGGCACGCCGACCGCTCCAGCGCCGCGCCGTTGAGGATTTCGATTTGACCGCGCGTATAGTTGATCAAGCCGTCCGCCTGCAACGAGCGGGCTGCCTGTGTAATTCCAACCCGTCGGACTCCCAGCATGTATGCCAAGAACTCCTGGGTCAGGCGGAATTGATCGGAGTGGGCTCGATCGCGCGTCAACAACAGCCAGCGCGCCAGCCGTTGTTCCACTCGATGAAAATTATTGCAGGCCGATGTTTGGGCCAGCTGCCGCAGGAGCACACAGATGTAGCGCCCCAATGTGCGCCGCAGAGCGTCGTTCTGCGCGAGCGCTCGGCGAAACGTCGGAGCGGCCATGCGCATCGCGGCTCCGGCGCCTTGCACGACGGCATGCTGCGGCGACCGATGCACTCCCAGGATTAGCGACGTGCCGAGCATGCCCTCATCGCCGACGATGCCGACTTCCAGCCGTGACCCGTCCTCTAGAATCGTCACCAATGAAATGAAGCAGTCGAGAGGAAAGTAGGCGTATTGAACCGGCTCGCCGGGTTCGCACAGGACCGTCGCGAACCGCAGATCGACCCGCTCGCAGTCTTTCAGAAAAAGCCGCCGGTTTCGGTCCGCTAACGAGGAAAGCAGCCGATTCGCCCGACCGCCGCGTTTCGAATCCATTGGACCCCTCTCACGCAGTTCCGGTTGGCGCGCACGCTCAGCAGCCAAGTGGAGTCGACGGTGTAGTATTGACAAACGATACCGATTGCTCGGCGCATCGGCGACTACACGGACTATACGCGAAGCAAGCCAGGCGCTATGTGCGGTAGCGTACCCCCGGATTGAGAAATGCGCGCGCGCCGCCGAACACCGCAAGCACCTCGTCGGTATGTACGTTGGCAGACCGACGACGCCGGCGTCGCACGGCATCATGCTCTCTGCCCACATCAACAAGGACAGCTCATGAAGAAAAGTTTTGCAACGACGCTCCTAGTCATCGGCACTCTGATCGGCCCAATCGCGGCCGTCGCGGGCGGTGACTCGGACATGGATCGCTCCGAACCGAAGACTTTCGTAAAGGATTCGGCCATTACGACCAAGATCAAGGCCAAGTTGGCGGCCGAGCACATCACGAGCCTCGGCCGCATTCACGTCGATACCGATGCCAACGGCGTGGTTTGGCTCCACGGCACGGCGCACACGCAGAAGGCCGCCAACAAGGCCGTGGAGATCGCCCGCGAGACCGAGGGCGTCAAGGACGTGCACAGCAGCATCACGGTCAAAAGAGACGAATAACGCCGGGGACCGTTACCACGCTCTTGCGCGCCGCGCGCCTCAATGACGCGCGGCGTTTTTCGTTGCGATCGAGGCTCACAACTCCCCGTCCACATGCAGCAACGACAACAGCCGGACCTCGATGCGCTGCCGGGCGTTGCGCGCAGGCTCGCGATGGTATTCGACTGGTTTTCCGTCCTCGACCGTATCCCAGACCAAACGCGTTCTGCCGCCCGCTGACCCTGCCGGCGCGAGAAGCTTGACCGTATAGGCGTTCTGCGGCGCCACCATGGCCTCGAAACGCTGCGCCGACTGGGCGGCGAGTTCCGGACTGTCGATGATCAATCCGATTTCGGTATTCAAGTGCCGCGATCTTTGATCGAAATTCATCGAACCGTAGTACACGCGCTTGCGGTCGAACACGAATTGCTTGGCGTGCAGCGAATAGTTGCCGAAGCGCGAGATGCGCCTGGTTTGGCCGCTGCCTTTGGTGTTGCCGAGGCGTGCGCGCAGTTCATAGAGCTGGACGCCCTCCTTGAGCAGCGGGACGCGGTAATGCATGTAGCCGGACTGCGCCAGGAGCGCGGGCGCCGCTTCGAGCGAACTGGTGAGGATACGGATCGTCACGCCGCGCCGGCGCATGTCGGCGAGCAGTTTCATCTCATCCGGCGCCGGCACGACATACGGCGTGATCATCAGCATTTCCGATTTTACCTTGCCTGCAGCGGCCGCAACCGCGCGCTCCATCAGTCGGCCCCTCCGTTGCCCGCTTTGCACGAGTTTCTTGTCGGGACTGTCGCAGATCACCTCGGCAACGGCCCACACCATCGGCAGGCGCCCGGAGATCAGGTCGGCGTAGGGCTCGCCGCTCGCGATTTTGGCGGTGTAATCGACGCCCGGCGACGCGAGCGTGCGCATTTGATTGCGCTGGCGCCAGCGCCACTGTTTTTTGCTGCGCGTGCGTGGCCCGCGTGTCGCGGCCGCCAGGGCACGGGCGGGGATCGCGAAACGGCTGTTCCAATACTCATCAAAAGTCGCCGACAGCTGTTGCGCGATCGGGCCCGCCGAGAACACATCGTCATCGGCAAACTGCGACGCGGGGTCCATTTGGAAATACTGGTTGCCGATGTTGCGCCCACCGACCAGCGCGATCGAATCATCGACGATCAGCAGCTTATTATGCATCCGGTAATCGAGCCTCGCGGCGTCGAACAGGAACTCGAGGCCGCGGCGCAGGCGGCTGTGTCCCCGATACGCGAACGGATTGAAAACCCGGATTTCGATTCCGGGACGTCCATCGAGCGCGAGGATCTGTCCATCGCCGGCAACCGTGTCGCCGTCGTCGACCAGCACCCGCACGCGCACGCCGCGGCTGGCCGCGCGCGTGAGCGCATCGGTCAACAGCCGACCCGTTTGATCGCCCCGGAAAATAAAGTACTGAAGATCGAGCGTCTTCTCGGCGGCGTCGATCATTTGCACGCGCGCGAGGAACCCGTCGACTCCGTCGCTGATGATGTGAAATCCAGATTGGCCGTCGTGGGCACTCGCCTCGCGCATGAATTGACCGCCGAGGCGGGTCTGCGCCGGATGCACGAGCGCCAGGGATGCGGTCCGCGGGAAGTCGGCCCCCGGCATCACCGTTGAGCATGCCGTGGTCAGCAGGATGGCGAGCGCAAGCACGGCACGGCACCAGGCCCGAGAGCCGGAGCCAGCGGTAGGGGCGCAGTTGAGCGGAGCGCGACCCAGTGGAATGACGGAGACGGATGCGATGGGGGGTGTTTCCTTGCGGCCGGTGGTGATCGCGCCATTGTCGCAGCCCCGTTCGCCGGGTCTGTACGGTAGGAGACTCAAAGCCGGTCCCGAGAGCCGGGGCGCGCATTGCGCCACGCTGGCGCGAGGAACTCTCGGCGTATCTGCACGCCGATCCACCGGGCGGCTAACGCCGCACGGCAGCCGGTTCAGCGGCCTCGAACGGACCGCCTCTTTCCCGTGTCGGCGCGGTTCCACCACCCGCCGCCGAGCGCCTGAAAAAGCGCGGCGGTATCGGCATAGCGATTGCCCTGCGCTTGCACGAGACCGGTGCGCGCCTGCTCCCAAGTCCGCTCCGCGCTCAGAACCGTCAAATAGTCGGCCGTGTTCGCGCGAAATTGGCGGCGCGCGAGATCGAGGCTCGCAAATGCCGATCGTTCCGCCGCATCTTGCGCGGCCAGCGCGTCGGCATCGAACTGCAGCGCCCGCAGCGCGTCCGAAACGCCGTGGAACGCGCCGATCACGGTACTGCGATATTGCGCGGCGGCTTGATCGAACGCCGCTACCGCGGCGCGCTTCTTGTGCAGCAACGCACCTGCGTCGAAGAGCGTCTGCGCAGCGCTCCCCGCGACGCTCCACACCCCCGATCCGGGGAACGTCTCAGACCCGGTCGCCGAAGCGCCGAAAGCGGCGGTGATGGAGAACTGCGGCAGCTGATTGGCGGTCGCGACGCCGACGGCGGCCGATGCCGCATGCAGCTGCGCCTCGGCTGCACGCACGTCGGGCCGTTGCCGGACGAGCCGCGACGGCAGGCTGACCGGCAATTCTCGCGGCAGCCTGAGGCTGTCGAGATCGAACGTCGCGCGCACTTCCTGGCTCGGCAGCCGACCGGCGAGCGCGGTGAGCCGGCCGGTAACTTGCGCCAGCTGTTTCTGCAGCGCCGGCAAGCTCGCGCGGGTCTGCTCGAGCGCCGCCTTCTGCAACAATACGTCCGCCTGCGATACCACGCCCACTCTGAACTTCTGGCGCACCAAATCGAGCTCGTCGCCGTCGATTCTGAGTATCTCCTCGACCGCCCGGATCTGACCGCGCAGCGAGGCCTCTTGCACGGCGGCAATGACGACATTGGCCGTCAGCGTGAGGTACGTGGCCTCCAGCTGGAAGCGTTGATACTCGGCTTGCGCCGCGAGCGACTCGATCTGTCGCCGCATGCCGCCGAATACGTCGGGAGCGTAGAACAAGCTGAGCGATGCCGTGGTGACGCTGAACGTCGGAATGTACGGTCGCCCGCCGATGACGGCACCCGCCACCGGCGCGCGCGCACGCTCGGATTGAATGGCGGCGCCCACCGATGGCAGCAACCCACCTGCGCGCGCTAAGACTTGCTCATTCGCCTGCCGTAAGGCGGCTTGTGCCGCATCGAGATCGGGATTGCCGCGCAACGCCTGCCCGATCAGCCGGTTCAGCGGTTCGGAGCGAAACAACGTCCACCATTGGCCGGGAATGTCGAGAGCGCGCACGAAGCGCTGCGGTTCGCCGCCATGCGTCGTCGCCGACGCGGTTTGCGCCGCCAGAGGCCCGCGCGTGTATCCGGCAACGTCCGGGGCCGGTGGACGATGGAAATCCGGCCCGACCGCACAGCCGCCCAATGCGAAGGCCGCCGCGCCGGCGATCGCGGTCACGCAAATATTTCTGCCCAAGTTCATAGCCTCGCTGCCGGCGAAACGTCCTCGGGACGCGAGCGCGCGGCCGACTCCGCCGCAGGTATTCAGGCCTCATCCATGAATACGATATATCGTTCATGCGCGCTGGGAGCATTGGTATTTCCCCGTATATAGCGGGGGCAGCAAGCTGGCGCAGACTACGCGGACCGTTAGTGCGCGAACGATTCGTCTCGACGACGTGGTTCGTGACGGTTGCGGGCGGCCTGGGATTGAGAGCCTCTAACACTATGAACCACCGACGCGCCATGCTGTTGACCGCTGTCATCGCCGTTATAGCCGCCGTCGGCTACGGGCTCTGGCGGTCGCGGGCCGCTTTGTTCGGCAATCCCGCCGGCCCCGGCCGGGTCACGGTTTCCGGGAACATCGAGGCGCACGAGAGCGTCCTGAGTTTCGCGCAAGTGCAGGCCCCCATCGTCGAGTTGCCGTTCGACGAGGGCGCTCATGTCCCGCGCGATGCCGAGTTGGCGCGTGTCGACGATCGCATATACCGGCAACAAATCGCAATCGACCGCGCGAACGTGCGGGTCGCGGCGGCGCAGGTCGCGGTGAACGAAAGCAGCCTGCGCGCCGCACGCAGCAGCCTCGCCAGCGACCGCTTCGATCTCGCGCAGAAGCGCCGCGATGCCGCACGCGCCGAGGAACTCGTGAAGACGGCCGCGACTTCCGTGCAAGCGCGCGATCTTGCAGCGACCGCCGCGCAGCAGTCGGCGGCCGCGCTCGAGCGCGATCAGGCCCTGGCGCGGGTGGCGGGCAACAACGTCGCGCTGGCGCGGACCAGCCAAGCGGCGGCCGCGGCGAAACTTGCCCTCGACGACGTGACCCTCGGCTACACGACTCTACGCGCCCCTTTCGCCGGCGTGATCGCCGTGCGCGAAGCCGAACTTGGCGAGCTGGCCGGGCCGGGCGTCGCGATCTTCACGCTCGACGATCTCGATCATGTCTGGCTGCGCGCGTACTTGAACGAAACGGATATCGGCCAAGTACGGCTTGGCGAACCGGCGGATGTCACGACGGACAGCTATCGGGGCAAGACATACCAAGGCCGCGTCAGCTTCATTTCTCCGCAAGCGGAGTTCACGCCGAAGACGGTCGAGACGAATGCCGAGCGGGTGACCCTCGTCTACCGCATTCGCATCGACATCGCCAACCCCACGCATGAGCTCCTGCCCGGTATGCCGGCCGATGCCCGTATCGTGCTGCTGCCGGCCGCAAGATGACCAACGCCGAAACCGGGGCCGCGATCGTCGCTCGAGGACTCGTCCGGAGCTTCGGATCGGTCCCGGCGGTGCGCAACGTGAATTTCGAGGTCGCGCGCGGGGAGATATTCGGCCTCGTCGGTCCGGACGGCGCCGGCAAGAGCACGATCATGCGCATGCTGGCAGGCGTGCTGCGGCCCGATGCCGGCGAGATTCGCCTGATGGGCGTCGACGTCGTGGCCGATCCAGAGCGCGCCAAGCCCTATTTGAGCTATATGCCGCAGCGATTCGGCCTGTATGAGGACATGACGGTCGCCGAAAATATCTTCTTCTACGCGACCTTGTTCGAGGTCCCGGCCAAGGTCCGGCGCGAGCGTGGCCAGGAGCTCCTCGAGGCCGCCGGGCTACAAGCATTCCAACGGCGCCGGGCCGGCCAGCTATCCGGCGGCATGAAGCAGAAGCTCGGCCTCGTCTGTGCGTTGATTCATACACCGCGGGTGCTGGTGCTCGACGAACCGACGACCGGCGTGGATCCGGTCTCCCGGCGCGACTTCTGGGGCATCCTCTACGGCCTGCGCGAACACGGCGTCACGATTTTTCTCTCCACCGCCTACATGGACGAAGCGGAGCGCTGTTCGCGTCTTGCGCTGCTCAATGCGGGCGAGATGCGCTACTGCGACACCCCGGCGCGGCTGAAACGGATGATGCCGGGTGCGCTTTTCTCGGTGACGACGCGAAATGCGCGCGCTGCGCACGCGGCGCTCGAGGGCGTGCCCGGTGTTCTCGGCCGGCTCCTCATGGGCGATCGCGTCAACGTGCGCATGGATGACGCCGCGCTGCGCCTGCCGGCATTGCGCGCGAGACTCGCCGAGCGCGGCATCGGCGATGCCGATGTCCTGCGGATTGAACCCGGCATCGAAGACGTGTTCGTCGCGCTGCTCGGGGAGCCGCAGGGGCTGGGCGAGGGGAAGGCGGCATGACGGATGAGGGCGCAGTCGTGCTCGCACGGGCCCTGACCAAGAAGTTCGGCGCTTTCACGGCGGTCGACAGTCTGGATCTGGTGATTGCAAAGGGTGAAGTGGTCGGATTCATCGGTCCGAACGGCGCCGGTAAATCGACCACGATACGGCTTCTGTGCGGTCTGCTGCGCCCAAGCGCAGGGCGCGCCACGGTCGCGGGCTTCGACGTCGGCCGCGAGCCGGAGGCCGTGCGCGAACATATCGGTTACATGTCCCAGAAATTCTCGCTCTACGGCGACTTGACGGTACGCGAGAATCTGCGCTTCTTCGGCGGACTGTACCGCGTACCGCGGCGCGAGCTCGAGGAGCGCATGCGTCTCGCGGTCGGCCTGGCGGGACTCGACGGGCGCGAGCACGCACTGGTGAACACCCTCGCCGGAGGTTGGAAGCAAAGGCTCGCGCTCGGCTGCGCGATCCTGCACCGCCCGCCGGTGCTGTTCCTCGACGAGCCCACTTCGGGTGTCGAGCCCGAGGCACGGCGGAAGTTCTGGGACCTGATTCACCACCTGGCGTCCGAGGGGGTCACGATTCTGGTCTCGACGCACTACATGGAAGAGGCGGAATATTGCAATCGAATCGCGCTGATCAACGCAGGCCGGCTCGTGGCCATGGGCAGTCCCGGCGAGTTGCGGCGTCATGAACTCGGCGGAACGCTGTACGAACTGGAGTGTTCCGCGCTCGGCGCGGCGGTCACGGCCCTTGCGCACGCACCCGGCGTCATCGACGCGGCGATCTTCGGCGACAAGCTGCACGTGCTGATCGCGGATTCTGGTGTCGCTTCCGATCTTGCGCCGCTGCTGACGCATGCGGGGATCACGTCCGGTCCGCCGCGCGCGATCGTTCCCAGCCTCGAGGACGTGTTCGTGCAATTGGTATCGAGGCCGCACGACGCGCGGACCGCGGCATGAACTTGAAGCGCCTCTTGGCGGTCGCCTACAAGGAGTCACTGCAGGTCTGGCGCGACCCGCGCAGTCTCGCGATCGCCCTGCTGATGCCGCTGCTGCAGATGGTGTTGCTCGGCTATGGCGTCAGCCTCGACATCAAGCGCGTGCCGCTCTGCATTTATGACCAGGAGAACAGCCAGACCAGCCGCGAACTCGAGCAGCGCTTCGTCGCCTCGAAATGGTTCGAGGTCGTGCGCACGCTCGGCGACGAGCGTGCCGTGCGTGCCGCCATGGATGGCGGTACTTGTGTCGGCGTGGTCACGATCCCGGTGAATTTTTCGCGGACGCTCGCGACCACAGGCGCGGCGACCGTGCAGTCGGTTTTCGATGCGACCGATGCCAACACGACCAATATCGCGATCGGCTACGCGCAGGGCGTTATCGCCCGGACGGCGGCCGCTTTCCAGGCGCGCTGGGCGGCGGCACACGGCAGGGGCATCCAAACCGTGGGCACCGTCGATCTGGAACCGCGGGTCTGGTTCAACGAAGGGCTGGACAGCCGGAATTTCATCATTCCCGGCGTGGTCGCGGTAATCCTGGGCCTCGTCGGCGCCCAGCTCACCTCGCTCACCATTTCCCGCGAGTGGGAGCGAGGCACGATGGAACAGCTGATATCCACTCCGGTGACCGCACTCGAGGTCATGATCGGCAAGCTCGTCCCGTATTTCTTCATCGGGCTCCTGGATGCGGCATTCTGTCTTTGCGCCGCCGTATTCTGGTTCCGGGTGCCGTTCCGCGGCGGCATAGGTACGCTGGTGCTGACCACGGCCTTGTTCACGCTCGTCGTCCTCGGCATCGGCTACCTCGTATCGGTGCGTATCCGCAGCCAGCTCGGCGCGAGCCAAATCGCGCTCATGCTGACGATGATGCCGATCAATTTGCTGTCCGGATACACGTTCCCGATCGATCAGATGCCGGCCGCGATCCGCGCCGTGACCCTGGTCGTGTATGCGCGCTACTTCGTCACGATCCTGCGCGCAGTGTTCCTCAAGGGCAGCACGATCGGCGATCTGGCCGTGCCGATACTCGCGCTGCTGCTGTATGCGGCGGTCATCATCTGGATCGCCGCCCGCGCCTTCCGCAAGCGCTTGGACTAGGCGGGACCTGCGCGATGTTCGACCGTCTGCAAGTCATGCTTATGAAGGAGTTCCTCGAACTGCGCCGCGACCCGTGGGCGATGTTCCGCCTGATCGTGCCCCTGCTCCTTCAGCTGTTCGCGTTCGGCTATGCCGCGACGTTCACGGTCAATCATGTGGCCACTTGCGTGCTCGACCTCGATCATAGCCAGGCAAGCCGCGGCCTCGTCTCGCATTTCGTCGCCACGGGCCGCTTCGACGTCGTCGACGTCGCCGAAACGCAGCATCAGGTTACCAAGGACATCGATACCGGCCTCGCGACCGTCGCAATCGTGATCCATGCCGGATTCGAGCAAAACCTGCTGAATGGCAGAACGGCGCCGCTACAGGTGGCCGTGGATGGAACCAATTCGAACACCGCGCTGATCGCGCTCGGGTATGTCGGTCAAATCGTCGCGAAATATCAGGCAGAGCGAACCGCCGGTGTCGCGTCGGTGTCGATGTCGGCGCCATCCTCCGGCGTTTCCGTGACACTGCGCGAGCGCCCCTGGTTCAACGAGGGGCTCGAGGACCGCTGGTTCTTCATCCCGGGCTTGATCGGCACGCTGACGCTGATCCAGGTCGTCAGCCTGACCGCGTTCGCCGTGGTGCGCGAACGAGAGGTGGGAACGCTGGAGCAGATCATGGTGAGCCCCATCCGGCCGTACGAGTTCATCCTCGGCAAGGCGGTACCGTTCTTCCTGATCGGCCTCGGCGAGGTCCTGTTGATAACGATTGTCGGCGTGCTGTGGTTCCGCATCCCGTTCGTCGGCAACCCGCTCGTCATGCTTCTCGGCGCATCGCTGTTCCTGCTGGCGGCGCTCGGACTCGGTCTGCTCCTGTCGACGTTGTCGCGCACTCAGCAACAGGCGTTCGCGCTGAATTTCTTCATCGTGAATCCGTTCTTCATACTCTCAGGATTCGCCTTCCCCATAGCCGCGATGCCGAAGGTGATGCAGTGGTTCACGTGGATCAATCCGTTGCGCTATTTCCTCGTGGTCATTCGTGCCGTCTTCCTGAAAGGCGTGGGAATCGGGGTGCTCTGGCCGGATCTTGCGGTCATGGGCCTGCTCGGCGCGGGCATGTTCGGGCTCAGTGTTCTGCGCTTCCGCAAGTCGCTCGACTGACGCCGCGTTTCAATAGCGCTGAAACACCAACGCGGCATTCGTGCCGCCGAAGCCGAAACTGTTGGACATGACGGTGTCGATGCGCCTGCGCTCGGTCGCCCGCAGAATCGGGTAGTCGACGCAGGCGCCGTCGAGTTCGTCGATGTTGGCGGACCCCGCGACGAAGCCATCGCGCATCATCAGAAGGCAGTAGATAGCTTCCTGCACGCCGGCGGCGCCGAGCGAATGGCCGGACAGGGATTTCGTCGACGAAATCGGCGGCATCGCGGCGCCAAACGCTTCGCGCACCGCTTTGAGCTCGATCACGTCGCCGAGCGGCGTCGAGGTGCCGTGCGTATTCAAGTACTGAATGGGTGAAGTCAGGCCGGCGAGCGCCTGACGCATGCAGCGCACCGCGCCCTCACCCGACGGCTGCACCATGTCCTGCCCATCGGCGGTGACGCCGTATCCGACCAGTTCCGCGTAGATGCGCGCGTTGCGCGCGCGCGCGTGTTCCAACGACTCGAGCACCAGCATCCCGCCGCCGCTTGCGATCACGAAGCCATCGCGTCCCGCATCGTAGGCGCGCGACGCGGCCTGCGGCGCGTCGTTGCGCGCCGTGGACAACGCGCCCATCGCGTCGAACAGGGCCGTCAGCGACCAATGTTCCTCTTCGCCGCCGCCGCAAAACATCACATCCTGATTGCCCCAGCGGATCTGTTCGGCCGCGACGCCGATGCAATGCGAGCTGGTGGCGCACGCGCTCGTCACCGAATAGCTCACGCCCTTGATGTGAAAGCTGGTCGCGAGGCAGGCGGCGACCGTGCTGCACATCGTGCGCGGCACGCGCGTCGGACCCACTTTGCGCACGCCGCGTTCGCGCAGAATGTCCGCGGCCTCGACCACGTTGGCCGGCGAGCCGCCGCCGGTGCCCGCGATCAGGCCGGTGCGCGGATCGGACACCTGGGCCTCGGTGAGTCCGGCATCGGCGATCGCGGCCTTCATTGAAATTGCGGCGAACGCCGCGGCATCGCCCATGAAGCGCAGATCGCGCCGGTCGACGTGCTGATCGATCTCGATTTGCGGAATGCCGGCAACCTGACTGCGCAACCCGATTTGCGCATAACCCGGGGCCACGCGGATGCCGGGCCGGCTCTCGGCCAGCGAGAGGCTCACGGCATCGAGATCATTCCCGAGGCATGAGACGATACCCATGCCGGTGACGACGACGCGGCGCGTCAAGTGCCCGCACCCGCGCTGGACGGCTGCATCGCATTCGCCGCTTCGAACAGACCGACGCGCAAGCCGCTCGCGCTGTAGATCTTATGTCCGTCCGCACAGAGCGAAGCGTCCGCGGTCGCCATGATGAGCCTGCGCGTGATGACGCGCTTGATGTCGATTTGATAGCTCACTAGCTTCACATGCGGCTGCACTTGCCCGAAAAAGCGCACCTCTTCGACGCCGAGTGCGCGGCCCAAACCACGGTGGCCGCTCCACGCCAGGAAAAAGCCGATCAATTGCCACATGGCATCGAGACCTAAGCAGCCCGGCATCACCGGATCGCCCGGAAAATGACAAGCGAAGAACCACAGCGACGGATTGATATCCATTTCCGCACGCACCTCGCCGTGATCGTGTGCGCCGCCGGTGGCGGATATCAACGTGATGCGATCCACCATCCGCATCGGCCCGCTCGGCAGCTTCGGGGTGTTCGGACCGAACAGCTTGCCTTCGCCGCAGGCGATCAGTTCCTCGACGGAATAGCTCGATTGTCGCGCCGCGGCAGCGGCGGGGCCGTTCAAAATAGCGGTGGTATTGGGCATAGCGCTCTTTCGGGAATTCGCGTTTATACAGGATGGATTCGCGGCAAAAGTGATCCACATCAATTCACGGACGAAGCCTACCGCATAGCCGTCGGCTCTCATATCGGCATTTTGGAGCGTCGCTCCGGCGCTGCGTGGGGCACTTTTACCATGGATCGGCCGGTTGGCGCTCGGGAGCGATTCGAGATTAGCCCGATTTCGCCGGGCAGGCGCGCAGCCGCTGCGGCTTATTCGGGGCGAGTGCCGGGTTATTGCCCCTCCAAAATGCACCGAGCCCTGCCGATCGATCGATCGACAGGGCTCGGGGGCGCACGCCGCGCCTACCTCAAGGCGTGTACGTCGGCGCCTGGAACGTGGCGGTATTCTTCAAGTCTTGATCTTGGACGGTCAGCTGCCAGGTGTACCCGACACCGGTCGTCAGCGTCGACTTGGTCGCGCTGCCGTCGACGTCATAAACGACGCTCAACGCCGAACTCGGCAGGCCGCCGCCGTTATTCGGATAGTACCAATTCGCGTCGCTGCCGTAGACCGACACGAAATAGGCGTAAGAGGCCGGCGGCGCCGTGGGCGCGGCCCACATGAACTGCGGGACATTGCGGCTGTACGGTGCGCCCGTGTTGACCGCGAGATTCGTCGCAAACGCATCGAGCACCCCGGTAACCGTGGCAGTGTCGGTCGTGTGCGTACCGTCCGAGTAGGTCACGTCGAAGTAATACGCGTCGCCGACGGCCGGCCGGGTCGCCGAATTGCCGAGCGGAACGTAGACCTGGTTGCCGGAGCCGTCCGCGGACATATCGAAGGGCACCGCCACATTCGGCCCGGAGAACATCGTCGCCGCGACCACGCGCTTCGTGCCATCCGCGACCCTGAAATTGAGCGCATAGCTGTTGTTCGTGCCGTCGGTCCAATGGTCCGTGTAGACGTTGACGATGCTCGCCGCCGCGGTCAGCGTCACGTTGCCGGTCGTATTTCCGGTCACCGTGATGACCGGTGGGTCCCCATTGGCATTGGTGAGATCGCCTGCATCGACGACGCCATTGTTGTTCATGTCGACGACCGCGAAGTTCTTGTAGGTGCCGTTCGGTACGCCCGCGATCGAGTAGCTTTGCGGACTCACCGGATTCGCGATGATCGCGAAATAGACGCCGCCCTTGCTATACGCGCCGACGACCAGCGGCCCCGTGGCGGTTCCCGGGAACGTCACGCTTCCCGACACGGTGTTGCCACCGGACGTGGCGCCGACGGTCTTCGGCCCCGTCACCGCCGTCGGCGCGCTTTCCGTCGTGCCCACCAAGGCGGTCATCTTGAAATAGGTCGGACCGTTCGCGAGCCCTGACAGCACGTAGATATCGGTCTTCGTGCCCTGCGCTGCGAAGGTTTTGCTGCCGCCGTTCGAGGCGGCCGTGTCCGTGCCCCAGTAGATCTTGTAGGCCGTCGCCAGTTCCTGATTGTTGGCATTGACCGAGGGGCTGTACTGGATGAGCGCCGAGGCGTTCTCCGGAGCGACCGAGAACGAGGTCGGCACCACCGGCGCCACGGCCGCGGGATCGGCGAGCGCCAAGGTTACGCCGCTGAGGTTGGCGTTCGTGATGTTTTGCGCAGCCGTGATCGCGGCAGGATTCGTCGCGTTCGATTGGCCGCTCGCGCGGGTATCGATTTCCGCGGCGACGATATAGCTGCCGGGCTGCAAGCCGCGGATCGTATAGGCGCCGGTGTACGCGCCGGAGCTGCCGGTCAGCGTAACGCTCGTGCCGGCGATCGCGCTTTGATTGGCGCAGGTGCCGCAGGATTGATAGACCCAGATCATGACCGGACCCGTCTTCGTGCCGGCATAGCTGATCGAGCCGGACACGCTATAGGCGGTGACCGCCGATGCGGCGGCGAAGTTCTGGGTCGAGTTCGCGTTCAGTGTCACGGTCGGCACCGCCGGCGTGTACGTGTAGCCCGGCAGCGACGGCGTGACCGTGTAGGACCCCGACGGCAGGTTCGTGAAGCTGTAGTTGCCGCCGGCATCGGTCATCGTCGTGCCCGCACCCGCTCCGGACAGGGTGATCGTCACATTGTGGACCCAGGCGCCGGTCACGACGCCCGTCAGGCTGTAGGTCGGCGCCACATTCGCGGCAGCGGTGAAATTCGCCGCGGGCGGGTTCGCGCCGTTGACGATCACGCTGGTGCTGACCGGCGTGAAACTGTATCCGGCGAGCGAAGGCGCGACCGTATAGCTCCCGTCGGCTAGGCCGGTGAATGAATAGGCGCCGTTGGCATTGGTCGTCGTGCTTGCCGTCGCCTTACCGGACAGGCTGATCGTCACGCCGGCCGCGACCGCGCCGCCGACCGTGCCGGAAATCGCGTAGGTGGCCTGCACGACCGCCGTCGCGACGAACGTCGTCGCCGTCTGGTTCGCGCTCGTGAGCGTCACCTGTGCGCTCGCCGGGGCGAAGCTATAGCCCGCAAGCGACGGTGTCACCGTGTACGTTCCCGCCGCCAGGCCGGTAAAGGTGTATGCGCCGGAGGCGTTTGAGGTCTGCGAGGCGCTGGCCGCGCCGCTCAGCGTCAAGCTCACGCCGCTGCTCGCGGCGCCGGTCGACGTCGTTACGGAGCCGGTGATCGAATAGGTCGTGGTCACGGCCGATGCGGTGAAGTTCGTCCCCGGCGCGCTCGCGCCGTTGACGGTGACCGCCGCGCTCGCGGGACTGAACGAAAATCCGCTCAAGGTCGGTGTGACCGTGTAGCTGCCGTTGGCAAGCGCCGTAAAGCTGTAATTGCCGCTCGCATCCGTGGTCGTCGTCGCCGTCGCGGCCCCGGACAGGGCCACTGCGACGCTGGCCGCGCCGGACACGTTGCCCGAGATCGTGTAGGTGCTGGCCGCCTTGGTGCCGCTGTGGCCGCTGCCGCCGCAGGCGCTCAAGGCGAATAGCCCGATCAGCAGCAGGGTCCAATTCCATATCGTCGATCTGGCGAGTCTTTCCTGTCTCATGGGCATGTACCTTTTATCCGTATGCGCTCGGGCGAGTTGGCGATGTGAGGGGAGGATGTTCGCGCGCACTGTAAAATCACCGGCGTGTATGCGCGTCACCCGTAGAGGTGACAAAAGCGCAATGCGAGAACTCAATCACACTGTCGCCGAGCGAGGCCGGAAATCGGCAGCACGCGCGACGCACCGATGAACTTGCGCAAGACCTGTGCAATCCGAGATCGTGCAATCGTGGAATTCGCCGGTTACACTGGCCGCGGAGGCGCGATGACCATTTCGGGTGAATTCTCGGATTTCTTGACGACGCTGTACGCATCGACCGCGAGCCCGACGGATTGGCGATTGATGGCGCCGCGCATTGCGACCTTGGTCGGCGCGCACAGCTGCCAGCTCGGCATCTGGAGTCCTGCGCCCGGTGCGAGCCAGCGTCTTTCCTGGACGGATAATTACACGGCCGCGTTGAACTCGGCCTATCAGGCGAAATATCACACGGAAGACCCGTGGGTGGCATGGGTGCGGCGGATCCAGCCGGGTTCCTTGGTCACGGGCGATGCCGCCACGATCACGCCGCAATTCATCAAGAGCGAGATCTACAACGACTATTGCCGCCCGTTGGGCATTTATCACGTCATCGGCGCAGGCGTGGCGCGCATGGCCGCCGGCGGTTTCAGCATCGTCGGACTGCACAAGGAGCGCCGAGCGGGCATGTTCAGCACGAAGCAATCGATTCGCTTGCGCTCGATGTTGCCGCATCTGCAGCAGGCGATGACGCTGCGGGAGAAGATCGGTCATCTGAAACTCGAGGGCCGCGCACTTTTCACCGCGCTCGAATCGCTGCAAATGGGTGTGATTATCGTCGACATGCATGGCCGGTTGCTGTTCGCTGATTCCACTGCGGAGTCGATCGTCGCCGGGCATACCCAGCTGTCGTTCCGCAACGGCCGAGTGCGCCTTGCCGAAGCCCGGCAGGACGCAACGCTTCGCCGGTTCGTCGTCGATGCGGCGCGATCCGGCGACGGCGACGGCGACGACGAGGACGGCGGCGGCGGCGGCGGACTGCTGACCCTGCACGGCGACGTCGCGCAAAAGCTATCGCTCCGCGTTTGCCCTTTGCCGCTGTCCCGATTCTCCGAGTCGGTCCGGGTTCCCGCCGCGATCATATTCTTGCGCCGTCCGGACTCGCGGCCAATTGCGCTGCAACGTCATTTGATCCAAATGTATGGGCTGACTCGCGCGGAAGCGCGGTTGGCCGAGGCGCTGGTCAATGGCCGCACGCTCGCCGAATACGCTGCCGACGCCCGCGTGAGCGTGAACACCGTCAAGACTCTGAGCAAGCGGATTTATGGCAAGACCGGCCACCACTCGCGCAGCCGGCTTATTCGCGACGTGCTGAGCAGCCCGTTTCTTACCGGGTACGGCGCGCATCCGCGCGGCGGCGATGCCGCCGCGGCTCGGGCTCAGTTCCCATCCGACACCCGGTGTTTGGACGCACCGATCATCCAGGCGATACCGATGCCGCCGAGGAAATAGCGGCGGCTGCGCACCAGCGGGCTCGCGCCGAATGTCGCGCCGGCGAGGGAATCGTAGCGAACGAACGCGAACACCCAGAACTTCGGGAAGCGCCGCGATGTCGATAGAAGCATCTCGGTTCCCGCATAGCCGCCGCCCGGCCGGTACGCCGGCCGGGTGCTGGTCGCGAAATTTTTCGCGACTTCATAGTAGTAGCGGTTGTATGCCTCATCGGCATATAGAGGCCCGAATTGAGCGCCCGCGTTCCAGCCCGTGCGACCGGCGATATTGAACACGTCGAGATCGAGACACGGCGCCGCAAACCAACCGATCGCGCTCGGATGGCTCGTCAGCGTGATTGCGCGACGCATCGGCAATTGAAGATCGAACCGCCAGTTCCGATCAGCGCTTCTCCACAAATGAGCGTCGAGTTCAGGGCCGACTTCGAACGTCGGCTGAAGGTCGGGCATGCCGACCCGCGCATCGTTGTCGCGACTGCTGACCGGAGTGGTGGCATTGAGGCTCAGTTTGAGATCGAGGTAGCGGTTGCTCAGGAACTGACCGCGCACGCCGTCGTAATCGGATCTGAAGATTTTGCCGTGGTACGTGACATACGGCACCGGCACCGGATACACGCGAGCGGTATCCGCCCCGCGATAATCGTTGAATGCCAAGGTGCCGACGCCCAAGCCGATTTCCCAAAGCGGCCTGTCCCCGGCATGCGCGGGCGCCGGCGCATGCAGAAGGATCACCCCGACCACCGACGCCGCTGCGGCGGCGAACCGTTCGAATGCCATTTCTGTTCTGCTTGCTGCCAATTGCCGCGCCGTTCGCGCGCACCCGGATTCCAGGCATGCCGCCGTGGCGGCGCCATATTCGCGCCATAGTACCGGAGAACAACAGGAAGTCCGCGTCGATCGCCGCGCACGGCGACCGCGTCCTGATCGGAGAGACTTATCTGCGCCGCAGGCGGGGCCGTCGCTGCCGGCGCCGAACCGAACTAGAGCGCGTTGAAGATGCTGCCGACCAAATCGCTCGCGAGTCCAAAGCCCGCGCCGAGACCGAGCCCGGACATGACGTTGCCCATGAATCCGCCGCCACTCGCCGCATAGGGTTGATTGGCCCAGCCGCGCGGCTGGAAGTTCGACTGCGGCGCCGCGCTGACCTGGGTCTCGAGCGCGTGAATGTATTGCGCCATCTGTTCCACGAGCATCAGCGTCGTTTGATTCTGCTTCTGAACCGCGAGCGCGGCCTCGCGCAGGTCGAGCACGAGTTCGCGTGCGAGTCCCGGGTCCGCGACCTTCTCTTGCAATTTATCGGCGAGCCCCTTGATGCCCTGAGCGACCTGGTCGGCCTGGGTTTGAAGTTGCACGACTTGGTTTTCGGCAGTCTGGTAGTCCATGGTGCGATTCTCTCGGTTGTTTGTGCGATCCGCTCCTTTCGATTGCCCGGAACCGCATTGGTTCCGGCCGCCGGAGCCCGCGGCGCAAGGCGATCGCGGCCCGGCCTACTTCCCGTAGTAGCGCAGCGGTACGGACGATTTGGCGGCCTCACCGTAGGTCAGATCGTTAGCGCCGGCGGGATAGCCATTCTGTTTGAGGAGGAACGCCATGATCGCGACGTCCTGATCGGGCGCGAGACTCCCGGGCGTCGCGGCGGGCATCAATTTCGCGACGAAATTGAATATGTCGCTGACGTGGAAATCGTAACTAGGGTCGGCGAAATCCGCCCCCTTGAGCGCAGGTCCCGAATACCCGCCCTCCTGGCCGTCGAGCAACGGGCCGTGGCACATCGCGCAGTTCCGATAATAGGCCAGGGCGCCCTTCGCTGCCTGCGCGCCGCTGTAGAGAGCCGGCGGGACGGCAGCGGCGGCGCTTTGGTACGGTTTGATCAAGCGGACGAGCCGCCCGCTGCCGCGCAGTTGGCGTATTCCGCGGTTGAACCAGTCGGCCGATGCCTGCGCCGCGGGCGCGTACAGTCCGACGAGATTCCACAGCATGTGCCTGCCAGGCAGAATCCGCACGCTGAGCGCTGCCGCGCCTCGATGCGAGCGTTCGTAGCTCTCGATCGAGGGTTGCCAAGCGAGCCCCGCGTCGATCCGCTGCGCCTCGAGATCCGCGAGCATGTCCGCATCCTGCGGATAGACGTGCATAACGATGTTCGGATGCAAGCTGTACAGCAATCCGGCATAGGTATCGAGTTGGGCGATACCCACCTCGCTGCCGGTGCGCATCTGCCGCAGCGACTCGTCCTTGGAGGCGCTGCGCCTTACCAGCACGAAGCCGGTGCTGGCGTAAGGCGCCGTCGCGGCGACGCGAGGCGGTAGATGCGGGTCGCTGACATCGACCGGGAAGCCCAAGATCAGCGCACATCGCGCTGCGGCCATTTTCGCGAAGCGGCCGATCGGAAAGCCGTCGCCGCCCCTGCCGTAGCCGACGAAATAGACGAATTCGACTTCAAGCCCCTGCGTCCGCGCGGCCATCCGCGCCACCCGCATGTCCATCGTCATCGTCGGGTTCGCGCTATCGACGCA